>Ga0172375_10013132_pt1 | contig 10303 bp, 9 predicted proteins | sample LakKiv1m_FD_114537 | JGI IMG/M metagenome (GOLD analysis project Ga0172375, IMG submission 114537) | Freshwater microbial communities from Kabuno Bay, South-Kivu, Congo - kab_092012_11.1m | ecosystem: Environmental > Aquatic > Freshwater > Lake | place: Democratic Republic of the Congo...
AAGTAATCTGCGGTACGGGGTTTTAATAAGACGCGTCGGCGGAGCCTCTCTACTTTATTATTTTATAAGCAACATCTTCTTGGTTGCCATAAAATCGTTAGCTTTTATTTGGTACACATACATTGCCTCATTACCGCACCTTTCATTTTCTGCTTACTATTGTGATTGTTGCTTTATCTCCAAACCATCCGGCTGCAACTGTTGTATTTTTCTTTACATCTAACCGGTAAAATACATGGTTGGGGAAACTACTTATTGTTTCCCAACTATAACCGTTAAAATGTAAGATTGCATAAGCGGCCGATATTCCGTATACATCGTTATAATCTTGACCTTTGATCCCGTATATCTTGTTTATCTCGGGTTTATCAACCTTTTCCCATTTATTATTTTTATAGAGTACCACTCCGTTACCTGCCGTATAAATTAGTCTTTCCGATTTACCCCATAACACGCTTAGAAACATATCACCCTCTACTTCTATTTTTGTCGCATTGTTTTTACTGTCTAATTTTATTAACGCTTCACCTGTGGTTAAATATTTATCAAATTCATCTTTATTATTGACTATCCCACAAATATCTCCGATTATCGCAGTTGTTCCGCTCTCTATCTTCTTCCAGCTCACTCCGTTGTAGTGGGCGATGTTGCCGCCGTTGCCTACTGCATACAAATCGCTGCTGCTCGTTCCCCACATTTTATTTATTTGCCAACCATCTCCATTTGGTTGTAACGGAAAACCATTTTGGTGTACAGTAATTTTGCTTCCATCCCAATGTATTGTTCCTTCGAACCAAATATCATTTTTTGAAAAAGCTAAAACTGTTCTACATGCCCAACCGCCGGAACCTCCGATTTTAATCAATTCCCATTTATTCCCATCCCAATGCACAGCGTTGTAAGCATTCGGATCGGGTCGTCCGAGTGAGTCGTTCATGTATATTTCCCCTACAGCCCAAATGTTGTTTTCATCTATTATGGCAACATCGTAAAGGGTACTGCTGCTGTGCTCTCCAAAGGTAAAACTTTGCCATCCGCCGCCGGCGGAAAAATTGTGGCTGGTGGTATCCATCGTGGTAGCAACTAACTCGTTTGTGGTTAGTTGTTGGTTGTTGGTTGTAACGCTTGCTTTAAGTTTATAGCTATGGTTGGGTAATAAAGAATCTACGTAAAGCAGTGTATCACCGTTAACAAGGGTAATGCTTTGGTTCAGTTTATCATCTACAAATAGTGAGAGTGCGCTTGTATTTTGGAAATTGGCACTTGTTATTTTTACCCATGCTTCCGTGCAAGAAACATCTTCAACAGTAAGAGAAAGATTTCCGGTTGGCTCCGTTGGAGATTTTTTACAGTGGAAGTTTAACGCGGTAACGCTAAGTAACGCAATAAGAAAAAAGAAACGGGTCATAGGGTGGCTCTGGGGTTGTGGGGAAGTAATAGGGCTTGGGGTAACGAGGAGAACAGGAATAAGAGCAAGATTAAGATTAGAATTAAGAATATGATTATGAATTGAGAGGCGGCGGCGGATGCAATACTGCTTCTACCATAATACGGATGAAGTAATGAGAGCCAAATTTGAACGCCACTAAAAACAGATTTCATATACACCCTTTAGGAGAATATGGGTTTTAATTAAGAACCACCTAAATACACTTACCTTGTAATTAACTTAACACTAAAACACATTAGAAAACCGTTACAACAAGAAAAAGAATTTTTTGTGTGGTTATAATCAAAAAAAAAAAAATGACATAACCAAGAGAAAAATAAGAGGGGAGTAAAAAAAAATTTGCATCCCTGTAACAAACGTATCGCGGATTAGTTCTGCCGGCGGCGCAATGCGGTACGGGGGTTTAATAAGACGCTCCGGCGGAGCGTGTCAAGTCCTAAAATTAGTTTACATTATTTTGTACTTAGTTTTTACGCAAGGGTTAACGGAAGGAAGGCGTAGCCCGACTGGAGTTAGTCCTTGACCTTCGACTTTTGGCACTTGCCCTAAAATTATTCTGAGTAATCCAACACAATAGTTTTCGTTTGCCCGCAAGAACAAACAAATTTTATCTCTTTGATGGTTTCGTCTTGATCTTTTTTTAGCACGACTTTAACGCTTTCGCGTCCGTCTTCTTCAACAGAGATTTTGGTTTTTCCGGTAACATTAGCTTTAGAAGATTTGATTAAATTTCCCGATTTTTTCCCTTGTTCATAACTAATCTCTCTAAAAACAGGTTCTTTAAAATTATCTTTCATCTTATCACTACCTTATTTATTTCATCGGCAATTTTTTCAAGCGGAGAAATTACATCGGCGCAGCCGTAATCAACTACAGCCTTCGGCATGCCGTAAACAATACATGATTCAGCATTTTGCGCGATGCAATAACCTCCTAAATCTTTTAACATTTTAATTCCCTCTAAACCATCTTTTCCCATTCCGGTCATGATTATGCCAAGCGTATATTTACCATAAACGCTAATAACCGATTGCATCATAACATCAACGGATGGGCGGTGCAAAGTAGTGTTTGGCTGTTCTGAAATATCAAGAGTAATATTCCCCATACTACTTTTTCTTAACCCCATATGAAACCCGCCAGGAGCAATATAAACTACATTGTTTCTAACTGATTCATCAGCTTCGGCTTCCTTAACTTCAAGTTCGCTCATTCCGTTTAATCTATCGGCTAATGATTTAGTAAATTTCGGCGGCATGTGCTGCACAATGAACATCGGAACATTTATTTTTTTTGAAATGAGCGGAATAACTTTTTGTAACGATAAAGGACCGCCGGTTGAAACCCCAAGCGCAATGGCTCTAAACCCAATTTTAGGAATATTTTTTTCAACAGATATATTGTGAGTCGGAGCCGCGGAAGGTTCATCGCTTTTAATCCTTCTCAGCCTGCTTAATCCTTCTTTTAACTGTTTGTGCCGAACAATTTCTTTTATTTTTCTGATTAAATCTTCTTTAACTTTAATGATATTAACATTAACATAAGAAAGTTCTTTCGGAATAAAATCAACCGCGCCATACTCCATTGCTTTGAGAGTAGCTTCGGCGCCTTCGCTTGTTAAAGAGCTAACCATCAAAACAGAAGTCGGACAATCTTTCATTATTTTCTTTAATGCTGTAAGCCCATCCATTTTGGGCATTTCAATATCAAGGGTAATAATATCCGGCTTTAATGTTTTAGCTAAATTATAACCCTCTTCGCCATCTTTTGCTGTTGCAATAACTTCAATGTCTTTATCGCTTTCAACCATAATTGAAATTGATTTGCGCATAAAGGCGGAGTCGTCAACAATTAACACTCTAATTTTAGACATCCGTTAATCCGGCATGTTTGTTTATAAGTTCGTTTATATCAAGAATCATAACAATGGTTCCATCTCCCATAATTGTAGAGCCGGCAATTCCTTCGATAGCGCCCAGGTAGCTGCCTAAAGATTTTATAACAACTTCTTTCTGCCCGATAAGACCATCAACTTTTAATCCAAATCGCTTTTCGGCAACACCAACAACAACAATGTACTGCCAATTATCTTCTTTGTTTTGTCCGTTGGAGTGAAAAACTAAGTCGTTTACATCAATCAGAGAAATTACGCTGTCGCGGATTCTTATCACTTCGTTTTGGTTGATAGTATAAATATCATTTACGTTTACGCGAACAACTTCAATAACCGAACTAAGCGGTAAAACAAGTTGCTCTGTGTGAACTTTCACAATCATCCCTTGAATAATTGCAAGCGTAAGAGGCAGCTTGATTGTAATTATTGTTCCTTTTCCAACGGTAGATTCTATGTTAATAATTCCGCGAAGTTTAGCCACATTGGTTTTTACAACGTCCATTCCAACGCCTCTGCCGGAGATGTTCGTAACTTTTTCGGCGGTTGAAAAACCGGGAAGAAAAATAAGATTGAATATTTCCTGCTTAGAAAGTTCTTTCGCTTTTTCTTTTGAAATAAGTCCTTTGCTTACCGCTTTTTCTTTAATTACTTCGGGGTCTATTCCTTTTCCGTCATCTTCAATAGCAATAATAATGTTGTTGCCGTCTTGTTCGGCAGATAAATTGATAACGCCTGTTTCACTTTTGCCCATACTTTTTCTAACTTCGGGCAGCTCTATTCCATGATCAATTGAGTTACGAATAAGATGTATCAGCGGATCATTTATTTCTTCAATCAGCGTTTTATCTAATTCCGTATCTTCACCGACTAAATTTAAAGCGATCATTTTTTTTGCGTCTTTTGAAAGATCGCGAACAACACGCGGATACCGGTTAAACACTTTCCCAATTTTAACCATTCTCGTTTTCATTACTACAAGCTGAAGTTCATTTGTCATAATATCAATTAGCTTAACAGCTTCAGAAAGATCGCGAGAGAGTTTGGTTCCGCTGTATTCTAATAACGCTTCGGAATTTACTTGCGTGAGTCTGTTTCTGCCAAGCACTAATTCGGAGACAATATTGAGGAGTTCATCAAGCCGTTTAATATCAACGCGAATAGAATCTTCCCCTTTTTTACTTGCGGCGCTTCCTGCGTTTATCAAGCTTTGAGGTTCCGATGTTTTTGCTTCCGGTTCTGTTGCTTTTTGGGTTGGCAACTCATCTTTGTTTGGTTGATTTTCCAAAGAACTATTCGATTTTTCGGCGGCGGTCTCTGCAGTGTGGGGCGCTTCATCTTCTTCCTGAATTCCCGCAATAAGAGCAAGTTCTTCGGCAGAAAACTCATAATTGTTTTCATCTTTACTATCAACAGAAACTGTTTCAGCTTTTTCTTTTTCCATCTGTTGAAGAATTTGCGTTAGCGCGTTAACTGTGCCGTCAATGGGAACGTCCGCTTGTTGCTCGCCTGCAATATCAGCCACTAACGCTTTGATGGTATCGAACGCCATGAGTATTCCGTCCATGATGCCGGAATTCAGTTTAACTTCGGCTTTGCGTAATTTGTTCAGAATATCTTCACACTTGTGAGTTACTTTTGTAAGATTATCAAGCCCCAAAAATCCGGAAGTTCCTTTTATCGTATGAAACGAGCGAAACACTTTGTTGAGCAAATCAGCATCATCAGCTTTTTTTTCAAGGTGCATTAAATCTGTATCTAAATTCTCAAGTATTTCTTTTGTCTCGATAATAAAGCTTTCAACTATTTCCTTCATTTCAGGGTCGTTGAGCATCGAGTATTTTGATTGTGTATCCATAATTATAAAAACAGTTTATCTATTTCATCTTGTGAAGCGCGGTGCATTTGGTCTTTCACCAAAGCATCTGCGATATTTTGGTTATCTTCAGATTTGGTATAGCGGGCGTTCGGGTCAAATGATACATTTTTTGCGACTTGAATTGCGGAGGCATCTAAAACGCTAACATTTGTAACTTCAAAGTCTATAACTAATGCCGAAAGTTTGTCTTGAACCGATTCAATTAAATGGTTTACGGCGGCAAGTTGTTGAGCGGTTATATCTTGTACTTGCAAAGATAGCGTAATGTTATAAACGTTGCTTCTGATTTTCTCAAAGAGTTCGTTCATTGGCGCTAAAATCACCGGAACAGCATTAGTTTTTTCATATTGCGTTAACAATGCCAACGCTTGAGCATTATCTTTGATTACGGTTTTGAGTTCCAAGATAATATCATTTTTATCGTTTTCGTTTTTTACTAAAGTGTTAATAGACGTTTCGGCGCTTGAAATATCATTTGAAATCAGGTCAATTATGTCCAAAATTTCTGTTGTGGCTAATTCTGTTGCGCTGGTGATGTCGTGAATTTGATTTGTAGCTTTCGGGATTTTACTTGTACTCTCTGAAATTGAGGTGTTAATATTTTCTAAAAGAGGAACGGTATCTTTCATAAAATCAACTAATCCCTGAATTACGGGAATGAGTTTTTCTCCATACCGAAAAACGGTTTTTAGGTCATCTAATTTCTCAAATAGTTCGGTTAAGTTAGTTGCTTTTTTCACGTACTTCCTCCTTGTTAAGATGCTATTGCTAAAATTTGATCAATTTTTTCTTTCAAGATATGAGGTGTGAAAGGCTTAACGATATAGTTGTTCACTTTAGCTTTTAACGCTTCAATAATATCTTCTTTTATTCCGCGGGTTGTAACCATCAGCACCGGAAGGTGCATAAGTTTGGCGTCTGAACGAATGGCTTTAATTAAATCAAGCCCGGAAAATACAGGCATATTCCAGTCGGTAATAACAAAATTAATTGTGCTATCGCCGCCCAATTTTTCCAATGCTTCTCTGCCGTCTCCGGCTTCAACGAAATTTTCATAACCAAGATTGCGCAGCGAATTAATAACGATACGCCTCATCGTCATAGAATCATCAACAATTAAAAATTTCAAATCCATACAAAACTCCTTAGTTTAAATATTTTGACACTTCATAAAGAATCCTTTTGGGGTCAAACGGCTTCACTAAATAAGAATTGGCGCCTATTTTCATTCCTCTTTCAACTTCTTCATTCCCCGCCAAAGAAGTTAAAATAATAATAGGAATATCTTTTAGTTCCTCATTGCTGCGAACCGCCTTAATCAACTCAAACCCATCCACATTGGGCATGTTAAGATCAGTAATTAGCAATTGTATTTTTTTTGTGGGCAGTTTTTCCAACGCTTCCATACCATCACAAACAGGAAGGATTTCAAATCCTTTTAGTGTTAAAGCGAAAGAGACAAATTTTCTGATAGATGGAGAATCGTCTGCAACCATTATTACTTTCTTCATCTGTTTCTACTCCTTTTGATAACCGATTGTTTTAGGAAAACTAACCAGTTTAAATGCTTTTGAAATGTTATGAAGTGTTTCAGAATAGCCGATAAACAAGAATCCTCCTTTGTTCAAAGAATTGTAGAGGTTAGCAATAACTTTTATTTTTGATTGCACATCAAAGTAAATCAATACATTAGCGCAAAACACAACATCAAAGTTCATCATCGCTTTCATGCTGAAGTCGTCATATAAATTCATTACTTTAAAAGAAACAAATTTTTTGATCGCGGGGTCAACTTCTAAACCGGTATCCGTTTTTCTGAAATATTTTTTAATGTAATAGCTCGAAGTATTTCGAGTGGAATAATCTTTATAAATTCCTTTTTTTGCGGTATCAACTACGGCGGTACTAATATCCGTTCCAACGATTTCAATTTCAAGATTTGGAAATTTTGGTTTGAGAAGATCAATAATTGAAATAGCAATTGAATAAGCTTCTTCGCCCGAAGAAGAAGCGGCGCTCCAAATTCTGATTTTATTTTTTCCGAATTTCCCTTTTGCCTGAATAATAGGCGGCAAAATAGAGGTAACTAACGCATCAAGCTGCGGTTGATTTCTAAAGAAAAAAGTTTCGTTAATGGTAATGGCTTCATATAAATATTTTTTCTCGTCTCTACCGGCGGCGGCAAAACGAAGATGGTCAAAATATTCATCGAATGAAGCAAACCCAAGATGAGAAACTCTTTTTTGCAGCCTGCTTTCAAGAAGATATTTTTTGTTCCCTTGGAAGAGAATTCCGCAAAGATCATAAATATACTTCCGCCATTCTTCAAAGGACTTATCCGAAAGCGGCTGAACCGCATTTAGGGGTCGTATCAAACGCGCTGCGGGGGCTGCGTACAAATTTGGATATTGGTTCATAGTCAGCATTCTTTAATCCGTTTTCTGAAAATAATTTTGGGACAGAATTTCATTCGCTCTTTCGCTTACCATTTCCTCCGGATCGCCCGCCAATGTTCTTATCAACTTTTCCGCGCTTGGATGAATTACCATTTCCAAAAAGTCTAGCAATCGCAGCCTATTCCACATATTGTTGTCTTCAAGTATTGTATCTGCAAATAAAAGCGCTGTTTCTATATCAAATGAAAAAAGAATTTCAATTGAGAGCATACGAATTTCTTCATCAGGATTTTCGAGACATCGGGTAAATGAATCTGAAAGATTGCGTAACTCAATTTCAGTAAGGCCGCTCTCGGCAGGGTCGTAATACATCTCCAACAATTCTTTAACTAAGGCTACAAGATTTTTGAGATTCTCTGGTTTTTGGTTGAGCAACTCAGGAAGATGTTGCAACGTTATTGTGGGAAAGAGGAAAAATTTTTCTCTCAAAATTTCATCTATCTCAATATCGTCGCCGTAAATTTTTAGACACGCCCACAAAATTTCTTTATCATCAAAAACAGAAATTAAATGAGCGGCAACTTTTTTGTATTCTGAATCGGCTTCATTTAAAGTATTTAAGATTGAATTCCTCATTTTTTCATCGAAAGGAATATCAAAACCGAATTTTTGTTTTAATAGCAGAATTGATTTTAGCAATGGCCAGGTTAGCGGGCTTCCGGTTTCGGCAACTTCGGAAAGGAGAAAGAAAAACGTTGCTTCATCGCCAATGCTGCCAAGACTTTCAATAATCGAAAATTTAAGAAATTCATTTTCGGCATTATACTTTGAGGTAACAAAACCAAGCGCTTCCGGTGTGTCTATCTTGCCGAGCGATTCAATTATGGTCGGTTGAAATAATTCGCTCTTTTCAAATAATTCAATCAGCGGAACTAACGCCTCAGCAGCTTTAATATTGCCCAACGCCTCTATGCAAGCAAGCAAGACATTTTCATTTTCGTTGGTACGCATTAATTCCAAAATTGCCGGAGTGGATTCACTACTTCCGATTAGCCCAAGGATATCAACGGCAAATTTTTTGTCATCGTCATCTCCGATAGCGATATAATCAACCAGCGCCTGTACGGCATTTATTCCGATTCGTAATAAAATTTCTCCCGCAAGGTTACGGGTTTCAATTTCTTTAGAAGAAATATATGTAGCAATTTGAACCGGAATTCTGGAATCATTGCATTGTGTTAAAAAATTTGCCGCTGCATTTTTTACTCCTTTATCAGGATCGGTAATGGTAGTACAGACGGCTTTAATTACTTCATCAGAGAGTTTTAAGCATGGCAACGCTTCAAGTGTTTCAATTCTTACCGAGGCTTCTTCTGATTTAAGTAATGCTAATACTTTTGAATTGGGGGATTTTGCACCGCTCATTGAGTAAACCTGTTCTTAATTTTGTTTTCATAAATTTTGCTACGGCAATTAGTTGAACTGCAAAAATTTTTACCACATTATGTTTCAAATTCAGTGCCGTACTCTATAACTAATATTCTATCGAAAAATCAATAAGGAACTGCATATTAGTGAACAATAATAACCAACTGGTAGTTTATGGACATATTTTGCAGCAAAGTTTGCTCCCTTTTCGTTCCCTGTGTTTATCTACAACATACTGATTAGCTAAAGCCATTGCCATGCGTTTTTGCGCTAAGCGCCACATGATGGTCTTGGTAGCCAAGATATTCAGTTGAGCCATTCGGTTGAATTATTTTAAATTCGCCTACAAGCTGCTCAATTACCGATGTTAAATTATTCAAATTTTCGGCGGCTCTGGCTATCTGCTGTATTCCGGATGTACTTTCTTTTGTAACGGCGCTAATCGCTTCAATGCTCTTGCTAATCTCTTCGCTTGTTGAAGATTGTTCTTCGCTTGCCGCAGCAACTTGAGTAATAATATCAACAACTTTATCGGCGCCTAAAATAATATCGCGTAAAGATTCCCCTGCTTTATTAGCCATAGCTTTACCAAGGTCGGCTTCTTCTTTTCCTTTTTCCATCGCGACTACGGCATCTGAAGTATCTTTCTGAATTTGTTTTATCATAACCGCAATTTCTTTGGTGGCTTTTGTGGTCCTTTCGGCTAACTTTCTCACCTCATCAGCAACAACCGCAAAGCCTCTGCCTTGTTCGCCGGCACGCGCAGCTTCAATCGCGGCATTCAGGGCAAGCAGATTTGTTTGATCGGCAATGTCATTAATTACCTGAACAATTTCACCTATTTGATCGCTGCTTTTGCCTAATGCTTGCACTGTATTGGAAGATTGTTGTACCACTGCGGCAATTCTAATCATTCCTTTAATTGTCTCTTCTACAACTTTTCCACCGTCTTTGGCGATGTTTCCGGCGTTGTTAGAGGCATCAGATGCAATCGAAGAATTTCTGCTGGTTTCCATAATTGTTTTAGTCATTTCTTCAACAGCGGTAGCAACTTCGGTTATTTGAGAACTTTGTTCTTGAGCGCCGGCAGCCATTTCTTCCGTGGAGGAAGAGATTTGTTCGGAGGCATCCGACAAATTTTCAGTGCTTTGAGCAAGTTTGCTTACCAAATCATTTAAAGTATCAATAACTTTATTTACATTATTTTTAATGAGTTGGTAATCTCCGCTATAATTGCCGGTAACACGGGTAGTGAAATC
>Ga0172375_10013133_pt1 | contig 10302 bp, 7 predicted proteins | sample LakKiv1m_FD_114537 | JGI IMG/M metagenome (GOLD analysis project Ga0172375, IMG submission 114537) | Freshwater microbial communities from Kabuno Bay, South-Kivu, Congo - kab_092012_11.1m | ecosystem: Environmental > Aquatic > Freshwater > Lake | place: Democratic Republic of the Congo...
AGCGCGGAATCCGGCGCGGGCCTGCGCAGATTATTCAGGACTTCAGCGATTGCCTTCCGCAGCTTTACCGATGAACAGATATAGGTCGACGCCTCTTCAGAGGCTAAAGTGAAGACGAACTGCTGTCCGTCCGGAGAGACATATTCGGGAAAAAGGGCTGACATTTTTGTGTCCACGATTTTTTAATTGAAAACTATCAACGCGCAAATTTAAAATATATTTTCCACTCCGGCCGGTGGTGAGGGGTTCTTACAGTACTATTATAAGCGCCATTTTCTCACCGGCCGCGGTGAGTTTTTCATTCCTCAAAATTGGCAATTTTGAGGAGGGGCATGTCCCTGATTTGAATTTAAAAAGCGCAGATTTTTAAAAGTCAATTCAGTGAAAATAACAAGGGAAAATCTGCGCATCGATGCGAAGGTTGGAAAAATGGGGAAATTTTCAAAATTTGCGCATAACCTATCAACTTTAAGGAGAGGGTTCTCACCGGTTCAGTGTTTTTTAGGGTCTTCATTTTGGATTACAAATCCTTTTTTAGTAATATATAAATATGGTATATCATTACACAATTGTTTAGTATATTCTTTTACAGTACGTTGATTGACTTTGGCAGCATCAGCTAACATTTGAGTTGTGAATTTTGCCTTATGATTATGCTTCAATTTATTGACGCCTTTTAATAATTTAACATAGGCAGCATTATCTTTATAACTCTTTTCCACGCCCGTCCTCACCTTCAATCCTACCGATTCCGCCATTTCCTGATAGTTCATACAGGTTACATTTGCCGGAAATTCCAAAGGAATAGCGGACAAGACCCAGATTTTCCTATCCGGGTTTTGAATAGGTCTGATGCGATAAATCGCCTGCACCATCTCATATTCCCGCTTTTGTTTTAAAGCGCTGTTCATGCGGACGTCTTCATAACCGGTGGTTTCCCGCCCGAGCTGGCTGTCGCCATAGCGTTCCAGCCGTTTTATTATCTCTTTGGAAAGATAAGGTTCATTGACCCGGCGCGCCTGCTCGCGGATATGGATTTCATCCATGTTCGGATTAGCCACGCCGATTAACACAATCTGATCGCACTTTTCATAATCGTTGGAACCGCGCAGATTGCGGTAATAGGCGGTGCAGTATTCTTTGGAAGGGCGCGCATTCTTCAGATAATCGACCAGATATTTATTGTGAAAGGGCATGACAGATACCACCAGGGTATAATTGCCGCTTTCAATGATGGCTTTGATAAGTCGTAAAAGACGGAGTCTGGTTCTTCTGCTGCTTTCGGGCATGATCGATTCCAGGGGATATTCACCATCGGTGAGATGATATACCGGATTTTGCAGCTTAATCTTTCTGCGGAAGCTGATGATATCGCGGTCAATAATCCTTTTGTAATCATCCGCATCCGCCGTAGCGTCCAGGAAAAGAATGGGCGATTCTTCATTGTGTATTTTATCGAAGTCCAGAATTGCCAGCGCCATATGCTGGTGGTGTTTTTTGATATGAATGCGGGAATTATGTTCGACTCCGGCGACAAACTTCTGTTCTTTGACGGCGGTAAAAAGGGGCTCAAGCCAGTTTTTAGGCATATCTTTGGGTTCGGCCCGGTCGATAAAATCCGACCATTTAAGCCAGAAGCTGGATTGGTCGATGGCGTTGACAATGTTGAAAAGGCCGGCTTCGGTTCGTTCAACCGGGGTTAGAAAACTGCCCTGCTGAGTATTTTCGCCGCTTAGCAAACGGATGGCGCTGTCCCATTCCCGGATGACGGTATGGCCTTCGATTATTGTTTTACGCGCATTTATAGTATGCGCCAGGTTTTCCAAGAGTGTGACCATTAAATCGCTTTTAGGATATTTCCCCTCCCTGATGAAGGCAACCATCGCCTGGATATCAGCGCAGGTGATAATGGTTTCTTTTTCAAAGATGATTGAAAATTTCCCGCCTTTTCTTGATTTTTACCTCATACATACCTATCTTGTACCAAATTTGAAAGGACGATATGAGTACAGCAGAAACAAAATTCATCCCGCCTCTGCCTGAAAATGCGGAAGCAGAGGAAATAAAAGATGCGCTTCCTGTACAGGAAGAATACTACCGCCCCCCGGTTCGTTTCGGCTCCATCCCCGTGGAAAAAGAGCCTTTAGGTTGGGATAAACACAAAGGCTACCGTAAACTGTACCCTCAAGTTTCTCTTCCCATTCAAGTTGTCGATCGAGTTTCCTTCGGGCATCCGCAACTGGAACCCAACCGCCTCTTCTGGGGTGATAATCTGCATATTATGCGGCAGCTCCCATCCGAAAGCGTCGACCTTATCTATATCGACCCGCCTTTCTTCTCCGGACGGCAGTATAATGTAATTTTCGGCGACCAGAATGAACTCCGTTCCTTCTCCGATATTTGGGAAGGCGGAATGCCCGGCTATCTCATCTGGCTCAATGCCCGCTTAGTGGAAATGAAAAGACTGCTGAAAAAGACCGGAAGCATCTATGTCCACCTCGATTGGCACGCCTCACACTATGTTAAAGTGGAAATGGATAAGATTTTTGGACATGATAATTTTAGAAATGAAATTGTATGGCGGTACAAGAGATGGAGTAATTCATCTTCCAATTATCAAAGAATGCATGATATTATCTTTTTCTATAGCAAAACAAATGAATATCATTTTAATACACAGTATCAACCTTATTCTCAACCTGAAGTAATAGAAGACACAGTAAGGGGCGTAATAGATGGGAAATTGGTGAGATTAAAAAACAATAAAGGAGAGTACATAAAAAGAGAGAAAGAGAATAAGGGTGTTGCTTGTCATGATGTTTTTGATATACAGCATGTACAACCTACCACAAAAGAAAGAATAGGATATCCTACTCAAAAACCTGAAAAGTTATTAGAACGAATTATTATTGGATCTACTGATGATGGCGATACTGTCGCTGATTTTTTCTGCGGCGGAGGCACTACTCCGGCGGTAGCGCAGAGGCTTAACCGGCGCTGGATTGCCGCGGATCAGTCGCGGGTGGCGGTGGCGCTTACCGCTGACCGGGTGGCTAAAGTTGTGGAAGAGAAAATCGGGAAGGTTTTCGCCGTTCCTGACTTTACCGTCGAGCATTGGGGAGTGTATGAAGTTAAGAGGCTGGCGGATACTCCGCTTGAACAATTCCGGGATTTTGTCCTGCGGGCTTTCGGCGCAGTCCCGGAAATAATAGACAAGATTGACAAGATTGACAAGATAGAAAAAAATAATTCCAGCAATCCTGTTAATCCTGTAAATCCTGTCGAATCGGAAGAATTGGACAAGATTAACAAGATTGACAAGATAAATAAAAACAATAATCTTGTTAATCATGTAAATCCTGTCGAAAATATTCATGGCTATAAAGGGGCGGTGCCGGTGTGGGTGGGAGAAGCGGATATGCGGACGCCGGTCACGGCAAAGAATGTGCAGGATTTCGCCAATGCTATCCGCAGGACTCTGCGCTACCAGCAGGATAATCTGCGGGACGGGATTATGCTGGCTTGGGCTTTCCGCCCGGATGCCATCGAGGCGGCGGAAAGGTTGAGAAGACTGGAAAATACCGATTTGAATTTCATCCGGCTGGAGCAAATTAGAATAGACTCACCCCGCTTTCGTCAAAATGTCGTTTCTCTTTCCACCGAAAAAGCCGATTATGCTAATTTCCTCACTTTCGTTCAGCCGCCGAAAGTGGAAGTGGGATATAAACGGATAGCGGAAAGGGAATATAAGTTCGATGTGAGTGAAACTATCGTGATGAATCCCGGCGCTAAGATTATCAATGTGCAGTGGGATTTCAATTATGGCAAACGCTTCACCAGCACACAAGGTTATTCCTTTATCCGCGGCAAGAATAAAGAGCCGGAACTGCAGACGCAATATAAGTTTTCCTCAGCCGGAGAATACCGTATCGCCTGCAAGGTGCAGGACGATATGGGCGGCGAAGGAATTTGGAGTGATACAATTGCAATTTATTAGACAGGATTAACAAGATTAACAAGAATAATAAGGATTTTAGATTATGACAATTGATGAGTTGACGGAGAAAGTGATTGGCTGTGCATATAAGGTTCACCGGGAGTTGGGTGCGGGATTTCTTGAGAAGGTCTATGAAAACGCACTACGGATAGAGCTAAAAGAAATTGGATTGAAGGTAGAACAGCAATATCCGATTCCGGTTCATTATCATAAGCAGGTCGTTGGGGATTTTTATGCCGACCTAATAGTTGAGGGTCGGCTTATTATCGAATTAAAGGCCGTTAGAAGCCTGGCAAAGGAGCATGAAGTTCAACTGGTTAATTATCTTACAGCAACCGGGATTGAGGATGGTTTATTGATCAATTTTAATGTTTCTGTGGAAGTTAAACGTAAATTTCGCCTTTACAAAAAGAACAATCCTGTAAATCCTGTAAATCTTGTCAAAGGACAATCTGATGTTCAATAAATTTGCCGGATATGAGGATTCGTTCAGCGAATGGCGCCGGGACGGTATGCCCGGTTTGAAGGATGAATCTTATAAATATATTGAGTATTTGACTTCTCAGGAAGATGACACTCAAGCGCGGGAAGGCACGCTTTGGTCGCATCAATGGGAGGCTTTTTTGCGCGAGATATATGCTTACGAGATATTAGGCAAAAAGGAAATCGGCGCGGATGGCTATTTATTGAATATAGTTACCGGCGGCGGTAAAACTGCAATCATAGCGGCTTTAATCGCCTGGCTGAGGATTGCGCATGGAGTGCAAAAGTTTGTTCTGCTATGCCCGAATTTAATTGTTAGAGACCGGCTGGAAGATGATTTTGCCAATGGTAAAGTATTTAAAGATAGGGATTTAATCCCAAAGAGTATTCATACCCGCCCGGAAGATTTTATACTGACTATCCTCGGCAGCGATAGAGAGGGGGGCTGGTCGAGTCTTTTAAGTTCAGATATTATTTTAGGCAACATCCACCAATTTTATCAGAGTAATAAGAGCGGTCAAAGCAATTTATCCGCGTTGATGAATGGGCCTGATTTTGCGCTGTTTAACGATGAAGCGCATAATTCCCCCGCCCCGGAATATGAAGCGACTTTAATAAGAATGCGAGAAAAGACTGTGATAAGAGTCGATACTACCGCCACTCCGGACCGGGCCGATGGGCAGACGCCGGACAGCGATATGATTTATGAATACAGCGTTACCGACGCATTGGCGGATGGGATAATCACTACTCCTGTGGTATATCAACCGGATATTAAAACTGTCCAATTGACCTATACCGACGCCCGAACCGGCGAAAAAAGAGGCGTAGAGGAAATCGATTGGGATGAGGTTGATCGAAAAGGGATAAACGCCACTCAATGGGTTACCGATGATGAACCTATGCGGCAGCAAATGGCGATTGCTTTGCGCCGTCTGGAAGAGCAGGAACGGCGGGCAAAAGGACGTTACCAACCTATATTATTTGTAGTTGCTGTATGTAAAATCGATGCGGAAAAAGCGGCGCACACTCTTAATCATTATTTCAAAATAAGGACGCTTCTAGTTACTGAGGATAGTCCCGAGGTGGATAGGCAGAAAGCCAGAGAACTTGGCAAAGAGCAAAAAACCGCTAAACCTTACAAAGCGGTAGTTTCGGTTTTAATGCTGCGTGAGGGCTGGGATGTGCCGGAAGTGGGTGTGATACTTTTATTAAGAAAATTTGGCAGTATTGTTTATGGCCAGCAGGTAATAGGCCGGGGGCTCCGGCGTGTTCGTGTTAAAGGCATTTCCGCCAATGAACCGCAAATCTGCGCAATTGTAGATCATCCGAAGTTGGATCACCAATGGCTTTGGAATATTTTCAACGCTAAAAAACGGGAAAATGTTAAAATCGATGATTTATTTGATGAAACTGAAGATTTACCAAAACCACCTCCCAAACAGGAATTAGTAAATCCTGATTTAATCATTAAAATACCTGAACCGGATACATCCATAACTGATGGCGAAGAATTTGATATAGGCGAAATTGAGGGGCCGCCTGCTCCTTTAAAAAATTGGAAACAGAAACTTGAAGAAATTGAATATGAACCGATTTCTCTTGAAATAACAAAGGTTGAAATATCCAGCGTTGTTGGTCAGGAATTAGGGGGGCGGGGTTGGAAAAGTATTCATTCCGCTCCGGATCTAAAAAATAGTAGCTCTGGATTGTATGAAATATCATTAGAAAATCTTCAGGAAGCGGTAAAAACTCGATTGATGGAAATAGCGGAAAATCTTACCGTTGAAGCCGGGTATGCATCATCCTTTAAAGCTCAAGTTTACAGCGCATTAATTTATCATATTCGCGGAAAATTCTTGAAAGGCTTATCATTAGGATTGGCTGAAAATGAAGACATTAAATTCCTTTGGAAGATGTTACCCCAAGTTGAGAAGAAATTAAAGGAGATCCCCGGATTAATTGCAGGAGTCATAGAATATGGCAATTAGTAAACATGGCGAGTATTGGAATCCTAAAAAAAGCCCATGGAACTTTGAGCGGTTTCAGAGTGATTTGGAAAGAAAAACAATGTTACGATTGGAATCCGATCCAACAGTGAAGAAATGGATGAAACGGCACGGAATTACCATTCCCTGGATTGATGGTCAGAAACATCAAAGGCGTTATTCGCCGGATTTTCTTGTTGAATATGAAGATGGTTCCAAAGCAATTATCGAAGCTAAAGATCCCAGCAGATTGGATTCAAATGATGTACTTCGTAAGCGTAAGGCCGCTGAGATATGGTGTAAACAAAGAAAAATGGAATATGTAATCATCACCGTATCTTAACTTTATATTAATCATTCGCTTCATCACTGCCAATAACTTTTCTCTATCTATATCGGAAAGTTCATACTCGGCATCGATGTCATAGCTGGTGTCGGTATCTCCTTTGTCACCCGAGCGCTCAATCTCGAAGATCCAATCCCGAATTCCGTATTTTTTGTCTCTTTTAGAAACATTCTGAAAGAAACGCTTTCCCTGCTCCAGAACCTTCACGCCTTGAATTTCCAACTGCTTGCCTTCCACTTCGCAAATGATGACATTCATCGCCACCCGCATGCTCTTCTTCTGTCCGCAGTTCTCCGTCCAATCCTGATACTGCTGCCCGTCCCAGAAGACATAGCGGACATACGGTTCTCCCGAAAAATACACCAGCTTGCGGTCGCCGTCGTTTTCGAGCTTCAGAAAACGCTCGTCGGTACTCTTTTCCATTTCCTTGTCCAGATTGTCGAATACTCCGGACGCTTTGTCTGGCTTTGCCATTGCATTACTCCGTTTTTTGTTTTTTTAAATTGATTAATTGAAACTACCGTGAAAAATTGTCCAATCTTTTCAGCAGCTCGGTCACCGCCGGATGTTTCCGCCCCTGCGAGTATTTATGCGGTCTGGCGTCCTCCACCTCCCGGGGGATCATTCCCAATTCCTGGCGGAAGATTTTGTCCAGACACCTTACCGCATCCCAGACCGCTTCATCCGGCACCGGATACAGATAAAACACGCTGGCAAGGGATAAAGTAATGTTTCTAATATTTTTCTCTGAATTAATTTGTATTTAAACAATCTGTATTTTATATTGAGTAATAATCAATCTAAACTATTAATTCAAAATGATTAACACATGATTGATAAAATCAAAACTATAAGAAATATTGGGCCTTTCGATTCGTCTAATGGCGGCTCAAATCTTAATTTTGCTCGTCTTACTTTGATTTATGCTGAGAACGGTCGAGGTAAGACGATGTTGTCTAATATTCTTCGCTCGCTAGCGACCGGAGATGCGTCTCTAATTGAAGCACGATATAGATTGGGCGCTTCATATACACCTCATGTCGTAATAGAATCTAACAGTTCGAATACTCCAACAATCTTCCAAAATGGAAATTGGACTAATTCCTTAGAAGATATAGCAGTTTTTGATGATATATTTGTAGACCAAAATGTTTATTCAGGGTTAGATGTTGAACCTGCACATAGACAGAATTTGCTCAATTTGATTATAGGTTCACATGGGGTAAAATTAAGTAAACGACTTGAGGAATCTGTTAAAAAAATAAAAGAGCACAATGATACTCTTCGAGAGAAGGGGAATAAAATTCCTCAAAGTATACGGGGAATGTTATCAGTCGAAGATTTTTGTGCCCTCAGAGCGGATCCTGATATTGATAATAATATACTTAATGCTGAACGGGGACTAAAGACATTTCAAGACAAAGATAAAGTTCTTAATACTCCAAATATTGATGTACTCAATCTCCCAGACATCGATACGCATAGTTTAAACAAGTTATTGAAGCGCGACTTACCAGACCTAGATTCAACAGCAGTTAAACTTGTTCAAAATCATTTTACAAGTCTGCGCGATGGAGGTGAGAAATGGGTTGCAGAAGGGATGAATTTAATGCTTAGTGACGAAACTTGTCCTTTCTGCGCCCAATTGCTTGATTCGTCATCGGTTTTCTCACACTATCGGTATTATTTCAGCGAAGAATACAATGAACTAAAACTGGATATTTTGGCTGCAAATGATAAGTTTATACAAGGTCACAGCGGAGATGAGGCAGCCAATTTTGAACGACAGATAAGAGTGCTAAATGAAAGATTACAATTTTGGTCTCAATTCTGCGATATTCCTGAAATATCAATCGATACGGAATCAATTGTCGCGGATTGGCGAAATGCTCGAAACTCTGTGGAGTCTGCGCTTAAAGAAAAGCAAAGCGCGCCCTTGGATAGTCGTCCACTTTCAAAAGATGCGCGTAATGCAACAGCCCATTTTAAGAAACATTTTAGAAAAATCAAGGCAGTAAATCGATTACTTCATAATACTATTGCAGTGATTAATGGAATTAAGGAAAGACAGCCGGGAGGAGATTTACAGACATTAGAGGATATTTTGAATAGGCTAAAAGCGACAAAAGCAAGATATTCTCCGGAAATAGCGCCCCTATGCGATGAATACATTAGAGAAACGAAAGCGAAAGCTAAAACCGAACAGGAGCGAGATGCAGCTAGAGATGCGCTAAATAACTATAGCGCTAATATTTTCCCTCGTTATGAAGAAAAAGTAAATAATTATCTGAAAGCCTTTAATGCCGGATTCCAACTGAAGAGTATTAGACAGCACGGACTTGGTACCGGCTCAGGTTCTATATGCAACTATCAAGTTCTCATTAACAACTATCCTATTCCCATTGCCGGTGGTACATCAAAACCGAATCAGCCTTCATTTCGCACCACTCTTAGCGCCGGAGACCGCAATAGCCTCGCCTTTGCCTTTTTTATGGCTACACTTGATGTGGAGGATCCACCGCTATCAAATAAAATTGTCGTAATTGACGATCCAATTAATAGTCTGGATGAACATAGGTCTCTTACAACAGTCCAAGAAATCAGAAGATTGGTATCTCGATATAACCAAGTATTAGTTCTATCGCATAATAAACCATTTCTATGCAATGTTTGGGAAAATGCGGACAAGAAGAAAAGAGTTGCTCTTGCATTGAGCCGTGTTAATGATGCTTCCGATTTAGTTTCTTGGGATGTCAATCGTGATTGTATAGAAGAACATGATAAGCGAAATGAGTCACTTATACATTATCTTAATGCACCGTCACCCGATAAACAGCGTCAAGTAGCTGAGTCAATTAGACCGCATTTGGAAAAATTTTTACGCGTATCTTATCCTCGGTATTTCCCTCCTGGGACTTTACTAGGTAATTTCTTAAATAGTTGTGAACAAGCTTTAAAAAATTCTAAACCTATCTTGAATTCTGCTGATTTAAATGATCTTAGCGACATTAAAGGATATGCAAATAAATTCCATCATGACACAAATCCTGCGTGGGAATCTGAAAATATAAATGATATTGAGCTATGTGGTTTTATTAATCGGACTTTAGCATTCGTGAGAAGACCTATTTGAACATTTAGAGAAGAATTTTAAGACCATTAAAAACATCTTCGATTGGTATATCAAGGACGGAGTTGGTTACAAGGGAATATGCGATAGACTGAATAGGAAGGGAATTCCAGCGCCGCGCTCCGGGAGAAAAAGCGAAGTCGTAAAAAAGTGGTGTTCCACCACCATCATCGGAATTATACAAAATCCGGCCTATACCGGCGACATGGTGTGGAATCGCGTTTCTTTCGCCAAGTTCTTCCGCATCTCCGATAAGAAGGCGGTCGCTACCAAACAATTCCCCGGGCACGGACCGCTCAGGAATGGGGAAGAGGATTGGATCGTTCAAGAAAATACTCATCCGGCGATTATCTCTAAA
>Ga0172375_10013135_pt1 | contig 10302 bp, 13 predicted proteins | sample LakKiv1m_FD_114537 | JGI IMG/M metagenome (GOLD analysis project Ga0172375, IMG submission 114537) | Freshwater microbial communities from Kabuno Bay, South-Kivu, Congo - kab_092012_11.1m | ecosystem: Environmental > Aquatic > Freshwater > Lake | place: Democratic Republic of the Congo...
ATGGACGAGGTGATATAGGCAATCCCGGGGGTAGGAAACGGCCCCAGCAACAGAACGTCCACCCCCATGGAGCAGATGCCCGCGGTGATGGCGTATTCCAGGAGATAACCGGAAAGGCGGGTGTCTTTGCCCACCACGATGCTGTCTTTCCCAGGGCTGGTTTTGATTACGTAGGCCAGGGCCCGCCCCAGTTGCAGGGCCACTTCCGCGGTCATGGGATAAATATTGGCGACGCCGCGGACGCCGTCGGTGCCAAACAATCTTCTGGTGTTCACCATCATCTCGTCAAGAAACTCCATTGAGCATGAAAAATATCTTTTTGAATTTATCATAATACGGCGCAAAATAAAGCAGCAATCCCCTCTAGTTTCTTCTTAGGGGGTATCCTTCGAGCCGAAAAATCCTCCGGGCGCCGGGGGGCTGGTCCCAGAGCAATTTTGCTTGTGATTTCTAGGGTTTTGTGATGGATTATTGTGATAGGAAACATTTTTAATCATGAAACGACGCTGCATTAAGTTCATTTTGCTTTGTCTGGGCTGCGGAGTAATGCTGGCCGCCTGGCCCCCGGTGGCCGCCACCCAGCAGGCAGTGGGCGAGGCTCCGGTTTCCCCCGGTCCGGTTCCTCCCTCAACTGTTCCCTCCGCCCCGGGTCCACCCACCCCAGGTTCTCCTGCCCCTGTTTCTCCCTCCCCGGAGAAATCGGCCCTGGATTATTTTAAGAGCGGCACCGCCCACCTGGACAAGGGTAATCTGGATCAAGCCATTGCCGATTATACCGAGTCCATCCGGCTGAAGCCCAATATTTTTGTGGCTTACCTGAACAGGGGGACAGCCTTTAGGAGGAAAGGGGAATTCGATCTGGCCATTGCCGATTACAACAAAGCCATTGAGCTAAAAGCCGATTATTACGACGCTTACACCTTACGCGGGATTTGTTACGGCAAGAAGGGCCGGTACGAGGAGGCCGTGGCCGATTTCACCAAGGCCCTGGAGAAAAAACCGCATTACCTGAATTATCTTGGACTGGCCTGGATTTATGCCACCAGTAAGAACGACAAACACCGGAACGGCGCGCGCGCCGTGGAACTGGCCCAAAAAGCAGTGCTGCTCCATAAAACCGCCGATTCTCTGCATACCCTCGCTGCCGCGAACGCCGAGACCGGCAAGTTCAAAGAAGCCGTGGAGACCCAGGAAGAGGCTCTGGACCTGCTAAAGAAACAGGGCTCTCCTCCCAAAGAGGACCTGGCCCGGTATGGTCGCCAGCTCCAGGCCTACCAGGGCAACAAGCCCTGGAGAGAATAGAACTGCAGCCGTAAACATCTTCCGGCTAAAGAAACCTGCCAGTTTTTGCAGGCCAGCCCCACCCTACATCTCATCCGCCCAATGGATGCATTGCACGGGACACTGGTCCATGGCCTCCTGGATTTTCTCCTCGGGAGCGCCGTGGGGGTTGATCACCTCGGAGTGCCCCAGGTTTTCATTGAGGTGAAAAACCTCGGGGCACACCGCTTCGCAGTTGCCGCAGGCAATGCACTCATCCGTATCGATTACTGGGATTCGTTTTCCCATGCGGATACCTCGATTCTTCTACATCGATACCCAGAGGTTTGTCCCAAAGTCTGGTCATCAAATGGGCGGCGCAATGGTCACCAGGAGCCGCGCCTTGGTTTTGGCCCTGAAACCGTGGGGTTCGGCGATGTCGCACACCAGGACGGCTCCAGCCGGTGCGGGTAAAGAAGCATTGTCTTTTCCCAGAAACTCCCCCTCCCCTGCTAGCACCGCGATACTCACCTGGCCTTCGATGTCGTGGGCGTGCACCGGCAGTTCCTGACCCGCCTGGAAATTGAAATTGAGGATTTTGAAATAAGGGGAATCATGGACCAGAAGTTTGGCCATGCCCTGGTCGCTGAATTTGCCCTCTTCAAAAAGATTGACCTTTTTCATCTCTTATCCTCCCGCTCCGCTACTCCCGCCCATAATCATTCCATTTCATCCGCCCAAAGGATGCAGTTAACCGGGCAGGCGTCAATGGCTTCCTGAATCTTCTTCTCAGGCGCGCCGCCGGGATTGATCACCTGGGCAAACCCCAGGGATTCGTTGAGCGTGAAGACTTCAGGGCAGATCTCCGCGCACGCGCCGCAAGCGATACACTCCTCTTCCACAATATGGGGGACATGGTCCGCCATCGCCATTTTCTCCTTAACTTTTAAAGAAGATAGTCACGCGATGCCTCTCCGGTCCAGTGCGGCCCCGGGAAAAACGGCCTAAAAAAGGGGAAATTTTATGGGGCAGCATCCCCCAGTCCTCCGGGGCTCCGGCCGCGCCGCCTCCCTCTTCCCCCAGCAGCAGGAGATAACGCAGGGATGAGCTCTTAAAAAGTGGAGCCAGGGACTGCCCCGGGGGCGGCCAGCCGTAAACCACTGCGTCGGGCCGGAATTCCCGGATCACCTCGAACGCGTCCCCCGACTGCACCAGGGGGCAAACCGGCAGTCCCGCCTGGAACTCGCCGTCTCCCCGGTCAACCGCCAGAAAATCCAGGCCCGCGGTCCCGGCCAGGCGCGCCAGGGCCGCGGAGAGATACCCCCGGCCGGCTCCGGCCTCCAGCAAACGCCTCACTCCCAGCAATCTCAGATACCTGAACAGCCGGGGCGGCCATTCCCGGGAGGGGAAAAAATAAACCCCCGTGGCCTGGGACAACCCCATGAACCAGGCCTCCGGGTCCGCCAAGCCCCGGCTGATCTCCTGCCACCGGGCCTCCGGCAGCAGATGCTCCAGGGGCCCCTCATCCGGTTGCGGCAGACGGATCAAGGCCCGGGCAAATTCCTGAAAGCGGCGCTGCTCTTGAAATATTACGGAAGGGTGCAAGAGGTCCATAATCCCATCTCACCGGCCCATTTTTGATCCTGGGAAAAGCCCGTGCAGCTTAGGTCCTGTCTTTTTGGATTCTTTTAAATTGAAGTTTCTCTGTTTTTTGCCATAATAGCAACGACCCCTTGTTCTATTTTTCCCATGGGATTATTTTGGGGGCGTCCCCATTTCAACCATGTCCCTTTTCCCAAAAAAAATATCCCCGGCCCAGGAGCGCAGCAAGAATTTCTCCTTGGCTTCGGGCCGCGCCGGCAGGACCGGCAGGCTGCTCCGGTTGGGCAGCCTCTTCTTGATGACCCTTGTCCTTCTTCAATGCCTAGGGGGGTGCCAGGGAAGCTCCAAATCCGAGAACCACGGCTTATGCATCGCGGGCTCCACTTCGGTGCAGCCCTTCGCCGAGAAACTTTCTGAGGTATACATGCAGCAGCACCCGGGGATGCGTATTGACGTGCAGGGGGGCGGCTCCAGCGCCGGTATTTTTGCGGCGCAGCAGGGAGCTGCGAACCTGGGGGCCTCGTCCCGGGAACTGGTGGCCGCTGAAAAAAAACTCCATGAAATCGCCATTGCCTGGGACGGCATCGCCGTCATTGTCCACCCCAGCAATCCCTTGGGCAATCTGAGCCTGGAGCAGCTGCGGCAGCTCTTCCAAGGCAAAATCACCGACTGGCGGGACCTGGGCCTGCCGCCCCATGCCATTGATCTCATCACCCGGGAGGAAGGTTCCGGCACCCGGGAAGCCTTTGAACATATGGTCATGGGCAAAACTGAATTCACCCCTTCAGCCCTGGTGCAGGATTCCAACGGCGCGGTGCGGGAGATTGTCGCCGGGGACCCTTACTCCCTGGGTTATATCTCCGCGGGCCTGGTGGATGAGCGGGTCAAGGCGGTGCCCATCGACGGCGTCCTGCCCACCCGGGAGAATGTTAAGAAGCAGTCCTACAAGCTGGTGCGCCGCTTTCTCCTGGTGAGCCGCATCCCCCCGGCCGGGGAGTGTAAGGCCTTTGTGGATTTTATCCTCAGCCCCCAGGGCCAGGGGCTTCTGGAGGCTGAAGGTTTGGTGGGAGTTAAGTAGTGGATAAGGAAAAATTCATCGAAAGGGTGCTTTTTCTCCTGGCCCTGTCGTCCATCAGTTCCCTGGTGATCATCACCATTTTCATCTTTGTGGAAGGCCTGCCCCTGATCATGCATACAGGGCTCAAGGACTTTATCCTTTCCAGCCATTGGGCCCCCACCAAAGGCTTTTTCGGCATCGGCGCCATGATCGTCTCTTCGCTCCTGGTCACCCTGGGGGCCATGGTCCTGGGTGTGCCCCTGGGACTGGCCTGCGCCATTGTCCTGGCGGAGTTTTCTTCAGAAAGGCTGCGGCGTCTGCTCAAACCCACCCTGGAGCTGCTGGCCGGCATTCCCTCGGTGGTCTACGGCTTCCTGGGGGTTATCTGGCTGGTGCCTCTGATCCGGGATCACCTGGGCGGCCCCGGGCTCTCACTTTTGGCCGCGGCGGTAATCCTGGGCATCATGATCCTGCCCACGGTGATCAGCATCTCCATAGACGCCCTAACCGCGGTGCCGGACGTCTATCGGGACGGCTCCATCGCCCTGGGGGCCACCGAGTGGCAGACCGTGCGGCGGGTCGCGCTCCCCGCGCCCTCATCCGGCATCATCACCGCCGTCATCCTGGGTATGGGCCGGGCCGTGGGCGAAACCATGGCGGTAATTATGGTGGCGGGGAACGCCATCAAGCTTCCCGCCTCCGTTCTTGATCCGGTGCGCACCCTGACCAGCAACATTGCCCTGGAGTTGGGCTATGCCGCGGGCCGCCACCGGGAAGCCCTGTTCGCCACCGGCATCGTGCTTTTTGTGATCATCATGATTCTCAATTTTTCGGCCACTCTCATCACCCGGCGGAGGTAAGCATGGCCTGGCGTCTTCATCCCCGCATCACCCAGGGCGTGGCCAAAACCGTGTTATGGACCCTCACCGGCCTCACTCTGCTGATATTGATTTTCATCATCGTCAATATTTCGGTGAAGGGCTTGCCCCAGGTAACCCTCAGTTTCCTTTCCCAGGACCCCCAGGACATGGGCCGCCACGGGGGGATTTTCTCCACCATCGTCGCCACTGTCTACCTGACCCTGCTGGCCATCGCCCTGGCCTCCCCCCTGGGGGTGGGCACCGCCATCTATCTCACGGAATACACCCGGGAGGGCTGGGCCACCCGCATCATCCGCTTCGGCGCGGAGTGCCTGGCCGGTGTGCCCTCCATCATCCTGGGACTTTTCGGCTTTGTGCTCTTCGTCATGAAACTGGGCTTCGGCTGGTCCATTATCTCCGGGGGGCTGACTTTGGCCATCATGGTGCTGCCCATCATCATCCGCACCTCGGAGGAGGCCATCAAGGCCGTGCCCCAGGAATACCGCCAGGTCTGTTATTCCCTGGGGCTGAGCCAGTGGCAGACCATTACCCGCATCGTGCTGCCCAGCGCGCTGCCGGGCATTACCACCGGCATCATGCTCAGCGTCGGCCGCTCCCTGGGGGAGACCGCGGTGCTGCTCTTCACCGCGGGCGCGGCCTTGCGCACCCCTACTTCGTTTTTCGATTCCGGGCGCACCATGGCCGTACATTTTTACATCCTGGCCAGGGAGGGCATTTCCATGCCCAACGCTTACGGCACCGCGGCCATCCTCATGTTCTCCATTCTCTTGATCAACCTGGTGGCCTACGGCCTGATGCAGCGGCTGATGCGGAGGTATTCGTGAGGATAGCTTTCAGCTTTCAGACTTTTTCTTGGTGGAGCGGGCCTCCGTGCCCGCCAAGCCTTGGCAGGCAATTTGATTTCCTATGAAGTGGTGAGCCCGCAAGATTTTTAATAAGCGCTTTCCATATACGAAGGTCCGGCGGGCGCGGAGGCCCGCCCCACCAGCACGGAGGCGCGCCCCCCTAAAAATAAGCAGGGAATTTGAAATACTGATGAACACCAAACCTCACAAAATCCGCCTGGAGCATCTCTCCTTTTTTTATGGAGATTCTCAGGCCCTGAACGATATCAACCTGGAGATCCGGCCCCGGGAGGTCTTCGGCCTCATGGGCCCCTCCAAAAGCGGCAAGAGCACCCTGCTGAGGGTCTTGAACCGCATGTCGGACCTGATCCCCGGCGTCCGGGTAGAAGGCCGGGTTTGGCTGGATAGCGAAGACATCCTGTCCCCGGACTGCGATGTGGTGAATCTGCGCCGCCGGGTGGGACTGGTGCTCAGCAAACCCGTGCCTCTGCCCCGCTCCATCCGGGAAAATCTGGTCTTGGCCCCCCGTCTGGCCGGCAAACCGCGTCAGGAAATGGAAGAATTGGTGGAAAAAAGCCTCCGAGCCGCCCAGATCTGGGAGGAGGTCAAGGACCGCCTGCAGGATTCGGCCCTGAAGCTCTCTGGGGGCCAACAGCAGCGCCTCTGTCTCGCCCGCACCCTGGCCATGGAGCCGGAGGTGGTGCTGCTGGATGAGCCCACCAGCGGCCTGGACCCCATTTCCACCGCCAAGATCGAAGAGACCTTGTTTGAACTGAAAAAGAGTTATACTATCATCCTGGTGAGCAACAACACCAAGCAGATCGCCCGGGCCACGGACCGGGTAGCCTTTCTGCTGATGAGCCGGATCGTCGAGATCGGCGATACGCAGCAGGTTTTTACCATTCCCAAAGATAAGCGCACTGATGACTATATCTCCGGCAGATTCGGATAAATCCCTCCAATGTCCCCTCGAGGGGATCATTACCCTCAGGCATCTTAATCTCTATTATGGTGACTTTCACGCCCTGAAAGAGGTCAGCGCCGCTTTTCAGCAGCAGGCCATCACCGCGCTCATCGGCCCTTCGGGCTGCGGCAAGTCCACCCTACTCCGCACCCTCAACCGCATGAACGACCTCATCCCCGCGGTGCGGATCACCGGGCAGGCGCTCATCGACGGCCAGGACATTTACGCCCCCGGCGCCGACCTGATCCGGCTCCGCAAAAAAGTGGGTATGGTCTTCCAGCGTCCCAACCCCTTCCCTTTGTCCATTTACGACAATGTGGCCTATGGCCCCCGGCTCCATGGCCGGCCGCCCCGCCGGGAACTGGAAGATCTCTTGGAACATTCTCTCTCCGCGGTGCAATTGTGGGAAGAAGTGAAGGACCGCCTGAAGACCCCGGCCCTGGCCCTTACCGAAGAGCAGCAGCAGCGCCTGTGCATTGCCCGGCTCCTGGCGGTGGAGCCGGAGATTCTGCTAATGGATGAGCCCTGCTCCGCCCTGGACCCCCTGGCCACCATGCGCATCGAAGAACTGATGCGGGAGCTGAAAAAGCTCTACACCATCATCATCGTCACCCACAACATGCAGCAGGCGGCCCGGGTCTCAGACGACACCGGCTTCATGTACCTGGGGGAACTGGTGGAGTTCGGCGAGACCGCCCAGATCTTCACCCGGCCCCGGGACGAAAAGACGGAGGATTATATTACCGGGAAGTACGGCTAATGCCGGTTTTGCAAATTCCTGCCGTCTTTAAAGAATTAAGCGCCTGGCTTAAATTCGGCTCCGGGCTTTTGCTGTCACTGTTTATTGTTGAACGTCTGGCTACGGTCAATGCCGATGCGGATCTTTGGGGTTATCTGGCCTTCGGCAGATTATTCTGGCATAGCAGCCACTTCCCTTACCGCGATGTCTTTTCCTTCCTGCCCACCCTTAATCTTTGGGTTTATCACGAATGGCTTACCGGGGTAGTCTTCTATCCCATTTACCTGGCCTCAGGATCTTGGGGGTTACAATTCCTTAAATACTTTTTCGGGTTGTCCGCTATGGGGCTGATTTATCTGACTGCCCGCAAAAGAGGCGGCCTCCCCCTGGCCTCAGTTTTGGTCATCATCTTGATCATGCGGGGATTTATCTACTATGGTTACAGCCCCGTGCGCGCCCAGGTATTCACTTATTTCTTTTTTGCCCTCACCCTTTTCTTACTGGAAACTTCGAGACAGGACCATTCCTGGCGCCGGTTATGGGCTCTGGCGCCCATCCAGGTCCTCTGGTGCAACCTCCACGGCGGGTTTCTGGCCGGACTGGGCCTGATTGCCCTTTATGCCTTGGGAGAAGTGTTCTGCCGGCGTCCCTATCGCCCGTATTTATGGGTCCTGGCCCTTTCGGGACTGGCCACCCTCATCAACCCCTACGGGCCGCAATATTGGTCATATCTTTTCCAAGCCATCTCCATGCCCCGCCCTGAAATCACCGAATGGGGTTCAATTTACCACCTTTACCGCCACCACCAGATATCCACCACGGAAATCATCAATCTTGGGGCCATGCTTATTTTGGTGCTTTTCCTGGCCTGGCGGCAGAAGTGGCGGGAATTGACCCCCGCCCTCTGTTTAGGGTTTACTCTCTATTTGGGCCTGACCACCATCAGACACATGGTCTTTTTTTATCTTCTCCTTGGGGCCTATTTGCCTGTATTGTTAACCCCTTACCATGATGAAATCTATTCCCGGGTCAGGTCCATCAGGAACCGTGGTCGGTTTCGCCGTTTACCGGGCCTGGTTTTGGCCCTGATTGCCGTCTTTATTGGCCTGTTTGCCTACCTTTTTTTCCGTCAGGACCCCTTTTCCCTGAGAATCCTGCCCCAGCCTCTTGCTGCCAGGGATATCCCCGGAAATTATTATCCGCTGGGAGCGGTGGCGTACATCCGCAGTCATGGGTTATCCGGCAAGCTCTTGACCGAATTCGGCTGGGGAGAATATCTGATTTGGCACCTCTTTCCCCGCTGCCAGGTGGCCCTGGATGGACGCTATGAGACGGTCTATTCCGAAGAGGTGGCTAAAGAATATTTCGCTTTCATCTCTGGATCCGGGGATTGGCAAACTTTCCTGGAACGTTACCCCCCTGACATGATTTTAATCGATAGCCGCGCCCGCCTGTACCGCCTCCTCCAGGGGGACCCTAACTGGCGGCAGGCGTATGCCGACGCCGGCTGCGCCCTCTTTTCCCGGCCATAAGAAATATAATGGTTGGATTGTTGCGGGAGGATGGCGGGGGAAACGAGACTTACTGCCGCAGGCGGCCGGGTCTCGGACGACGCCGGTTTCATGTGCCTGGGAGAACTGCTGGAATTCGGGGAAACGGGCCAGATCTTCACCCGGCCCCGGGACGAAGAGGCGGAGGATTATATTACCGGGAAGTATGGGTGATTTTCTGGTGAGTTTGGTAGGGTGCGTCCTACGCACCTTTTTTAGTGCGTAGAACGCATCCTAAAAGATTCACCTCAAATTATAGCAATATCATCTACGGTAATCGGCTTGTCTGGAACAATGACGATTTCTCTGGCCACATTTTTACCGGGGGAGTTGTCAGAGGCAAGGATATAAGAAATTCCACCGGTATTTGGCCATATTCCCATAACGTGCTTATGGCCGAACAGCACCACGCCCACCAAGTTATAAATCGCACGCATTAATAGACGGGCATCCGTCAATTCCATAAAGGGGTCATTGTGGATAAACGGATGGTGGTGTAAGAAAAGTATCTTTTTATAATCTTTGGCAAATGGGTCCCTTAAAACGGTTTTCAAGAAACCGATCTGCCTCTCCCCCACCTCGCCACAGGCAAAATCGAAGGGATGCTCCGTTTCCAGATTGGTATCCAGGGCAATGAGCATGATTTTCAATGTCACCCCGTCCACAGTCTCGCTGAGAATATTGACCACCGGGGTCTGGTCCCCTGTAAAGGTCCCTCCCTGTTTTAGAGGAATGGATAGTAACTGGTCGAACCGCTCCGCCCTCTCCTGACTATAAAAGTTGCCCGCGGCCCCAAAATCATGGTTTCCCGGGCAGATGAAGATTCGGTCTTGGAAAGGTACCAGGGCCTTGAACGCCTGTTCGAACTGTTCCCCGTGGCCGTCGTCCGTGATGTCGCCGGTGACGATCAAATTATGTTGGGGATAATGTGTCTTGATATATTGTAAATTTGCCAACGCTTGCAGGTTATCTTCCTCATGTCGATGAAAATGCAGATCGCTTAAATGGATAAATCTCATGGCTATTTCCTCCTTTTACAATAAGGATGGTAAATACCCTTGTCTGGTTGCCGATCATAGGGTCTTCTTCCTTAAAAGTCAATTAAATTGATATTTCCCATTAGTTATCGCTGTTAATTGAAAAAGAATATTAAATAATTTTTCAGGCATGAGGTGGAACCTTTTGGTCTCACCGCTTCTTAGCCTCCTCCCCCGACATCATTCCCCGCTCAAATATTCCATCACCCGGGCGATGGCGGAGATGTCTTCGTCCCCCCAGCCCCGGGCCACGCCCAGGCGGTAGAGGTGGAGCAGCATCTGCCCCAGGGGCGTCGGCGCGCCGGTCTCGTACGCAGTGTCCACCACGAACTTGGCGTCCTTGGCCAGGTGCTTCAGGGGAAAGGCC
>Ga0172375_10013136_pt1 | contig 10301 bp, 9 predicted proteins | sample LakKiv1m_FD_114537 | JGI IMG/M metagenome (GOLD analysis project Ga0172375, IMG submission 114537) | Freshwater microbial communities from Kabuno Bay, South-Kivu, Congo - kab_092012_11.1m | ecosystem: Environmental > Aquatic > Freshwater > Lake | place: Democratic Republic of the Congo...
CCCCACCTTAATTATATCCCGGAATGTATACATCCCTGCTAAAGGTTTTTGGAGAATCGGGAACTTTATCTTGGTAATCATGCTTAAATTTTAATAAAATATATTGATTATTACAACAGTGATGCTGTAGTACTAGAAAAAACAGGGGAATTATAAATAAACATGGGGGTGGCTCTTGCAAAAGTCCTAATTTGTCACCCTGAGCCTGTCGAAGGGTGATATAACTGTTTGATTTATGGTCATAGTTCGACAGGCTCACTATGACAGAAAAGTTTTTCTCAGACTTTTGCAAGAGCCTCATGGGGGATAAAATTAACAAAGATTTAGTCTCTGAGATATTTTATGCTGCATTAAAGGCGGTTGATCCTTATGAGTCAGTGAAACTTTATACAGACATGATTCTTTCAACTTATAACACCTGCAATTGCAAGAGAATCCTTGTTATAGGCTTTGGCAAAGCAGCCTGCCAAATGGCAAAAGCGCTAGAGGATCAGTTAAGAAATTTAATAGAGACAGGAATTGTGATTACAAAATACGGGCACTGTCCGCCTTCATATAAATCTGAAAAGTTAAGAATTATTGAAGCAGGTCATCCAGTGCCTGACGAAAATGGTTTGAGAGGCGCAGAGGAGATAATTGGACTCCTGGAAAAATCTAAGGAAAATACCCTGGTAGTATGCCTCATATCGGGTGGCGGATCTGCGCTTCTTGTTTCTCCATATGAAGGTATTACTCTTGGTGAGAAACAAAAAATTACCCGACAACTTCTCAGGGCTGGAGTAAATATATATGAACTTAATACAGTCAGAAAACATATCTCAAGAATAAAAGGGGGGAGACTTGCGGAAATTGCCTACCCAGCAACAGTGCTATCATTAATCCTTTCAGACGTTATCGGTGACAGACTTGATGTCATTGCATCAGGGCCAACATCTTTTGACCTGACAACATATAATGATGCATTAAAGGTTCTTGAAAAATATAATTTAATAAATAGATCTCCTCGGTCTGTAATAGAAGTTCTAAACAAGGGCATAAATAGAGTAATTCCAGAAACGCCGAAAGAAGGAAATATAATATTTAAACAAGTTGAAAATGTGGTAATCGGCAGCAACAAAATATTACTTAATGTTGCGAAAAAAAAGGCGGAAGAATTAGGATTTAATGTAGAGATAATTTCTTCTGAACTTTCGGGTGAAGCAAGGGATGTTGGAAAATGGCTTGCGCAAAAGTCATTAAAAATTAAAGGGTTAAAAGATCAAAAAATTAAAAAATTAAGGTGTCTAATCTCAGGGGGTGAGACAATTGTCACAGTCAAAGGCAACGGGCTTGGCGGCAGAAACATGGAACTGGCCCTATCATTTGCCCTAGAGATAGAAGGTATTGATGGAATAACTTTTCTTTCAGCAGGAACTGATGGAACTGACGGCCCGACTGATGCAACAGGCGCTATTGTGGATGGAAATACAGCATCAAAGGCAAAAGCCATTGGCCTTGACCCTCAGGCCTATTTGAAGGATAATAATTCTTATAATTTCTTCAAGAAAATTGATGAACTTTTCATTACAGGACCTACTGGTACAAACGTAATGGATATTCAAATAGCAATAATAGAATGAAACATTCATATCTCAAAGAGACTCAAAGGATGATGAAAATTTGTAATCCCCCCTTGCCCCCCTTTAGAAAAGGGGGGTAGGGGGGATTTGAGGTATTTTCGGATGAAGATTATAATTTTTACGGACCTTGATGGAACACTGTTAGATTACTCTACATACTCATTTAAGGCGGCGTTGCCGGCGCTTCAATTAATCAGAAAAAAGAATATCCCGCTCATTATCTGTTCAAGCAAGACAAGAAAAGAAATAGAGTATTATAGAAAGAAACTCGCCAATAATCATCCATTTATATCTGAAAATGGGGGAGGAATATTCATTCCAAAAAATTACTTTAAGTTCAAAATTCCTAGTCCGGAATTCATAGTTAATAACGAAAATGACTACTATGCTATCAAATTTGGCGCACTATACCCTGACTTAAGAAAAACGATTGAAAGATTGAGGAAAGAAGGCTTTAAAATAAAAGGTTTTGGAGATATGACAGTAAAAGAAATAATGGAGCTAGCGGGCTTGAGCGCTGATGAGGCAGAAATGGCAAAGGAAAGAGATTTTGATGAGCCCTTTATTTTTGAAGGCAATGAAGCGGAAACTCAGAGACTTCTGCGCGCTATTAAGGCAAAGGGATTTAATTGCACACAGGGAAGATTTTTTCATATTATAGGCAACACTGATAAAGGCAAGGCTGTTGAATTATTAAAAGAACTTTACAGAAAAGAATTCAATGAGATTACTACTATAGCTCTTGGTGATAGTTCTAACGACATGCCCATGTTTGCTGCGGCAGATTATCCAATAGTTGTTCAGAAGCCTGATGGAGGTTATGACCGGAAAATAAATATGACGGGTTTGATTGAGGCAAACGGCATAGGGCCAGAGGGGTGGAATAATGCGATTATAAAATTAATCCAGAACCAAAACTCATTATCACCAGAATCTCTATCCGAACGAAATCTTAAATAGGGTAGGGCGACTTTAGTAGAAATAAAGGGCTAAAGCCGCCTTTCCCATGCCAAAGGGGGAGCATACGGACAAACCGAATTTAAGGACAAACTCTATTTAATTGTTTCCAGAAGATGGTTAATGATATCGGTCAGGGTAATAATGCCTACCAGCCGGTCTTTATCCACTACAGGGACCTGTTTTACCCTACGCAGGACCATCAGTGAACCAGCCTTTACAATAGGCATGTCGCTGCTTACAGTTATGGGAGGCGATCCCATTATCTCACTCACTTTCATTTCATAAAGCTTATGCGCACGTTCCTCGATATACTCGAGATCTGTCATGTGTCTCTCATCCTCAATTATATCAGGATAGCGCGGCAGGATTGCTTTGAAAATGTCTGTTTTTGTGATTACTCCGATAGCTTTTCCATTCTCTGTAACAACCAGTCCGTTTGCACGATGCTTGTTCAGGACTTCTGCACATTCCTTCAATGTCTGAGAGGGGCCAATGGTGTGTACTTCTTTAGTCATTATCTCACCAATTTTCATGGTTTTTTCACCTCCTGAGTTTTAAAAACGAATTAAAAAGATGTATCTCTCTTATCACCTCCCTATTATCGAATCTTTAATTATCTAATGTTACAGGTTTAGAGAAATTTTGTAAAGAATTTATCATTAACATTAAAGAAAATATGGAGAATCTATTCCCTTTTAATATATACGATTCAAATGATAAACTATAAAGTATTTTAAATAAAAGGAGAAAGATTATGCTTCCTTTTTTCTTAATAGCTAAAACTATACCTGATGCCTGGTTTCAGCTTATTTACAATATATTTGATAATGCTTACGCGCAGAAGATACAAAAAGGCTCGTTTGAAAACGAGCAGCGCCGATTACAATATCCAGGTATAGCAGTTTATATTGAGCATCCATATTATGACATGGTGCCAACTATACCACCCGGATCAGGCATACCAGCTCCTACCACGATTGAATATATTGAAGATTACTTTGCCAACTACCTTATGAATCCCGAACTATCCGAAAATGAGACTTATAAGTATGCAAGCAGGATTCAAAACAGAATGCCTAATGGGGGAACGCAGCTTGAGCGCGTTATAGACATTATCAGGAATACCCCCCTTACAAATCAGGCTGTTATTGAAGTAGCAACACCCGAGGACCTTGATATCTGCTATGGCAAAGATGGGAAACTTGACCCGCCGTGCCTGCGATTGCTGGATTTTAAGGTAATACCTGCAGGTGATGAGTTGGCGTTGACGGTGAGCGCTTATTTCAGGTCATGGGACTTGTGGGCAGGATTTCCCACAAACGTCGGTGGTATAGAGCTTTTAAAACAGTTTGTTGCTTCTGAGGCCGGCCTAAAGAATGGGTCTATTTATGCCTACAGCGCTGGCGCTCATATTTACGGTTATCAGGAGGAAATTGCAAGGTTAAGAACCCTGAGGTCAATAAAAAAGTGAGAGAAAAGTAACCCTTCAGTGGAGGGTGGAGTTTAGCTGTCATGGATTCGACAAGCTCACCATGACAAACCCACAATGTGTTGTGTACTGTCACCCTGAGCTTGTCGAAGGGTGCGCTACTTTTGTGAGCCGCCACGCTTCACTGAAGGGTTACGAAAAAAGTGGCAGATTGTCAGGGTTTCTCTACAGGAAAACTTATCGTAAAGGTGGTACCTTTTCCGGGTTCACTCTCTACAGAAATTGTCCCATTGTGATACTGGATTATCTTATATGTAAAGGTAAGGCCAAGTCCCGGGCCATATATCTTTGAGGTAACAAATGGATCGAAGATTTTTTTGAGTTCTTCAGCAGGGATACCCTTTCCTGTATCAGATACCAGTATTTCTATACGGTCTTCACTCAGCCGGCTGGCAATCTTTAATACTTTAGTCCCTTCAGTCATGGCCTCGATAGAATTTTTAATAAGGTTGCATAAAGCCCTTTTAAGTAGTTTCTCATCAGCGAGGATCAGCGGAAGATTATCCGCCAATTCACTTTGTACATCTATAGCCTTTCCCTTGAACTCCTGTTCAAATAGTTTAAGGGCTTTTATGATTAAATCATTGATATTTGTTGGCTCTTTAAAAGATATAGCCATGGTTTTAAGCTCAATAAGCTGTTTTATCATGCTTTCCAGTATCGCTACATCATTTATAATTATTTCCATATATTTTTTATTAGGATCGCCTTCTGGTAGTTTTCCGTAAACCTTGCGCGCGAAACCTCCGATAGAGGTGAGGGGATTTCTTATCTCATGTGCAACCTGATCCATCATCTGTTCCAGGGCTCCTGATTTTTCCTCTTCTACTAATTTCTCATGCGCTGCCTTGATAGTAAGCAATGACCTGACCCTTGCAGATAGTTCTTTGTAATCAAATGGTTTGGGTAAATAATCATCGGCTCCGATGTCCAGACCTTTTATTTTACTCTCAACGTCGCTTTTTGCAGTAAGCATAAGGATAGGAATATATCTGGTATTTACATCTATTTTAAGCCTCTGACACACCTCATAGCCGTCTAACTTTGGCATCATGACATCAAGGACAATTAAATCAGGATGGCATTCAGCGGCCTGTTTAAGAGCTTCTTCACCGTCGTAGGCCTCTGCTGTGTCGTATCCTTCAGCACGGAACCTTTTTTTTAAAAGTTCTACTGTATCAACAGTATCATCAACAATTAATATCTTGTTTTTCTTGTTCAACCGAACTATTTCTATCTCCTTTTCCTATTGAGGCTCTTGCAAAAGTCCTGAATTGTCACCCTGAGCTTGTCGAAGGGTGATGGTTCGACAGGCTCACCATGACAATGCCATCCTGAGCTTGTCGAAGGATAGTGATTCAAATCTCTCCTAACTCCCCTTTATTAAAGGGGGTAAGGGGATTACTTGTCCTTCATGTAGGATTTTATCTGGTCTGGCAATTCATGGACATTAATGGGTTTGGATATATATCCATCACAACCAGCCTCGAGGGCCTTTTCTTTATCTCCCTTCATTGCATGCGCAGTTAAAGCGATTATAGGGGTAGCTTTAAAATCAGCCTGGCTTTTCAGCTTTCTTGTAACCTCATAGCCGGTTATCTTAGGTATTGAGATGTCCATCAGGATAAGGTCTGGCTTTTCTGCTACTGCCTTTTCTAAGGCCTCTTCTCCATCAATAGCCTCGATCATTTGATAACCCTTGTTTTTGAGCACCTTGACTGCAAGCTCCCGGCTATCCTGATTGTCGTCAACTATCAATATCTTCTTTGGCAAGCCGATTTTTACTTCTTCCATCCCATCCCCCCGATTATTTATTGCACTTTACCGACCTTACTAATTGTATCCTTAAGCTCCTTTAATAGGTCTTCTTTAGCAAGTACTCCCCTGTTTAAAATGCCCTGTATCCTGCCATTCAGTTCATCTATCTCTTTTTCGGTTAAATCCTTGCGGCTAATTACGATAAGGGGGATATCCTTGACTCTTTCTTCTGTCTTCAGATATTCAATAACATCAAAACCACTCACCTCGGGCATTGTCAGATTTAAGACAATCAGATCAGGTATAAAATCCTTGATAGATTTGATGGCATCTTTACTATTATAAGCTATTGCCAACTGATATCCTGCTTCCCTCAGGACATTACTAATCAATTCTACCGTATTCTGCTCATTATCTACTACTAATACCTTTTTTATCATAGTCGTCTTTTCTAAATTTTTTAATTTTTTTAATAGAGCCTGTTTTTCCAATGGTTTTACTATATATTCTGCCGCGCCCAGACTGAAGCCCAATCTCTTATTGTCAATTATAGAAAGTATAATTACGGGGATATCCTGGGTTTCCGGTGTCTGTTTTAACTCCCGCAGCACCTGCCATCCGTCCTTTTTTGGCATCATGATATCCAGGGTAATGGCCATTGGTTTTATTTCTTTAGCCTTCTCTACCGCCCCTTCACCACTTAAAAAACTAACTACTCTGTAATCACTCCCTAAATATTTTCTTATAATATCAATAGCCTCTGGATTGTCATCAATAGCCAATATAGTTTTTTTAGTGACTTCTTCCCCCCCGGGAAACTCGGCTTCCACGGGCTTATATTCCTCTTCTGACTTTAAAAGGTTTTCTATGAGCTCACAGCCCTTGCAAAAATCTACTTTTTCCGGATAGGCGCCTATTTTCATGCCAGCACAATGAGTTCCAAGGATTAACCAGCATCGGGATTCCTTACTCCCATATGCAGGACAGCTGGGCTGTCCACAATGAATATATTCCCAGCATCTTATGGGTTTACCGGCATATTCCGGCTTTTTCAAAAAGGTCTCAACCGGTTTTCCAAAATATTCTGCCAGGGCTTCAGCCATGCTTGGTTCTATTACCGGCTCAGCAGGCCTTTCGAGTATCTCTTTTTTCAACGGAAGGGTAAAACAGAATTTGCTTCCTTCTCCATATTTACTCGTTACCCAGATCACGCCCTTATGCAATGCTACCAACCCTCTGGCAATACTGAGACCGAGTCCGGTGCCTTCGTACTGACGGATGGTAGATAAGTCTACCTGTGTGAACTTATCAAAGATCCTGCTAATATCCTCCTCCTTTATCCCTATTCCTGTGTCTTCCACGCAGATCTCTGCAAATAGAGATGACTCGCCGGCTTTAATGCCTCTTTCAGAAGGTTTGGCGCTTATTGTGACCCCGCCCCGAGGGGTAAATTTAACAGCATTTGATAACAGGTTTATAAAAATCTGTTTGGCTTTATCCTCATCACCATAAACCGGGGGTAAATTCTCATCGATATTAATAGTAAATGTAAGTCCCTTTTGTTTTATCATAGGTTCGAAGGTGGGAATAACAGACTCAATTAACCATTTCAGTTCAAGCTCCTTTGGCTCTAATTCTATCCTCCCTGACTCTATCTTTGATACATCAAGGACGTCGTTTATCAATTGCAGGAGATGCCTGGCATTAGACACTACCTTTTTCAGGCTCTTTTCCTGTTCTTCATTAATGGGGCCGTCAACCCTGTCTAATAATAGGTCTGTATAGCCGATAATGGAATTCATCGGTGTGCGGAGTTCATGAGACATATTTGCTAAAAAAGTAGATTTTAGTTTATCAAGTTCCCTGAGATCTCTGTTGGCCCTCTCTAAAAGCGCTAAGAGTTGGGTTCTTTCATTTAATAAGGTAGTCTTTCTGGTCACTTCCATCTCTAATTTTCTGCTGGCCGCGGAGACACTTTCAACCATATAATTAAAAGTATTGCCGAGAATCCCAATCTCATCTTCTGTCTTCACATCCATAGAAACAGACATGTCTCCCTCAGCAAACCTCTTTGCTTTCTCCGCTAAACTTTTTACAGGACGCCGTATAAATTTATTTACTATGAGATTGGTCATGAGTATTGCAATGGGTAAGGCGAATGCAATTAAAAAGAGAGTTCGGTTTCGTTGGGCAGCAACAGTCGCATAAACTTGCTCAGCGCCAATCCTTATTACCATGCTTCCGAGAACTTTTCTGGAAGAGCCGTGGCAATGGTAACACTCCTCTCGATTTAAAATAGGATAAAAAGAAAGAAGATACCTTTTACCAGGGACCCCATCCTCAAAGAGCTTCTTCGGTTCAACCCCTGTCTTTAATATATCGTTTAGGGTTTGCAAGGCAGCTTTATTCTGAATCGAATCTGCTAATTTAGTCTTTACTTTATCCTCATGTGTGGAATAGATGATCTCCTGGTTGAAATCACAGACAAATACCTCAACCTCCTTAGTCTTTTCCCGTATGTCTGATAATTCCCTTCTGATTGCCTCAGCATCTCCTACAGACATGGGATATTTTATCCCGGCATATGTAGAGGAAGCCAGATCACTGGCAACCATGCTCATCAGCCCTATCCTGTCTTTGGTCCCGAAATATATTCGAATGATGATTTCGCTTATCGTAATCACCGATATAATGATTACTATGGCAGCCATAATCTTATTGCCCAACCGCTTCCTTAGAAAACCAAACATTTTATTCTTTTCCCGCTTTAACTTTGAACTTTGAACTTTGAACTTTGAACTTTTTTAATGTGCGCCTCCATGAATCATAGGCTTATATCTGAATGCCGTGACCCTTTCCGAGGTATGACAAACCTCGCAATCTTTCATTGTCAAATGGCTCTTTATATCCCGGGGACTTTTTGTCTTTACATGGAATTCTCCAGGTCCATGGCACACCTCACAACCTGCATTTTTAAGGTGGGGCGTTTTTTCGGCACTTATAAATCCGCTCGGTTTGCCGTATCCAGTGGTGTGGCAAAAATAGCACCCTTTGATCTCCTCTTCAGTTAAGCCTTTTTTTACCCTGTCAATGCTCTCGAAAGACTTACTCTTCTTTGCATACGTAATAAAGCTGTTATATTCCTTCTCATGGCAATCTTTGCAGGCATCGGAACCAACATATTTAGGTATTCCATTTGTAGTCTTAGCGGGACTTGAAGTCAGGTTTATTATGATTGATGCCATCAGGATAGTTATAGTAGTGAACCCTGTTAGAAATTTTTTATTTCTGAACAGGGTGAATAACAAATTCTTTACCGGAAATTTAATAAAAGGCGCCATTGTTGCAACCTCGAATTAAAGTTAATTTAATAAAATTCTGAACTCAAAATTTCTTAAGTCTATTTTCTTTTATTATATCAAAAATTTCAACTAAAGCTTTTGATGTTATAATAAAAACAATGGCATTTGTAATCGCATTAGCAGGTAAGGGTGGAACAGGGAAGACGACTATTGCAGGTCTAACTGTCCGTTATATTATTGAGAAAAGGAAAGGACCTGTGCTTGCTGTAGATGCAGATTCAAACAGCTGTTTTAATGAGGCGCTGGGAGTATATGTGCGCGCAACTATAGGTAAATTAAGAGAGGAATCTCTTCAGGCAATAAGAGGCGGTGCGGAGAGGCCCGGCGGCATGTCTATGGAGCAGCTCTTTGACTATCAGGTTCAGAAGTCAATTATAGAATCAAAGGGTTTTGATTTGCTAGTAATGGGAAGACCTGAAGGGCCAGGATGTTATTGTGCTGCTAATAATATTATTAGGAAATATGCAGATAAGCTCTCAAGCACATATCCGTATGTTGTTATAGACAATGAGGCAGGCATGGAACACCTTAGCAGGAGAACTACCAACAAGGTTGATCTGCTTTTTATAGTAAGTGATCCTGCTTTAAGAGGTATACAGACAGCAAAAAGGATTAGCGGGCTTGTTGACGAGCTGCAGCTCGAGGTCGACAGACAGGCTGTAATCATAAATAAGATTTCCGGCGATGAAGGAGCGGACTTGAAAAATCTTGCAGAGGAGGCGGGTCTTAATGTCGCAGGTCTTGTTCCTCAGGATGACGCAATATTTAATCTTGATCTTCAGGGAAAACCAATTTTATATCTTCCTGAAGATTCAAAGGCAGTAAGGGCTGTATTCAGTATACTCGATTCGTTGAATATCCCATGAATTAGCATAGTTATAGAGCTTTTTACTCTTAGCCCTTAGCCTTGCTTGCCAGGATTTTTAATATTCTTTATACTTACTTAGAGTCTGTTTATAAATTCAGTTTGTCCGCATGCTCCCCCTTTGGCAAAGGGGGATGAGGGGGATTTTAAGGATATATGCTTATTTATTATTCATAAAATCTCCCCTTGCCCCTCTTTTCCAAAGAGGGGGATAATGGGGCTGGATCAAAAGAAAGTGTGAATTCTAC
>Ga0172375_10013137_pt1 | contig 10301 bp, 9 predicted proteins | sample LakKiv1m_FD_114537 | JGI IMG/M metagenome (GOLD analysis project Ga0172375, IMG submission 114537) | Freshwater microbial communities from Kabuno Bay, South-Kivu, Congo - kab_092012_11.1m | ecosystem: Environmental > Aquatic > Freshwater > Lake | place: Democratic Republic of the Congo...
ATCCTGGTGTATCTTGTGATGATGGCCATCATGCCAAATGAATAACGCGTCGACCGGGCGCAAGAATCAAAAGAAGCCGAGGTTGCATGGCCTCGGCTGTCTTGTTTGCCCGGGTTACCGGACGCGGATGACCTGGCCCGGGTAGATCCAGTTCGGGTCGTAGATGGTTGGGTTGAGCAACTGCAGGCTGTAGACGGTTGTGCCGTACCTGTTCGCGATGATGCGGAGCGTATCCCCGTAGGAAACCGTGTAATAAACCGGCTTGTTGGGGATGTTAAGCGCCTGCCCGGCGTAGATCCAGCTTGCATTCCATATTTGCGGATTGGCAGCCATGAGATCGCTTACGCTGGCGCCGTAGCGCTGGGCGATGCTCCCGAGGCTGTCACCCCATTGAACAATGTAGGTTCCGCCTGTTGATGGATAATAAACGGGCGTGTACGTGTAACCGGATGGGATATACAACACTTGGCCGGCGTAGACCCACCAGCCGAGGCCGGGGTTGGCGGACTGGATGGCCTCGATGGTCGTGCCGCACAGCGCGGCAATGCCGCTGAGTGTGTCGCCCCATTGGACGGTGACGTAGTCCGCGCATCCTGTCCATGCGTGCGCGCTGCCGGTGGAGGAAAGGGCGGCGAATAGAATGGCCAGTACGATCAGGATTTGAGCGATTCTCTTGACGAACATGGGTGCCCTCACTTTCTTTTAAATGAACCAATAACATTGTGACATAAAACAAAGCCCCACACAAGACTTGCAGGTGTGGGGTGGATTGTTCTACTCTCCGTCTGGCAGCGGCTCCAGGCCGATGAGTTGCGAGACTGTGACCAGGGTAAATCCCCTGCCCTGTAAATACTCGATGATGGACGGCAGGGCTTCGGCGGTATGCCAGCCGCGCCCGTTGGCGTGCATGATGATGATCGAGCCGTTTCTCACAGTGCGGCGCACTTCGGCTGTAATCGTGCCGGCGTCGAAATCCGGGTCGGGGTCGCCCGAGACCGAATCCCAAAGGATGGTGTAGAGTCTGTGCTTCGAAACGACTTGCAGGACCAGGTCGTTGTAAAAACCTGACGGCGGGCGGAAGAGACGCGAATGCTTGCCGGTCAATTCGAAGAGCATGTTTTCGGTCAGGACGATCTGCTCGCTGATCTGTTCCTCGCTCATCTGTGTCAAATCAGGGTGGCTCCAGGAGTGGTTGCCGAGTTCAAATTTTGGGTTGGATGCCAGTTGTGCGGTCTCGTCTGGATGTGTGCGCATCCAGTCCCCGCCCATAAAAAACGTGGCAGGGACGTTATAGCGCAGGAGCACATCCACAACGGCGGCATCGTACCCGGCCGGGTATTCGGGATCCTGGCACATGTCGAAGGTCAGCGCCACAACGGGCTGTGTCCAATCGCCGCTTGTGATGAGGACGGAGGGCAGAGTCGCTGTGGGTGACGGTGCGGATGTGGGGGCGGGAGTGTCGGTCAGCGCCAGGGTGGGGGATGGAATTGGCGTGGACGCGGGCGGGACTGGCGTGTTGGAGGCGCAGGCCGCAAGGAACAAAACAATTGGAAACAGGATGTAAATTTTCTTCGGTTGAGGGCGCATGGTTCTCCTGGTGCAATTATTTTGGTTACATCAAGATTACTCGATCAATGTCCCGGGGTCATAACCGGGAAAATGGATGGATCCATGGCAGGGTCAATTTGCACGTCGGAGGCCGCAATCCAGCAGGGCTGGTTAAAATATGGATTGTGAATGATATACCAGCCTTCGACGCTCCCGACGCCCAACACTTCAACGATCTTCGTTTCGCTGATGTAACTTTCCAGCGGGTACGCAGAGCCGGGTCCAAACCAGCACGGCGCATTCGTAATGACGACAACGGTTCGTATGGACTGATCCCTGACGGGTTCAGGCGTCATGGTTTCGGTGGGCAGGAGTGTGGGGGTGACGGGCTGCGGGGTTGGGGAATGGGCGGAGGCTGTCTGGGTCAGCATGTCCGATGCCAGTTGAACGGATATGGTGCCTATCACATCCACTGTCGGCGGGGTTGCTTCGGGCGCACAGCCTGCGAGGATCAGGGTTATGAAAATTCCAATGACGAGCGGGGCTGGATAATATGATTTCATGGTTGCTCCTGTCGTTTCGATAAAAGGACCGGACCGGTTCTTGCGCCAGGTCCATTTTTTGGACCTTATCAGTGAGATTCTTGTTTTTTGTGCAGGGATTTTCGAACCGCCAGGCACGCGAAGACCGCCAGGAAACCTTTAAAATCTTCGCGCCCTTTGCGGGCTTCGCGGTAAAACTCTTTCGACTTGTCCGAGTTGGGGTGTCCGTTATTCACAAAACCATCAACCTCATGCCAAGCGCCACCAGCAGGATCAACACCATCTTCCTGAACAACTCCGGGCTGATCCATTTGTCCAGCGCCTGCCCTGCAAGGAAGCCAATGAAAACGGCAGACAAAGCCCATGGAAGGATGCGGATTATGTCTGCGGAGTAATGTCCGCTCCATGCATGACTGGCAGTGACCATGATGCTGTTGATGACAAAGAAACCCGACAGGTTGCTCTTGAACTCTCCCGCGTTCCAGCGGCGGCAGTTGCCGTACATCACCACCGGCGGACCGGATGTATTGTATGCCCCGCCCAGCATCCCGCTGACAAGGCCGGTACCCCACGCCCAGAGCGGATGGGTCAGTTCAGGGAGGCGGAAGCCGGCCAGCGCGTAGATTGCGTAGCCGCTGATGACAATGCCCAGAACGAGCAACGCGATGTCCTCGTTGATGCGGCCCAGGAAATACACGCCAAACGGCGCGCCGACGAGCGACGCGGCCAGCAGGCGCCAGATGGCGCCCACCTTGAGGGATTCTCGATAACGGATAATCATCGTTGCTTCGAGACAGAGCGCTGTTAACGCCACGAGCGGCGCTGTGGTGGGCAGTCCCAGCAGTGGAGGGAGCAGGGCCATCGCCACCAGCGCGCTCCCGAACCCGGTCAGGCTTTGGGTGAACGCGCCGAGCAGGAGGACGAGAAAAATGTATGTCATTGCCATCCGCGTTCCCTGGCTCGCAGCGACATTACAACCTCACCCTCTCCCCCTTTGGATCATACATCGGTTTCAGGGATGCCTTTGCGGAATACATCACGTTATTGACTTCGATCTCGAATTTGCTGTTTTTTATGTATTCCTCGGTGATGGGTTCGTCGTCTTCGATGATGGACAATGCCACCGCGCCTCCGAGCGTAAATCCATACGCGCCCGAGCGGACGTAGCCAATCGGCTTCCCGTTTCCATAAATCATCTCCCCGAAATAGAGCAGCGGTTCGGGGTCGTCGAGCAAAAACTGGACAAAGCGTTTTTTGAGCGGGCCAGCCTGCTTTTGTTTGAGCAGCGCCTCCCTGCCGATGAATCCGCCGGGCTTGTTGAAATCCACGATAAACCCCAGCCCTGCTTCGAGCGGCGTATCGGTACAGTCGATGTCGTGGCCGTACTCGCGGTAGCCTTTTTCGATTCTCAATGTATTGAGCGTTTGCATGCCCGCCAGCCTGATTCCCAGATCCCTGCCTGCTTCCATCAACACATCGAAAGTCGTCGGCGCAAATTCGGTTGGGATGTATAACTCCCAGCCGAGCTCCCCCTGGTAGGTGACGCGCAACGCCATTGCCCGCGCATAGTGGACATCGATCTCGCGCATGGACATGTATGGAAACGACTCGTTCGACAGGTCCGCATGACTCACGCGACTCAACAACTCACGGGATTTCGGCCCCTGCACGTTGATCAACGCGTAGCCCGAAGTGACGTCCGTTAAAAAGACATGCGCTTCCCGCGTGACCTGACGCTTGATCATTGTTTCGACATGCCTGTGTGCCAGGTCCGAGCAGACGACCAGGAACGCGTCCTCGGCGATTCTTGTGACCGTCAAATCCGCTTCGATGCCGCCGCGTTCGTTGAGCCATTCGGTGTAGACGACTTTGCCAACCGGCACGTCAATATTCGAGGTGGACATGTGATTCAAGATCGGGCAGGCATCGCGTCCCTGCACGAGGAATTTCGACATCATCGAAACATCCATCAGGATGACGTTCTCACGGCAGGCTTTGTGTTCGGCTTCGTTGTACTCGAACCAGTTCTGGCGGTCCCAACTGTATTTCTCGACCTTCGCTTCCTTGCCCTCGGGCGCGAACCAATCCGCATATTCCCATCCGGCAGACGAGCCGAAAAACGCGCCGTGCTTTTCCAGCCGTTCGTGCAAAATGGACTTGCGGACATCCCGCGCGGTTTCCATCTGCGTGTTGGGGAAGGTCTCCTTGTACATCAAACCGAGGATTTCCACCACGCGATCCTGCAAATAGCGCGGATTGTTTTGGTACGGCAACATGCGGTCGATGTTGATCTCGCCCACGTCAATTGGCGGGATTCCGTCCACGATCCATTGCGCGAGGGTCTGGCCGACTCCGCCGCCGAGCAAAATGCCGAGCGAATTCATGCCCGCCGCGACGTAGAAATGTTTCAGTTCGGGCGCTTCGCCCACAAGCATGGTCATGTCCGCGGTGAAACTTTCGGGGCCGCAGAAGAGTTTTTTGATGCCGGCGGTTTTCAACACGGGGACGCGTTCCATCGCCGCTTCGATGTACGGCATCATCCTGTCCCAATCGGGCTGGATCTCGCCGAAGGCGAAATCTTCGGGAATGCCGTTCATGCCCCAGGGCTTCGCGACCGGCTCGAACAGGCCGAGCATCAACCCGCCGACTTCTTCGCGGAAGTAGGAATAGGTGTCCACGTCTTCGAGGATGGGCAGGTCGGGAGATACGCCTGCAATGGGTTCGGTCAGCAGGTAGTAATGTTCGGTGGCCTGAAGCGGGACATCCACGCCAGCCAGCGCGCCGACTTTGCGCCCCCACATCCCGGCGCAGTTGACAACGTATTCCGCGCGAATCTGCTCGCCGCGCGTCGTGGTCACACCTACAGCGTAGCCGTCCTTCTTTATAACGGAAGCAACTTCCACCCCATCGAAGATGCGGACTCCCAGATCCCGCGCGCCTTTTGCCAGGGACATGGTCGCGTCCACAGGGTTGGCGCGTCCGTCGTCCGGGAAATAAAATCCGGCAGTGACACCTTTTGGATCGGCGAGCGGCCAGAGTTCCTTGAATTGCGAGGGCGTGATCTCCTGAACATCGATGCCGAGGGAGCGGCCAAAGGCGGCATTCTTGCGGAGCATTCTCAGGCGGGAGGCGGAACTCGCGGCCTGGATGTAGCCGACCGGTTTGAATCCGGTGGAAATGCCCGTTTCCTTTTCGAGGTTCCGATACAGTTCGCGGGTGTAGTGTGCCAGCGTGAGCATGGTCTCGGTTGCGAAGCCGCCGCACACGACAAGACCCGCGGCATGCCAGGTGGTTCCCGAAGTGAGTTGTTTGCGCTCGAGGAGGACGACATCCCTCCAGCCGAGTTTGGCGAGGTGATAGGCGGTGCTGCATCCGATGACGCCGCCGCCGACGATGACGACCCGCGCATGTGAGGGAAGGCTTGCCGGTGATTTTTGGTCTTCCATGAGGCTGCTCCTAAAATCGTCCCGCAGGTTTTGGGAGGTCTGTGGGGTTTCCCAGGCCAACCTGCGGGACGTTTGAAATATTGGATGTCAATTCCTGGCTGTCTTTGCCTGCCTGCAACCAAGCATACAGGAAAAACCCTGTCCTTGCAAGACGCACACAGGAACTTTGGCGGGATTTGGGCTGGGATAATCTAGTACAATGGACCCCGTATCAATTTTATCGGGATCCGTTCCATTAGAACTAATGTTATCCATTACCATCCCCGCCCCGCCATTTCGCCACCCGTGGCCGGACCTGCTCCGTGTTGTGTCCATTTTCTTTGTGATCGTTTTGCACATCTCCGAGACGGTGACGAACCAATGGGAACGACGGCGCTTTCGGGTCCCCCGATTTTTATGATTCCTTTTCTGGCAGTCGTCGTATTTCTTTTATCGTTTGCCATCGTGCACCTCATCCTGAAAATTCCCATCCTGCGCGAGAGTGTGTAATATCGGATTCTCATCCCCCAACTCGGGCAAGCCGAAGGAGTTTTACCGCCAAGTACGCTAAGGTCGCCAAGAAAAACCTTTAAAAACTTCGCGCTCTTTGCGGTCTTCGCGGTGCAAAAGTTCTTGTTTGTAACTTCTAAGTTCTTAATAGTGAAAGGATTTCCCATGCAAAATCGACGTTTGCCACCCCTCGCTTTTATCCTTTTGCTTGCGCTTGGCGCATGCAATCTCCCCTCGGGAGCGACGCCCCCTCCCGGTTTGCAGGGGACGGCTGTGGTCTTCACGCTGACGGCCCTTCAACTCGTCAACCCGCCCCAGCCCGCTGCCTCCCCCGCCGATACGCTGACTCCGCCTCCCCTGCCTCCGACGGAGACAAGCCTTCCCAGCGCCACGCCCACCCCGCAGGCGCCGTTGGTTTTACGGGACACGTTGTGTTGGGTGGGGCCGGGTTCGTATTATGAAGTTGTCAGCGCGCTGAAAAAGGATACGAACGTGGAACTGTTGGGGCGCGGAAGCATCTCCGGCTGGTGGGTGGTCCGCAACCCGATCTATAACGATCCCTGCTGGGTGAGGGAAAACGACCTGCTGATCGACCCCGCGTACGACACAACGAATCTCAAGATATTCAACCCGCCCGCCACATCCACGCATACACCCAAGCCGCCGACCCCCACTTCGACGCCGTAGGTTCCATGTGCCTGTTTGGTCAGATCGGCGAAAATTCCTTTTGCACCAGTTCGATGTTCGCGGCTTTGAGGAAGTTCAACGCGTTTTCGTCCGTGCGGTAGGCCGTGCTGTACACGATTCTCACGATACCGGCGTTGATCAAGGCCTTTGTGCAATTGATGCAGGGAAGGTGCGTGACGTAGCACGTCGAACCGCGCGTGGAAACGCCGTGCAGGGCGGCCTGGATGATGGCGTTCGTCTCGGCGTGGATCGTGCGCACGCAATGACCGTCCACTATTAAGTGGCCGATTTCATCGCAATGTCCCTGCCCGGCGGGGGAGCCGTTGAACCCGGTGGTCAGGATGCGTTTTTCCAGCACAAGCACACAGCCCACGAAGGCGCGGTCGCAGGTGCTTCGTTCGGATACGGCGTAGGCGATTTTGAGAAAATAAGAATCCCAGTCCGGGCGCATGGCAAAACTCCGATTGAGCAGGGAACGTCCCGAAGGTTTTTCCGAACCTTCGGGACGTTTGTTTCGACTATTCCACTGTCACACTTTTGGCCAGGTTGCGCGGCTGGTCCACATCCAGCCCGCGGATCGTGGCGATATGATAAGCCAGCAATTGCAGGGGCAAAACCGTGACGACCGGCGAGAGCATCCACGGCGCTTCGGGGACCCACAGCACGTGGTCTGCCATGCTCTCGACCAGTTCATCGCCCTCGGTTGCCACGGCAATGACAATCCCCCCGCGCGCCTTGGCCTGCTGGATTTGCGAGATCATCTTCTCGTGCCAGGGGTCCTTCGGCGCGAGACAGATGACCGGCATCTGCTCGTCGATCAGGGCGATGGGGCCGTGCTTCATTTCGCCGGCCGGGTAGCCCTCGGCGTGGATGTAGGAAATTTCCTTGAGTTTCAACGCGCCCTCGTAGGCGATGGGCATGTTGATGCCGCGCCCCAGGTACAGGCAGTCGCGAATATCCTTCAAGGCGTGTGCCACTTTTTCGACTTCGCACTCCGTGTCGAGCACGCGCCCGGCCAGGTCGGGGACGAGGCGCAGGTCTGCGACCAGCGACCTGCGGGTTTTGTCGTCGAGCACGCCGCGCAGGTCGGCCAGCAGGATCGCCAGCATGTACTGATCCACCAAAGGCGCGGTAAAAGCCTTGGTCGAGGCCACGCCGATTTCAGGTCCGGTTTGCATCGAGATGTAGCCGTTTGCCACGCGCATGGCCTGCGAGCCGATCGCGTTGACGATGCTCCAGACGACCGCGCCCTTGCGCCGTCCCTCTTCCATGGCGGCCAGCGTGTCGGCGGTCTCGCCCGATTGCGAGATGGCGAGCACCACCGTGTTCCCGTCGATGATGGGGTCGCTGTACCTGAATTCCGAACCGATCACCACCTCCACCGGTACGCGCGCGATCTTTTCGATGAGGTACTTGCCGACCATGCCCGCGTAGGCCGCCGTCCCGCAGGCGGTGATGTAGATGCGCTGGATTTTCTGCGCGCCCTCCGTCGTGAGATTCAATTCGGGCAGGCGGATGCGCCCTTCCTTGAAATCCACGCGGCCTGCAAGCGTATCGGTCAGGGCGCGCACCTGTTCGTGGATTTCCTTCTGCATGAAGTGGCGGTACTCGCCCTTTTCCGCCGAGACGGCATCCCAGGCGATGGTATGCACTTCCGGGTGCAGGACCTGCCCGTCGAGCGTTTCGATGCGCACGCTCTCGCGCGTCACCACGGCCATCTGCCTTGATTCGAGAAAGATCACTTTCCGCGTGTGTTCCAGGATGGCGGGAATGTCCGATGCGATGAAATTCTCCCCCTCCCCCAGCCCGATGACCACGCCGCCGGCGTTGCCGATGCGCGCGGTCACGATTTTATCCGGTTCGTCCGCGGAGAGAAGCACCACCACGTTCGCGCCTTCGATCTGTTGGAACGTGCGCCGCGCCGCCTCCTCGATGCCAATCCCGGCCGCCTTGTGATGCTCGGCGAGATGAACGATCGTTTCGGTATCCGTGTCCGAATTGAACGTCACGCCCTCGGCTGTCAGTTCATCCTTCAATTCAAGGAAGTTCTCGACAATGCCGTTATGGACGACGACCATGCGTCCCGAATTGCCGAGATGCGGATGCGCGTTGCGCGCGGACGGCGCGCCGTGCGTGGCCCAGCGCGTATGACCGATGCCGGGCGCGCCCTGGATGGGGGACTTGCCCACCAGGTCGACCAGTTGGGATAACTTGCCAGCGTCCCTGCGGACCTCGATCTGCCCGCCGTTAAAAACAGCGACTCCAGCCGAATCATAGCCGCGGTATTCCAGCCTTTTCAGGCCATTGAGGATGACCGGCGTCGCGTCACGCGGCCCGATATATCCGACGATTCCACACATGGGGGATTCCTCCGATTTTGAAGTTTTGTGTCATTGCGAGCCGCTTGCCGGAGGGGCAATCCCCAATCGAACAGGCATTGCATTCCGAAGGTCGCGTTGACATGGTTTTTGCCATTCCATGCGGTTTTATCCGCCTGATCGCTCACGCGTCTTGCCGCAGGGTTTTATTTCGGAGGGAAAGATGGATCGGGTGATGGCTCACCCGGAGGGCTTCCGCTGAACTTTCGATTTTCCGGCCAGGCCCCAAAAGGTTTTGCGGTGAAACGAATGCAAAATTTGCAGGCTCTACCGTTTTTAACGGGAAAACCATTTTTAAACACAAAGTCCACAACACTTACACCGCACTGCGTTTGGTGCAGTACAGGTGAGGCTACGAAGGGAAAACGCCTGTAAAGTCAGCCCTTTTCCCCCCTTTGTGTACTCCCTGGCACCGCCCGCCAGGGCAGGTGTGGTGTCCTTCGTGTTTAGGCTCTTTCCCGCCAGAAACGAGAGAGCCAATTTGCAAATCAAACCTTTAGGGTCCAAGGTCGTTAACTCCATTTCGCAATGGAGAACCCTCGTCCTCGTCATCTTTAGCCTGACCACTCAACCATCAGGCTAAAGATCATGCGCTGTCTTTCCCGAAAAAATGTGTCGGGCGCCTCCTTTCGCGGATAAAAAAATCGCAGTGCAAAAATTTTACGGTTCTACCGTGTTTAACGGGAAAACCTTTTCAAACACGAAGGACACAAAGGTCACGAAGGAAAAACACCCGTAAAATTAACCGCCTTTTCCCCTTTGTGTACTCCCTGGCACCGCCCGCCAGGGCAGGTGTGGTGTCCTTTGTGTTTAGGCTCTTTCCCGATAATTACGGGAGAGCCAGTTTTACTTTGCCGGTGGAACTTCCGAACCCCGGTAAAGCGAGTGGATTATACCGTAAAAAAACCGCCAGCAATTGTGAGGCTGGCGGTTTTTTTGATGGGTGATCCCGGGCGGTTAATCAGGCACGTCGGTCGCGGTCTTGGTGCGCGTGGGCGTGTTGGTTACCTGCGGGGTGTTGGTGCGCGTTGGCGTACTTGTCCGGGAGGGCGTATTGGTGGGCGTGCTGGTTCGAGTACGCGTCCTGGTCGGCGTGCTCGTCCTGGTGGGCGTCAGCGTCTTGGTGGGCGTCAGCGTCTTGGTGGGCGTCAACGTGATCGTGCGAGTCAACGTGACCGTGCGCGTCAGCGTGACCGTGCGCGTCAGCGTGA
>Ga0172375_10013138_pt1 | contig 10301 bp, 6 predicted proteins | sample LakKiv1m_FD_114537 | JGI IMG/M metagenome (GOLD analysis project Ga0172375, IMG submission 114537) | Freshwater microbial communities from Kabuno Bay, South-Kivu, Congo - kab_092012_11.1m | ecosystem: Environmental > Aquatic > Freshwater > Lake | place: Democratic Republic of the Congo...
GTGACGGCCTCGTGCTTCAAGTCATAGACGGCCCAGCGCCGCTGGACCGCCTGATCGATATCCACGATCGTATCGTGCGCGTCGAGGTTGTAGAGCCTGACCCGCGACACCGCGCCATCCTTGCCGCACTCCTTCAGCAAGTGGTCGATCATCCACTGATGGCCCGCCAGCCGCTTGTCGCCCGTGAGGCTCTTCTTGATCTCGCGATAGTCTTCCGCCACAGCGAGGCCGTAGCGATTGGTCGTCACGGGAATGAGGTCGCGCAGCCCGGCCCACGTCGCGACCGGCGCGAGATCCTCGCTGATCTTCTCATAGAGGACGGCGCCTTTGACCTCCTGGCCCAGCTTGGCGATCAAGGCGTCCAGCGTGACCGGTTCGAAGATGAAATGCCGTTGTTCCGTCAGATACCGTATCCAGGCATCCTCGACGGTCTCGATGCCCGCGGCTTTCATGCGGCTGGCATCCTCACCGGCCCAGATGGCAGGGCGCTTGCCCGTTTCATAATCCATCTGCATCCAGCGGCAGTCGTTGCCCAGCTTGACGAAGACGCGCGGCCCCTGCCGGTTCGCGATCCCCTGGGCGGCGAACGCGGCGACCTTCTCCTCCAGCGGCTTGCCGCGCAAGTCCAGCAGCCAGACCTCGGCCGGCTCCGGCCTGCCAGCACCTTCACTGGAATGTTGGAATATTGGAATGTTGGAATGTTCAACTCCACTGCCAGTTGGCTTACAGCCTGCACCGTAGACCGCAAGCAACACGCCTGTCATACAAACAGCAAACCCTGCGTACAGGTTTCGCCCAGGAAGGCTCCCCCCCATCATTCCATTACTCCACCCTTCCATTATTCCATTCTCCTCAAAATGTGTTTAGCCAGCGGGATGGACAGCGCCTGGATCAGCGCCACCAGCGGCAGCACGACCCGCAGGGCCGCCTCGCGCGACACGCAGTAGGCGACGACCAAGAAGAGGCCGCAGCCGAACAGGCGCCCGAGATAGAGGCCGGCCTCGTGGCTCAGGATGTAGGCGTAATCGTTGCGCCGCTCCAGCTTGGCCACATGGTCGATCACCTTCATCTGAATCGGGAAGTAGGCGATGTCCAGCAGCGCCTGCGCGAACATCATGCAGACCATGAAGAGGATGACAGCCAACGAGCTGTAGAGCGCGCCGTTCAGCAGCGCGCCCAGCGCGAAGAGCCCGATGCCCCAGCCGAAGATCATCAGGCGGTGCTCTGGCTTCGCACGGCGGCCGATCACGTACATCAGCACGGCCGACAACACGGCGCCGATGCTCTGCACCGTTCCGAGCGCGCCTTCGGCGCCTTTCATGACGTGCATGATCAGCATGGCGGGCGCGGTCACGAGGAAGCCCTGCACCATGCCCTTGAACGCGGCCAGGACCAGCAGCTTGTTCCAGAGCGCGTGAAACTTGAAGTAGACGAAGCGCGGCAGCTTGGGGCTTTCGAAATCCCCGCGCAAGATCATGTAGGCGGCCGCAGCCGTGAGCAGCATCACCAAGAAGGCCACGAGGCGGTACGCCACGTTAACGTCCGCCGTCCCGAAGAGCCGCGGCGAAACGGCGATCGCCCAGCCGACCAGCACGGGGACAAAGACGCCGCAGAAGGCGCCCATGAAGGACTCCGACCCTTGGTAGTAGTTGCGGTTCTCGTCGTTCGTGCTCTTCAGGACCAGGTAGTTGCGGTTCGACCAGAAGAGCCCGGCCGCGCCGCCCATGAGCAGCCCCGCCACGGCGATCCCGCGGTTGTCCAGCGACCCGACCGAGGTCATCACAAACATGGCGACGCCGCTCAGGAACATGCCCAGCGCATAGAGCCAGGAGCCCTTCAGCCGATTCAGCAAGTACCCGTTCAGCCAGGCCGTCACCGGAATGCCGGTGTAGATCATGAGCTGATAGAGCACCACCTTGCCGACGTCCTGCGAGTTGCGCATGATGTAGGAGCCGACGAAGATATTCATCACCGGCATCACCAAGGCGTACAGCATGAAGGCCGACAGCAGAAGGCGCAGGTTCTTCGGCTGGCTCCTGAAGACCGCTAGCTCGTTCTGGAACATCGTTAGACCCCCAAGCTGGCTAAGACCGACCGAACCGACAGCGTGGCGCCGCAGATCACCTCGTCCGCAGCCCCGTAGTACATCGTGACCGTGTCGCCCTCAACGATATGCCCGTTGGTGAAGATCACTTCGCCGAAGAAGCCGCAGGTCTCATACTTCGGCGTCGGCTCCATGAGCGGCGCATCAGAGCGGGCCAGCACCTTCGCGGGGTCGTTGAGATCCAGCAGGATGGCGCCCAAGCAGTAGCGGTGCGCTTTCGTGGCGCCGTGGTAGATCAGGAGCCACCCTTTCTCGGTCTTGATGGGCGAGCAGCCCGCGCCCACGCGCGCCGCATCCCACTTGCCGGGCCGCGTGTGCGCGATACAGCGGTGGCCGCCCCAGTGCAGCAGATCTGGCGAGGAGGCCAGCCAGATGAAGTTACCGCCCAGCTCGGTCCCGCTTGGGCGGTGCAGGCACCAGTACTTACCGCCGATCTTCTCCTCGAAGAGCGCGCAGTCCTTGTTGTGCGGCGGGATGATCATGCCATGGCGCACGAAGGCGCGCCAGTCGCGGGTGCTGATCATGCCCACGCCCACGCCGCTCTCCGACACCTCCGTGAAAGTCAGGTAGAAAGTGTCCCCGATCTTCGCCACGCGGCAGTCCTCGATCCCGAAGGTCTCCAACGCGCCTAAACCCGTGACCATGCGCGGCTGCTCCTCGGGTTCATAGAAATGAACGCCGTCGTCCGAGCAGATCAGGCGCAGGTGGGAGATCGTCGAGAGATAGGTCACGCCCTTGTACGTCACCAGCCGCGCATCCGAGAGGTCGAGGTCCGGGTCGGTGTTGTCAAACGTCAGGATCTTCAGCTTGCCCTGGTCGTCGAAGATCGGGAAGGTTGTCTTGCCCGGCGTCTGCGGCGGACGTTCGCAGACGCGCACGATCAGCCAAGTTTTGCCTTCGAAGCGGAAGGCGCCTGGGTTGATCGTGCATTCGATCTTCATGCCCTCCATGGAAGGCTTGAGCAGCGCCGGCCGGATAATCGGATTCTCTTCAAACCGCGTAACCATAGTGTTCTCCTTATCGGGACTCCGCAGAGGAAGTCCCCGCTATTTCCACAACCTGACCGACCTTGGCGTTGACCGGCTTCATCTTCCCTTTTTCCCCGAACAGCACCTTGCCATCCGTGCACTGTAGATCGAAACGCTTCCCCTTGATCAGCAGCCCTGACACACCGCTGTCCTGCGCATGGGTCAAGGCGATGGTCGGCGTGCCGCGATCATACTTATACCCGTTCATCAGCATCGTAAAGTCAATGATCGTGCTGGAACCGAACAACGATGGACGTACGCCGTCAGCACGGAAATCGTCACCCACATATTGCTCTGCAAAGGGCGCGCCGGCACGCACGATGTCGCGTATACAGGCTTCCATGACGCCCCTAGCGCGGGCCGTGTAGCCCTGCTTCAGCAGACCATAAACCGAATAGCTCATGTCCGGATACTTGGGCATGCCGAAGCCTGCGAAATTGGCATCCGGGTTGTAAAAGCGGTCAAACTTCTTGAGGGTGCTGGCGAGGTAGTCGCCTTCCAGAAGGCCGTCCATGTAGAACGCGGTCGTCACCCAGATCGCATGATCCTGCTGATTGGGGACCGGTCCGTTGCCGCACCAGTTCTGGACCGGCTCGGTCGTCGGCGTGGCCCAGAACCATTTCTGCGACTCTTTATAAAATGCCATGCGCTTCTCTTGCCAGAGCTTCGCCTCATCGGGCTTCCCGATGAGCGTTGCGACCTCCGCCAGATGTTCCATGTCAATGATCGCCGAGAAGACGAACTCCGCGTCCTTCCAGTAAAGATTGGGCTTCAGGGCACCATATATCCAGTGAGAGAACTTCATACGCCACGCCATATAGCGGCAGAGGGCGGGGTAAGTCTCCTTCAGCATCGCGAGATCGCCGGTCAGCCGGTAGAGCACCATGGCCGTCTGCGCCTTGCGCGAGGGCAGGCTCTCGCCCCCCAGCATGCCGTCCGCATCCACCAGCGACATCAGCCCTTTGAACGACGCGACGGCCGTCTCCGGGTCGACGAACGCGTAGAACTGCGTCCCCAGGAAGCTCTCCCAGGCCGCGGAAAAGGGGGCGCGGCGCTCGCCTTCGTCCCACAGCGAGGGCTTGCCGGTCGCCAACTGCGGATACGGATAGCGCTTCTTGTCCGGAGGAAGCACGTTCTGAATCGTAAAGACCCATGCTTTGTAGTAGGCCTGGCGAAGGCCCTCCGGCGTCGCGCCCTTGGGGTTCACGCTGGCCAGCAGCTCTGCGCTCAGCGGCTCAGGCACCTGGGCCAGCCATGCGTCCCACCGGGTCTCGCGCCGGGCCAGGGCAGCGTCAACCTCCCCGGCCGTCAGCGCGGGCGCGGCGACCGCCTGCTCGTCCTCGTCGGCAAAGCGGACGACGACCGCCAGCCGCTTCCCCTTCAGCGCCTGGGTGCTGATCCGGCAGCCCCACCACTGCCTCTCGTCCGGGCGCACGCCCGACGCCACCCCGCCCCAGGCCGCCTCGCACACGCCGCGCCCGGCCAGGGGCCGGAGCCCGGGAGGCGGCGTCACGCACTCGAAGCCGCCCCCGCCCTGGATGCGAAGCGCATACCGAATCTGCCCGTTCTGAACAACAAGCTCGTCGCCCTGGACCTTCGCCGCGCCGTCAAACCGCCCGGCCAGATAGAACGTATCATGCGCGCCCGAAAAATCCAGCAGCCGCACGAGCGTCTGCTCATCGTAAAGAAACTCCGTGCCGCGAACCTCCGCGTCCGACGCATACCGGCCCGTGAACGACAGCGCGTGGGGCGCCCACGCCGTCGCGTAGGAGGTGGCGAGCGACGCCTCCTCGCGCACGGATTCGAGCAGGGTCGGGCGGGCGGCGCGATACAGCATCAGCAGCTCCGGGACGGTCCGGCTGAAGCGCGAGCGCGCCACGTGGTTGGTGTCGTTCTTGGCGGTCGAGAGCCAGGCGGCGTGGAGCGGCAGATTGGCGGCCGTGCCATACGCGCACGCGCTGTTCGTGCTCTTGAAGTCAAAGAAGTTCAGCACGAGCCGCGAATGCGGCAGGCTCAGATCCCGGCGCTGGCGCGCGTCGTTCTCCAGCAAGTCCCGGCTCAGCGGCGGACGCGCCAGACACACACCTGCAGCCAGCACAAGAAAGATCGGCCCAACCCTCATACGCGACTCCTTTGCGCCCATTATACGCGCTGGAAGGTTCCGCTGTCTTTCCTTTTTGTGCAAATTGCTTGCCGTTTTGTGCAGAGTCAAGTCACGCATGAACGCCACTTTGCGTTCATCCTCCGCTATCATGCGAACGGTCAAGAAACACACCGTACGCCCGTTCTTCGACAACGGCTGCACCCATGCGCAGGCTTTACTGATGCCGTAAACCGGCGGCTCTACCTCGCCAGCTCGAACGCGCGCGCACCTTCGCCGGCCGGCACGGTGTAGGTCAGGCTCCAGCGCTTGGAGACCGGGTCGTAGTCCGCCTGCCAGAAGTCGCGGCCGTGTACGCTCTGGCCGACCGCCTGGCCGTCGACCCGCAGGGTGTAGCCGTCGGGTGACGCGAGCCCCTCGAACGTCACCGGCACGTAGCCGAGTCCGCCGGCGAGCGTGAAGGCGGCCCCATCATTCGCCGCGCGCACACACACGGACGGGCTCACGCGAACCAAAGCGCCGCGCGTCACCGCGACCTGCCGGTCGTTGCCCACGGCCTCGCGCTGGATCATGCGCCACGTGTCGGCGTCCTTGCGCAGCGCCTCCCGCAGCGCCGCATTCGGCCCGTAGTAGTCGTCCGCAGCCTGCGGCATGATGACATGCTCGAAGGTCGCCTCCACGAAGTCGCCGGGCTCCAGCCGCGTCACGCCCGGCGGCGGCACGAAGTCGGCCGTGGAGGAGTCGCTGCCGCGCGCATTCACGCCGCGCTCGACGACCCACGGCGCGGCGTCCCGTCCGCCGAGCCGCGCGCGCCACGCTCGGATAACCACCCCGCGGTTGGCCCACGCGCCTTCCGGCTCCGCCTTGCCCTTGGCCCGCGCCTTGCGGTCCGCGCGCGAGACCGCCTCGTGCAGCGAGACCCACGGCACGCGGCCGGTCACTTCGAGCGGCTCCGCGAGCGGCGTGCTCGTGAAGAGCACCACGTCGCCGCGACTCTCGATGCGGTTCTGGTTCATCGGACCGCGCGCCAGATTCAGATTGTTGCCACCGATTGTCGGGCAAGGGTCGGTCGGACAGAACACATACTCCCGGCAAACCTCCACCGTTGTGTTCGGCCGCTCGAACGCGAGCCCGCCGTCGCGCGTCAGATATGCCGCCTTTTCAGTCGCCGGGACGGGCCAGTCGGCGGCGGTGCGCCATTCGTTGCCCGGTGCGCCGGGCGTTTTCGCGTCGCCCATCACGTAATAAATGACGGCGGGCTCTTTGTCGATGCCGTTGTCGTCGCCGCACAAGGTATGCGCGAACCAGCGCTCTGGGCCGTAGCGTTCGGGAACGCGGTCCGCATCCGGGAACCGCAGGTCGCCCACGGGCATGTGTCCGACGGCGTGCGTCCACGGCCCCATGACCAGTTTCTGTGCGCCGCGCGCGCCGACACCGCCGGCGTGCTGACGCCCGGCGAACTCGTTGAGCGTCGCTTGGGCGAACATGTCGAACCAGCCGCCGACATGTACGGCCGGTACGTTCATCCGGGCGAATTTGCGTGCGGAATCGAGCGTTTGCCAGTAGCCGTCGTAGGCGGGATGGGCCCGGATGGTCTCCATCGCGCGCGGGTCGAATCCGTTTCCGACGATCCACCCTTCGGCGTCGGCCTTCCGAAGCGCGCCGCCGGTATAGACCGCGTCCGCGTACAAGTCGGCCGCCGCGACGGAGACGTACTGTGCTTTTAGGCCTTCCGGCGCCGCACCCGCGAGCAGGTTCTGCGTGATGCCGCCCGCCGATCCGCCGACGGTGCCGATGTTGCCGCCGCACCACGGTTGTTCTCGCAGCCATGCGACGGTATCGACCCCGTCTTGGTGTTCGCCCCATCCGCAACCGACGAAGGGCAGGTTCTCGCCTTCCGAGTCGAAGCGACCCCGCATGTCCTGAACCACGTAGGCATAGCCGTCGCGCGTATAGCCGCCTTCGGGCGGTGCGTGCTTGCGTCGGCTGTATGGCGTGCGCGAAAGCAGGACGGGAAACGGTCCGTCGCCAGTCGGCCGATAGATGTCCGTGGCCAAACGCTTGCCGTCCCGCATCGGTATCAGAACGGTTTCCTTGACGGGCGGACGGGCGTAAGCCTCAATCTGGGCCAACCATGCCGCGCGCGCGACCGACCGATCCGTCGGGGTCTCGGCATGGGCGAACATGTTCCGGATGCGCCGCGCCCACGCCTCGCCGTATGCGTCCCGCACGGACGCCGTCGCGTGTTCCTGTTCGGCGGGCGACAGAACGCCGTCGCGGTCGGCGTCGGACTGCGGAAAGAGCGCCTTCATCCGGTCGGCTACCGGATCGCGAGAGGCCGCGTGACAGGCGGTGATTCCGACAAGAGCGAGTGCGAGATACGGTTTCATGTTGTTCGAACGGCTGCTCGCCGGTAGTCAGGCTTGTTCGGCGCGGGTTTTTTCTCCATGGCCCTTTCCGGCCTTGCCCTTTTTCCCTCCCAACTCGCGAGAAACGGCACGCGGCTGCCGCCTTCAAGCATCGTTCCCTTCTGCCCGGAAATGTGTTTGCCATCGACGGTGGCCTTTTCCACGCCGAAGTGAGCGGTGCCGTTGTCGCCGAGAAAAATCACCAAGGTCTTGTTGCGCAGATTCTGCCGGTCCAGCTCGTCCATGAGCTTGCCGACCAGTTTGTCCATGTAGGCGATGTTGTCGGCGTACAGTTGGTCCTTGTCGACTTTGGGTTTGCTGTCGGGCGTCGGCACGATGGGTCCGTGGATGTGCGACATCGGATAGTACACGAAAAAAGGCCGGTCCTTGTGGCGGGCGATGAAATCCGCCAGAAACGCGTGCATGAGATCGGGCAGGTAAGCGCCTGCGGGCAACTCCTTTGTTTCGCCGTTCTGGCGATAAGTCGTGGTCTGGGTGCGCCAATAGCGCCCGCTACCGGGGAAAACCAAGTATTCGTCGAAGCCCCATTCGCCGGGGCCGAAGGACATCTGGCCCCATTTGCCGACGCTGGCCGTGGCGTAGCCCGCCTTCTTCAGCACGGTAGGAAGCATGACTTCCTTGCCGGGCTGAATCGCTTGGTTGCTGTGGTTGTCGATGAGTCCGGTGCGGAACGGATAGCGTCCGGTGAGGATCTGGCAGCGCGAAGGGCCGCACAACGGCGTGGAGTAACACTGCGCGAAACGCATGCCGGTCTGCGCCAGCGAATCGATGTGCGGGGTCTTGAGGGCCCCGCCGCAACAACCGATGTCGCCCAAGCCGACGTCGTCCGCAAAAACGACGATGATATTGGGCTTGGCGGTCAACGAACTCTCGGCGGCCTGTGCAATCAAGAACGGAACGAAGGCGGCCGCGGCCGCCGTCAGAGTGCGAATGTTGGGTCTCATGCTTCCATAAACGTGCACAACCCGGAAATCTTGCCGCGCACGGTAAAAAAGCGGCGGCGACGGCGGATGTGTGTTATGGAATGGGGTCGGTGCGGTGGATCGTGATGCGGTTTTCCCAGACGGCCTCGTCTTTTTCGGGGTCGTAGGTCAGGATGCGCTCGGCGCTTCCTTTGACCAAGGGTGTGTCGTGTGCGGGCAGCCACTTGCGGTGTTCGGCTATCAAATTGGCGCAACGGGCGTCTTGGGCGAGGTTGTGCCACTCGCGGGGATCCTCGCGCAGGTCGTAGAACTCTTCGGTGCCATCGGCGTAGCGGATGTAGCGGTAATGCTCGCTGCGCACGCTGTGGTTGCCGGGGTTGTGCGAGGTGATCGCGGGCCGCGCGCGCAATGCGGCGGCGTCCGCGAGCTGGGGCGCGAGGCTGAGCCCCTCGAGGTCGCTGCGGGCGGGCAGGCCGCAGAGGTCGACCAAGGTCGGATAGATGTCCAGCAGCTCGGCGGGCTGCGCGCAGCGCTGGGCCGTGCGAATGCCGGGTCCGGCGAAAATCAACGGCACGTGGGTACCGCCGTTCCAAAGCGTGTTTTTGCCCGTGATGTCCTTTTCTCCGAGATGCCAGCCGTTGTCGCCCCACACGACGACGACTGTGTTCTCCAGCCTGCCGGACGCCTTCAGCGCGTCGAGAAGGCGGCCGATCTGGGCGTCCACGAAACTGGTGCAGGCGAGGTAGGAGCGGCAAAGGTTGCGCCACTGGTGTTTTTCCTCCACCCATTTCAGGCGCGGTTCGGGCAGTTCCCAGTGCAGATACCAAGAGAAGCGCGGCGTGTCGTCCCGGTCGCCTCGCAGAATCTTGGGGAGGACCGAGTCGTCGTCGGGGTAGAGGTCGTACCACTTCTGTGTCACATAGCACGGCACGTGCGGCAGGTAGTAGCCGACCGCCAAGAACATGGCCTCGTCCTTGGGCGCGGCCTTGAGCTGTTCGATGGCCCAACTCGTGATCTGATAATCGCCCTTGTCCTCGTCGCGGTGGGGGAAGACGCCCCAGTCCATGGCCGGATGGTTGCCCATGGGAGTCGGCGGGATGAGCTTGTGGGGCGGTCGGGCGCCGATGCCGCCGTAGGGGCCCCAGACATCGAATTCAGCCCGCCGCGTGACGGGGTCGTGTGGCGGATTGTGGTAGATTTTCCCTGTGCTGTAAGTCTTGTAGCCGTGGGCTCGGAAATACTGCGGCAATGCCACGCGGTCGCGCAGCGCGGGGACTGTGCGGAACCACGGCGCGAGCCCGTAGACGCCGGTGGTCGTGGGGCGCAGGCCGAGCAGGAGGCTCGTGCGCGAGGGGTTGCAGAGCGGAGCCTGGCAGTGGGCGTTGAGAAAGACCGTGCCGCGAGAGGCAAGCGCGTCGAGGGTCGGCGTCTTGGCGAGCGGATGGCCGCCCAGCGCTCCGATCCAGTCGTTCTGGTCGTCGATCGCGACGAACAACACATTCGGTTTCTGGGCCGCTGCCGAGACGCTCAGCCATGCAGACGCCAGCAGAACGAAAAAAGTCCACGCTGTGTTTTTCATAACGCAATTTCCTTCTGATGCTTGGGCACTTGACTCCTACGGCATAGTGCATGGGTCATGCATTTCTGGTTCAAGCTACGGATTGCACGGATTTCGCGGATGAGCGTTGCTACAGGCATTTAAACCACCAAAGAAAA
>Ga0172375_10013139_pt1 | contig 10300 bp, 8 predicted proteins | sample LakKiv1m_FD_114537 | JGI IMG/M metagenome (GOLD analysis project Ga0172375, IMG submission 114537) | Freshwater microbial communities from Kabuno Bay, South-Kivu, Congo - kab_092012_11.1m | ecosystem: Environmental > Aquatic > Freshwater > Lake | place: Democratic Republic of the Congo...
AACAATACAGATGCCTCAGGCATCTTAGTTGCACCCAAAACATTGGTTAAAAACCAAACGATTGTTTTAGGTGAAGCGTTCAACACAAATCCAAAAATCACATGAAACACTGAGATGAACCATATTACTCCCCGTAAAAAGAAGTAATTCTTCTGCATTGCGCCTCCTTTCTTTGTGTCCTATTAGAACAGTTAAATTATTATAATATACGAATCAACAGCTGCGATGCGCCTCTTCATACTCATGTGAGCCAGGAAAATTGCGCGTACGAAATGCATACCAGCATCCATTCACCGGGCCAGCAGAGGAATAAAAGGCTGCGGCACATCTTTTTGTTCTATTTTCATCGAGGAATAGAGCCGATTTATAGCTGCTGAGCCCAACATTCACAAGAGAGTAATCATTCTTGAAAAACAACAACCCAAATGCAACCCTTAGACATTTATATATTTTACCCTTCCTAATACTTTTTAACAAGCATAAAGATGGGGCAGCAGACTTAAAAAACCAATGTGGTTCTTTGCGAATTCTGCTTAATAAATAATATAGTTTCTTTATATCTATATAATGATTAAGAGGTTTAATCCCAAATGGCGCCCGCAAAAATATGGCATGCACTCCACAGTCTGGATGTAGTTGTATTCCCAATGGTAAATAAGTTGGCAGGGGTAAAAAGTCATCAAAAGAAAAATGGTATTTCCCTTTTGCTTTCAAAAGTTCTGCTACCATCTCTTCTCGATCGACAGAATTATTGTCAGATAACAAATAACGCCCCATGGGTGCGGGACTAGCAAAAGCTAAATTAATTACATTATCTCCTAAATCTAATCCGTGTGATAGTAAATCACCCAGCTCAAGAAGATTATGCCTAGTCGTAGTGCAATTTAGGCCTATTTTTAGGCCAGCGCGTATAGCATTGTTGATCGCGCTTTTCTTTTCGCTTAGATAATTACGCCCAAGCTGGATTAATGTTTTCTCACTAAAAGAATCAAACTGTATTATAACCCTTGTCAAACCATTTCTTTTTAATTTCTCTGCTAAATCTTTATCTTTACCTAAAATATAACCATTTGTATTGAGTCCAATATTAATCCCCATTTCGCTAGCTCGTTTTATGATTTCCAGAAGATTGGGATGCAGTGTGGGTTCACCGCCTGTTAGGTTTATTAAATATCCCCCGTTTTTCTTAACCTGCTCTATGCGACGGCAGATTTCATCTACCGAAAGAAAAATAGCACCGTTCTCCGAATGTTTTGCATTTGCCCCACAAATCGTACAATTAAAATTACAGGCAGTAGTTATTGGAACGTAATTCAATATATAGCGCAAATTTTTTGCTGCCTCACCAGAAATATCAGTAAAACTTCTCCTTCTGAATTCCAAAAACATATCTGCATTTGAAGAAATCTCATATTCATGCTGCCCCTTAGGACAGTAGACTATGGCTATTACATAGTTATCTCTTCTGATAATTTCCGCCTCATGATTGGATTCGCAAATATTACAGAAGGCTTTTGTTTTTTCAATAACCTCAACCTGTTTCTCTATTTTCTCCGACAACCCATAGTCAGCAGTGCAACATGTCAATAATTTATCATTCCTTACTATGGCGGTAGGACAATATTCACAATATATAAGTTGACCTTTATCATCAATAACAGGTCCATTATCATAGACTATCATTTTGTGCCTCAATTTTGCGCCAGTATGCGTCAGAGAGAAAAGAAATTGAAAAAAGTAAAATGGACGGAATGTAGCCATGCTGTTAAAAAAAGTCCGCAACAGAGTAATTGTAGAATTCTGTTTTGTTTTATGGATATATTTCCCAGAGATAATTCTTGGAATTTCCATTAACCATGCATCAACAAAATTAGATTTTATTTTAAATAACCTATTACCGTGCTCACTATAAATAATTGGCACAAAATATGACAGCCAAACTGTATCTTTCCCATTCAATCCCGGTATATAAGAAAATGGTTCAATACCGTAGTTATTATGATAAAATTCAATAATATTTTTAATGCCTTTTGCTCCTGCATTATCAAAGATAGTAGCTTTATTTTCTTCGCCCGATTCATTAGGCCGCGAAAATAGACTTTTAGGATCTACTCCTCGAGCGATAAACAAAAAAGTGATCTCCTCGGAATCAAAGAAAAATTTGCTATAATCTAATAACTGCTTGCCATTGTCATATAAAGTCAATGACATAGAAACGTCTAGACCAAAAGAGGAAGCTATCTGTGTTAATTCCTGAAGGCGTAACTTTATAGCATTGAAATTTGGGGTGGTTGGTAAATCGGGCCTATTCTGACCGAGATCAACATGAAACAATATAGAATCTAAACCCGCTTCTTTCAATTTTTGAACATAAGTCTCATCTATAAGCACCCCATTTGTTAGTAAAAATACATGGAAACCATAATGCTTTATCATTTTAACAATCTGATAAAGCTCAGGATGTAGCGTGGGCTCGCCGCCTGAAATGGTTACCGTATGTAATTTCCTTAACTTCATCGCTGTTTCAATGTCCTGCCTTATAGAAGATAGGCTCTTGAACGAAGTGCCCTTCTTTTTGTAGCACACCCGACAGTCAAGATTACACGCATCTGTTATTTCTATCATCACGTTAGGACAAGTTGTATTATTCCATGGCATTTTTATCATTCGTATTCTCCCTGAAAATAATCCGACCATCTATCTAACGTACTCAAATAGGTAAGCTTAATATTCCCCTGTTTCTGGCCTCGTTCTAAGCAGCGTGCCTCATACGTCCTATATCCATCTTTAGCTATCCTAAAAATTCGAGCTGGCTCTAGTTGACCAAGTTCAACACAATATCGATAATTGTAATTTTCACGGAGCTTGCATTCTAATGAATTAGCTATTTGCTTAGACAGTGGAATCTCCGATTCAATATACAATGTATAAAATCGTTTATCTGCGCTGGAATCTGGCGCAAGCATACAAAAGTTAAAGTTATAATGATTAAACAGGGATTTAATAATTCTAGCCACATGCAACGAATTAATTTTTTCACCATATTTGTCTGAAATATTTCCTAATTTCCCTAAAAAGCGAAGGGTAGGCGTATTACCAATAAATCCTGTAACAAGAACCTGATCCTCCAGCTGATAACGATAAAATCCTCCGCCAGTTGTTACAATAACCGAATAAGAATGGTCTTTCTGAACTTGATGGGGTAAGAGACAATCACCATCTTCACTCATGAATTCAAAAAAATGGGATGTTATGGCTAAAACCGGGTCGTATTCAACCGCATATGGGAAAGATACAAATGCCTCTGTTGCTACCAATCCTTTGCCCTGAATGTAAGTATTTGGGAAATATTCTTTTAAGCGTCGCGCCTCATTTTGACTAGTAGCATCGGTCCAGCAGCTGATTACCTTCAATTGTGGCCAGATTTTCTCAAAAACGGTCTGTTCTTTTCCTATTTCCTTCAAATCGCTTATACGTTGATGAGCAATTTTAGGATATCGTTTCTTCATCAGATCGAATATTTCATTATCGTGCTCAAAGTACCAATCAAGCAATATTTTTAAGAAAGAGGGGCTCCATATAGAAATTAAAGTTAGATCTTCAGCGGACAACAAACAAGCAAGCGTTTGATTCCGAAATCCTGCTATATCATTCAGCGAAGTTACATTATCGGGCTCTACCGAAATATATGAAAAAAACCTTCTGCTAATTACATTTAGATAAGAAGCATCCCGGTCAAATCCTACCGGGATCACTCCATGCTTATTTTGGATTCTGTTACGCGGAGAAATTGACCAATAAGCCCGGCCTTCACCAGCTTTAGGGATCATCCTATAAAGTGAGAAAATCCATGGTGCGATAGCACTATGAAATTCACGCCTAAGGGATCTTGTATACGGAATAAACTTGCACGATGATATTGACCCGCTTGAGGGCTCAAAAAGGAAGACCTTTTCATTGGTAAGAACCGCCTTCTCGCCTTTCGAAATCCGATTGATATAAGGCTCGTAGTCGTCATATTTAGTCAATGGAATTCTCTCTTGAAATTTTTTTACTGATGAAATGGAAGAAAAATTCCAGTTTTTACCATAAGCGCTTTTTGTATTAGCTTGAAGCAGACGAAAAAGGTATTTTCTCTGGACTTCTTCGCTTTTTGAAATAGCATCACCGTACTTCTTATTTAAAGGAAAATTAGAGAATTGCCAAAGTTTATTCGCTAATTTGAACATAACATTTTTGCTACTCATAAACAAAGTAACCTTTTTAAGATAAACGGCTTTAGATTCTGCTCATTAAATTGAGCTAAGCATACTAATTCATCTCCAAGAGGATAATTCGGATTCATCTTTTCAAAATAAACAATTTCTTCTTTATTTCGTTTGGCCTCGGTAATATCAGCAACTCCCGGCCGCAACCGCTGATCCTTTTCTTTTGCATGTATAATCCATCTATTACCATCGAATTTTCCATTAAACAGCTCTTTCCCAATATAAGACAAAATATTTGCTTCAAAATCAGAAAGTTCCTTAGTCGGCGACGGAAAATAATCTTTAAAAAATACTGGTAAATAACGGTATGTCTTATACCCTTTTGTGGTTAAAAGCCAATAAAGCGGTATATTGGGTTGGTCTTTCAATAAAGAAAGCATCATTTTCCCCCAAGCTAAAGGTAAAACAAGTGAATTGCGATGGTTTTTGTCAATCACAGTATCACCAGAAAAGAGTATTCTGATATTTTTATCGCCGACAGTACGATGCAGTAATACTTGCGTTGAGAAACCGCATAACAATCCCTGCTCTTTTATCGTAATAACACAATCTTTTTTCTCAAGATCGCTTAGAAATTGCTCTCTAGATACATTTTCGTAGTAATCGTTCATTAGCGAAAACATACTTGCCTTATCTTGTGGCGATATTTTGCTAATCAGGATAATACTTGACTTCAACATTAAAGTCCCCCTAATTCCAAATATGGTATCCTGCTGTCCAGCCCATTACAGAATCTCTCCCCATCATCCCAATACACCAGATATATCCAGCTTAAATAATCGAGGTGTTTAAAATTCTTGAGTGCGCTTAACAAAGGGTCGCTTTCGTGCATTCCTGCCATCATAAAAGAATACTGGCTGCGTTTATGCATTATCAGTTCTGTAAGCAAACTTAAAAATATTTCCTGATTATCATCATGAATACAAACCAATGACAAATAGAAGTAATTTAACACCGAGCCTACAGGAGGCAGTAAAGGAAAACCAAGGTATTGCGCAAAAAAATTATATAAGGAACGTGATTTCAACAACCATTTACTATAACCTGTTACCATGCTCCTGCGGAATGCTTTCTGATCCCAAGCAGCAACAATGCCAAGCAGATGATTACCCGAAAATGCCATAATAATATCATCGGGCGCTATGTCACGCAAAAGACCATCCCGCCTAAAGAAATCACCCTCCGAATAAACCGGGAAAAATTGCCGCCGCTTACCCTCAGTATTCAGAAAATGTGTCAAGAGATAAGCGTCATTTCGCGTAGCATGCCGAATTTTTATCCCTTCTATTTCTTTTTTCCGAATTGTTTGAGCTAGTGCAATTGCCATACATCTAAATTGGCCAATGTTGCGATGTATTGGCAGCCGAGCACGCCCAGCAGTCAATCTCATAGCTGCTATGTTATCATTTAGCATCGTGCATAAATAAAACGGTGCCTTTCCATCCTTGTGCAGCTCTTTAAACATCTTATAGCCTCTAGCTAAATGTAAAGTACCTCTATAGTCTTTTCGTACCCTTAAACTACTTAGATACCCTACATCCATAGGCTGACCGTTAATATACATTGTTTTAATTGAACGTGTTCCCATCCCAACAGGCCTGCCAGTTTTTAACTCTCGACCTATAATCGTTTGGTTTATCCTGCCTTCAACTCCTAATGAATCAAAGAAATCCGGGTCGCGCCTGTAGGACACCTCTATATAACCCGGCATAGGCATCCGATGCATTAAATCAAGTAGATCTGCGTTATCTTCCTTATTTGCTAGCTCTATTGAAATTTCCATAATTTTTAATATACGATTGGCTGCTCGCCAAGTGGCAAACCTTTTCTTTGTGATATCTCTTTTCTTAAAAGCAAATTTATTCCAAGATACGATGTGATCTTGCGAATTGAATTGCAGTTAGCATTCAAATCAATTAAACGGCGCATAATTGATGGTATGCTATAAAATTCTTGTCGGGCATTGTGACACCATTCTTGTAACTGAATAGACGAAGTACATTGAGGATTGAAAGGAGCCTCACCAAAGCGATATTTTTCACTAAGCCACCATTTGTCATATCTCAAAATGTTCGCTTCCTGAAATTCCTTGTATAAAGGCGTCCCCGGAAAAGGAATAATATGATTGAATGCCGCAATAAACAGCTTTTCTTCAATGGCAAATTTAAGGTTTTTTCGAAAGCTTTCCTCAGAATCAGTCGGTAAACCTAAAAGAAATGTCCCATAAACAGCTATACCGCGTTTTCTTAATTCTTTTAATCCTTCGGAATAATCAATTGTTCTATTTACATGCTTGTTAATATATGAAAGGCTATCGCATCCAATAGTTTCAAAACCAATCAGAAGGCCTACGCAGCCACTTTTAACCATGATATCCAAAAGATCGGAATCGGTCGCGACTTTAATATCGGCTTGGCCTATCCAGCGAATGTTAAAATTTTCTAAAGCGGTAAAAAGTTCCTTGGCGCGTCCATGCTGACATGTAATATTATCGTCGATAAAGAAAATTACTTTTTCTTTTAGCCTGCTAATCTCGAGCACTACTTCTTCTACGGGTCTATATTTACACCGGCCCTTATGAAAAGCGCTTATCGAGCAAAAACTACAATTATAGGAACACCCTCTCCCAGTTTCCACCAAGGCGAGCCGGAAATAATTTTTTGATAAGAAAATGGAACGATCATAACCGCAGGAAAACGAAGATTTTTTATCTATACTCATATATTTTTTAGAAAGATTATGCTGTTCTGCATCTTTCAATATAGAAGGCCACACGCCTTCAGCTTCGCCTACACATACCGCATCGGCATGTTCCAAGACTTCATCGGGGCAGAATGTAGCGTGGTATCCACCCATTACTACGGGAATGCCTCTTTTGCGATATTCATTAGCAATTTGATATCCCCGCCTTGCCGTAAAGCTTTCTATTGATATTGCAACAAGGTCAGTTTTAGCATCAAAATTTATTGGCTCCACCCGATCATCAAAAAAACTCTTATTCCACAACTTAGGCGTTAAAGATGATAATGCAGCTATCGCCAATGGCTGCATCTGCCATGAACGAATATATTTCGAACCGTAAAAACGGCCAACCGATGGATATATAAAAGTTACATGTGGCATAAATAACTCTCCGTTGCCATATATTATACTTTCTGGAATTCTAGCTCAGCCATAGTCTTACTTATATTTTGCATGCTCCAAACTATAAAACCTGTAACCTAGATTAGCTACTATCATCCATAATAGTCTCGTTCTCGAATTTGATAATCTTTTGATGATATTCTTAATTTTATAGCATTCTCTCCAAGCATACTCCAACCCATCTTCAAGTTCTTTCACAGTCATTTTCTTTGGTTCGAATACCACATTCTGGCAATTATATTTTGACCAATTCGTTGTTATTATCCTACCTTCTTCTTTTAAGCGATCAAAAAGAGTCGTAGTAGGGAATGGGGTGTATACAGTAAAACGCGGCAAATCAATACCTGTTTTTAAACAAAAATCTACTGTTTCTTTAAATACAGTATTTTCATCTTCATCCGAGCCAAAAACAAAACACCCCATAATAGGTATTTTTCTATTATGGAGTTCTTTTACTAACCTATGGTGTTTCTCAAGGCTATTGAAATTCTTATTCATTTTCTTTAAGCTTTTTTCTGATACTGATTCAAAACCAATCAATAAACCCGCGCAGCCGCTTTGATGAGCCAAAGACAATAATTCTCCGTCGTCGATTATTCTTGATGTAGACAGACCCATCCAGTTAATCTTTAAAGGTATCATCTGCCTATATAATTCCTTAGTGTAATTTTTATCTTCTATCGGAGATGGGTCTAAAAAGAAAATTAATTTAGATCTCATGGCTTTAATTTCTGCGATAATCTCTGAAATCGGCCTATGATGATAGCCTGATTTTGTTGCGTTTATAACGCAAAATTCGCAATTGCAAGGACAGCCAAAAACTGCTTGTGTCGTATTAATCGAAATATACCCTTTTTTATTAAGTAAGTCTCTGCGCGGAGTGGGTATACCCTCAAAGCAAGGATTGTCATCTTTATAATATTCTTTTAATGTTCCATTTCTCCAATCCATTAGTGCTTGCGGAAATGTTCTATAAGCATAACCAGTAACAACAGAATCAGCATGTTGTTTTGCTTCCTCTGGCATGAGGGTTGCGTGGACGCCGCCCATTATTACATTTATCCCTCTTTTTCTGAAACTGTCCGCTATTTCATAGGACCTTAGAATATGGCCTGTTATCCCTGTTAAACAAACAATATCTGGGTTGAACGAATCGTAATTACATTCTTCTACGCCTTCGTCAATAATCCGCATCTCTGCATTTAACTCTTTTGGCACCAATGAAGCTAATGTTGTTAACGTCAAGGGCGCATAAGTTAAATTCTTCCGGAATCCTCGACCTTTTTTGTATAGCCCTAATCTTGGCATAACAAATAAAATCTTCATTCTTATTCCTTCTGACCTTTAAACTCAGTAATCTCCATAACAACATATGGAGAAGCAAACCCGCTTTCTAACCCTTCATATTTTACCCAAAAATGAGGTTCTTTTACTGTAAACCATAGATAGGTTTTGGGAATAATGTACCTGGATACAATATCCACAAAGCCCAAGGCTGGGGATATTTCAATTTTATAACATTCAAATTCGCCTGCGGGGGTACGCACAATTTCTTTATCAATTCTTCGCGCCTGCATCTTAAATAGCTTCGCGTCCCATGAAAAAATATAAAAACTATACGGCTTCTGTGCTTCAAAATCATATCCACGCAAGATCAAGGGTAAAATTTCGCTCGTAAATACGCTTCCCGACGGTAACGGAATACTTTTCCTTTTAGTAAGCTGACTATCATTAAAGTGTTCGGCTATCAATCTCTTGTGGCTATAGTCGAATATTTTATTCTTTCTCCATAACTCCTTACTGTCAGAAGAATAGGCGGTTCTCATAACATCTAAGACGAGGGGGCGGGGAGAAAAATTGATTCGAGATTCCACAACCCAACGCAAATCTTCCAGAGCATTGTTATAGTTACCTCTCCCCTGTTCTGAAATCGTCACAATTTGCAAGTTGTCTTTCTCCATTTTGTTAACAGACCTGAACGCTTGCCAAATAACTTTCCCGGTTTTCTTATTAATGGTCTGATAAACGCATTTTTCGGTAGCGCTAATCTGTAATTGTGAAAAATCCTGTGCATAGACAATACGAGGGAACAGTATAAAAAAGATCCCCATGACAACACATAGCCAACTGCCCCTTGCCATCTTAACTAACCGCTGTGCTTGGCTCATTTAGCTTCTCGCTCCATTTATCGAATATCTGGGTAAGCTGCTTTAATTCGTTCTGCGGTAAATAATTGGCTATCTCCTGAATCTTCTGATTATATCTGGGCCAAACCTTATCCAACAGCGCAGATCCTGATTTACTAATCTTGATAAGATTAACTCTCCTATCCCCTTTTAAGCTTAAGCGTTCAACATATCCTTCCTTCTCTAGCTTATCGATTAGGTGAGTAATATTTGATGCCGTAACAATTAGTCTTCGCCCTATCTCAATTTGCCGCAATCCTTCCTCTTTTCCCATATGTTTAATAATCATCAGCGCATTGAACTTCGCAGAAGTAAGATTGTACGGCCTTAAATAATTAGAAATAACTCTCTCAAAGAGAGCATACATACCGGCAACCCCGTAAATTGCTCCCTCAAAGATGTTCTTCTTCCCTACTTCTATTCCGTAACGTCTAAGCGGTCTCATAAGAGCTATGCCTCCAATGGATAAATAGTTTAATATTAAATAGTTTAATTGTCAAGTTTTTTTGGAAAATTTATTTGCTTCCTGTTCTTTCATAGCTCTCGCCCATATCTGACCGCTATAATATCTTCCTTGTCACCTAATCTTCCATTTCTTTTCCTCAACCCAAGCCATGCTTCTTGGGCAAAATTTTCGGGTGCGGGCGAAAATTTTGCCTCCATTTTAGTTTTTAGAGGGTTGAGGGCGGGAAGAGCGAAAAG
>Ga0172375_10013141_pt1 | contig 10300 bp, 10 predicted proteins | sample LakKiv1m_FD_114537 | JGI IMG/M metagenome (GOLD analysis project Ga0172375, IMG submission 114537) | Freshwater microbial communities from Kabuno Bay, South-Kivu, Congo - kab_092012_11.1m | ecosystem: Environmental > Aquatic > Freshwater > Lake | place: Democratic Republic of the Congo...
CCAATAAAGCCTTCTTGGCCAAAATTCCGGAATAATCGGCCGTCCCTCCGATTCCCACGCCCACAATATAAGGCGGGCAGGCATCCGGGCCCGCGCTTATCACCGCATCCACAATAAATTTCTTGAGCTCTTTTATCTCCGCTGTCGGGTTAAACATTTTTAGCTGCGATTTATTTTCACAGCCAAAGCCCTTAGGCATAACGGTTATCTTTAATTTGCTGCCCCTGACTATACGAGTATGAATAACTACCGGTGAATAACCCGAAGCTCCTCTTGCCAGGGGGTCTTTTACCACAGAGTTGCGCAAAAATGCTTTTTTATATCCTCTCTCTACGCCTTTATTTATCGCCTTTGTCAAATCTCCGGCGACCAAAATATCCTGCCCTAATTCTACGAATACTATCGGCAGGCCGGTGTCCTGACAAATGGCTAACTTTTCTTTTTTAGCGATGCGCGCATTTTTTATAATCATCTGGAGGGCATCTTTGGCAAGCTTTTTTGCCTCTTTTTTTTCTGCCGCCTTAAGCAGCCTCAATACATCCGGCCTTAATGCGCAGTTTGCCCGGACGCATAAATCAGCAACCGCAGATTCTATTTTTTCCGCTGGGATTACCTTCACTTTTGCGAGCGCTTTTATTACTGCAGATTAAAATTATCCATTGCCGCCGGAGACGCCTCCAGCCGGCCGGCCTTTGTGTATTCGCGAATGACGGTTGTAGTTATGCCTCCACGCGGGTTAAATACCGAGGTAATCTTTGCCCGGCGCGGCTTGCAGGCAGCGACAAAGTCATCGAGCATCCTGTTAGTCAGGTGCTCGTGAAAAATCCCGATGTTACGAAAAAAAATGGTGTACATCTTAAACGACTTTAACTCCGCGCAGTATTTCTCCGGAGAGTATTCAATGGTGATATTGGCGAAATCCGGCAGGCCGGTCTTGGGACAGATACAGGTAAATTCCGGAATCTCCAGTTTTATGGCGTAATCTTTTTCCGGATATTTATTTTCCCAGACCTCAATCTCCGGCGTCTTTAGTTCCCTGACATTTTCTTGTAACCCTTCGTATGTAGATTTTTTCTCCCTTTGCATTTTTTTCCTTTACTGTGGACTATCGACTATTGGACACTATGGACTAATCTATCTTACCCCGACGATCTTATGCACCTGCGGTATCACGCAGGCGGTTACCTTCTGATGCCGGAAAAAATCCTTAAAACTCCCTAATTTTTCCTCCAATGCCTGCGGCTCCTCGTTACTATCCGGCTGTAATACTAATATGGAGGGACTTCCGGTTTTTTGAAAAAGTTCCGCCACGCGGGCGATGTCGCCTTGCGTGGTGGAATTGTTGATTACCGCTTTTACAAACAACTCTTTTTTCAGGGCGGCCCTTAAAAAATCCTCGTGCTTCTGCCAAAACTCTCCCGCCTCGGTTGAACTGGGCAGCTTTACATCCATCGCCACCACATCTACGTATCTTATCACCTCTCCCAGCGCCTCGGGCAGGGTGCCGTTTGTCTCCAGGTAATTTTTATACCCTTCCTTAGAGGTAATCTTTAATATCTCTTTTAAGAAACCAGCCTGCAGCAGCGGCTCTCCGCCGGTGAATGAAATAGAGTGGAATCTCTTCCCGTATAAACTTATCTCCTCGAATAACTCCTGCGGCTCATATTCCAAAAAGGCATCGGGATTAGTGTCGCAGAAGCGGCACTGCAGGTTGCATCCGTAAAAACGCACAAAAAGTTGAGCCACCCCCAGATATAACCCCTCTCCCTGAATGCTGGGAAAAACTTCGCTGATTTTACCTTTCACAGAATACCTGCCCTTTTATTCTTCATAAGTCGCGCAGCTTGAGCTGCTTTCCCAGACCGTGACACTATTTATATTTTTAACGCGCGGTTTAACCGTATCAAAAATATATTTCGCGATATTTTCCGAAGTGGGGTTGACTTTTTTAAAATACGGGATGCGGTTAATATGCCGGTGGTCTAATTTTTCCAGACATCCGTTTAACTGTTTCTTTAAAGCATTGAAATCCATGACCATTCCGGTTTTATCAAGGGTTTCGGCTAAAACATCTACTTCCACCTTCCAGTTGTGTCCGTGCAGCTGCTCGCACTTGCCTTTGTAACCTCTTAAATTATGCGCCGAACTAAAAATACCCTCTACCTTTATTTTATACATTTACTTTCCTGACGTCTTTGGGCAGATAACCCAGGAATCTTTTTGCCAGTCCCTTGAACCACTCCGGGTTGTCGCTGACAAAAAACTTATGCCTGCCCTTATGTCCTTTATTTAAAAGCTCATCGCCGGATAAAATCCTTTTTACCTCGAAGGCTACCTGCTTTGCCGAATCTATCAGGCTGACCTTTGAGCCGAGTACCCTTTTAATCACCGGCCTTAATAAAGGATAATGCGTGCAGCCTAAAATCACCGTATCCACTCCGGCTTTTTTTAATGGAGCAAGGTATTTTTCAGCGACCTCCGTCACCACCCTTCCCTCAAGCCATCCCTCTTCCACAAAAGGGACGAACAACGGACAGGCCGCCGCAGTGACTTTAATAGCCGGATCAAGCCGCCTGATCTGTGTTTCGTAAGTGCGGCTTTTTATGGTGCCCTTTGTGCCGATGACGCCGACGCGCTTATTCTGGGTGGCGTAGACTGCTTCTCTGACGCCGGGAGTAATTACCCCGACGATAGGAACCTTAAAATGATTCCCGAGCGCCGGGAGCGCTAAACTGGAGGCGGTATTGCAGGCAACGCAGATTAATTTTACCTCCTGCTTAAGCAGAAACAAAATATTCTCTATGGAAAACCTGATTACCGTCTCTTTAGATTTTATCCCGTAAGGTACGCGCGCGGTGTCGCCAAAATAGACGATGTCCTCCTGCGGCAGTTGACGGATTAATTCTTTGGCCACAGTCAGGCCCCCGACACCGGAATCAAATACGCCGATTGGTCTCAACGCGCTCTTACCTCCACTATTACGGCATTCTGCCCATAATCGCGGATGCCTGCGGCTATTACTTCAGCCAGTTTTTGGCGGTAATAGGCGTTATTGAGCATCCGTTCCTCCCTTTGATTCGAAAGGAATCCCGTCTCAACCAATACCGCCGGCATATGCGCCTCCTTCAAAACCGTATACCTGCCTTTTTTTATCCCGATGACCTGCGCGCCCAGATCTTTTTGCGCCGCGCGGCAGATACTTTCGGACAACTCTATTGATTCTGCGCGGGCGTGGGTATAGAGCATATCCCAAAGTATCGCCTTTACCTCTGTTGATGAGCCGGCAAAACAGGAACCGTCAAAATAAAGCGCGTCTTTCTTCGCGCTGCTATAAGAGCGGACGGCGTCGCCGATATTGGGATTGATGTAATACACCTCAAGGCCGTTTATGCTCTTGAGCCGGTTGGAGTTGGTGTGGATACTTAGGAAAATTTCCGCCCCGCAATCATTGGCGATGCGCGCCCTCCGTGCAAGCTCGACAAAAGTATCGTCGCTGCGGGTCATCACCACCTCCACGCCTTCTGATTTTAGGATATTGTGCAGGCGTTTGGCGATATCCAGATTGATATCTTTTTCTTTTAAGCCGCTTTTGCCGATTGCCCCGGGGTCATGGCCGCCGTGTCCGGGATCAATCACTATTTTTTTTATTTTGGAAACCGGATGCGCCTCCTGCCGTGCAGGCGCGATATCCTTGAATAATCTGTCCAACACCTGTTCCTTAATCTGACGAGGCACCACAACCATCCCCTGATAAAAGTCGGCCGGCTGCTCAAACCTTACCGGCCTGCCGTCAACAAGCGCCAGGCCGTCGCCAATCCTTAAGGTTACGCGATGGGCGCTGCTGGAGAGAGTAACAATCCTGGTAAATTCGTCGTATTCATAGACGACCCCCTTTGCCTCGCAGATAGAAACAAGGGAATAATAATCCGTGCCGTTGACGGAGTAAGCGGGAAACTGCTCCTGCCGGGGAACAGTCTCGCAGCCGGAGAAGATTAAAACATAAAAGAAAAATAAAACTAATAAAAAGTACCAATTTTTATTTTTTGGATAATTCATCATTTTTTATTCAGATCCTCAACTCACAGTTTACTATCAGCTAGGAATGAACGCATCTTTCTACGTTCATCCCTAGGTAATTGGTATGCACTCCGCTCGCTACGGCCCTTGTCGGGTGCGTTTTACGCTCACTTGAGTGCTACCAAATTTTTCCTTGTCGGAAAAATTTGGTGGAGGTGGGCGGACACTGTTTCTGCCTATTTCTAAGCAGCGTGGACTATCTCTTCACCCTTGGCATCTTTGATGTCAAGGGGCCCAACGTATTATAGAAGGCGTAAATTTACCGTTGGTTTAACCTTCTGATTTCGGCAACGAGTTTATTTTTCTCTGCCAGAAGCTCAGGCGTATATTTTCCCGCTCGATGTGTCACCGACTTATATCGAGCAGTAATTAATTCCGCCTGCGGCCTCTTAATCATCAGATATCGTTTTATTTCGTTAAGAACGCGCAACGCCCTGTCGTGACGAATATTCAAAACATAGGATTTATTATGGTGGGGTAAACGTTTTGCCCTAGAGCAAATATTACCTCCAAGCAAAGATTTGATCCACTTAAGAAGCTCCAAATTATTATTAGCAATACTCAAAAACGGGATGGGGGTCTCGTTTTTGTGGTGCTTCATAAGCGTTACCGTACCTTCACCATCCACAATCCCGGCGATATACGCTTTCTCAACTTCTTCCAACGGTATCACCTCCTATCCTCTTTTTTCAAAGAGAGTCTCTGCAGGGCTTTCGCCCCTCAGGGTTACCCACGGCTTTACGTTACGGGCTTCCCTGATTAAGCTGGGTTTTTCGCTAAGAATTGCTTCTTAGCGCGACTCTTTACGAATCGCACCGCCGTCCCTAAGCAGACTGATAAAAGCCGCTACATGCTTAGTTTATCTTTTATGCTTACTTCCCGCATCTTCGATAAACAGAATCTGCGGGACAGCAGCCTTTTTGTGTCTTACTCCGTCTTCAAAGGCTAACTCAACGGAGCCAGCCCGCTACCGGCTCTATTTCATCCCGTGGGCGAGGATGAATAGAGGTTCATTCCTTTATTAAGGAATGAAACTTAACGCCATAGCAGGCATGCCAGGCGTCACGCCAACGTTAATTGGCGCAACAGCGCTGTATCTGTCTGCTACGAGTGAACTCACGTTCTCTCTTGCGTTTATATTGTGCACGGGTTGTTAACGCGGCTCACCATGCGTCCGCGGCATGCTGCTTTTACCCGACTCACTTAGGTCGAGCCTATTTCACCCCCGATTTTCTATCTATTGGATGTTGGAAAATCGTCCCGCCGAGTGCGGCAAAATTATCAAAGAGAATTTTGCCGCAGTTTACGAGGCGGGACACTTTATCTTCTCCTATTCTTCAGCGCCCTTCTCATCTGCAGGTCTGTTTCGCGGCGCTGGATATCATGGCGCTTGTCGTATAACTTTTTACCTTTACAAAGACCGAGTTCTATCTTTAAAAAACCCCGGTCATTAAAATAAGCCTTGAGAGGGACCAGCGTCAGCCCGCGCTGCAGCAGCCTTCCGGTCAACTTATCAATCTGTTTTTTATGTAATAATAACTTACGCGGTCTTACCGGATCCTCATTCAGGTAACTTGCCTGCGCGTAAGGGCTTATATGCGTGTTGTATAAGATGACTCCCTTACTATCAATGCGCGCAAAGCTGTCGTTGAGGTTGATATTGCCGGCCCGGATGGACTTTACCTCCCCGCCCTTTAATTCAATGCCGCACTCAACTGCTTCCAAAACTTCGTAATCCCTGTGCGCCTTGCGGTTAGTGGTAACGACTTTACTCATTTTATCACACTCAGCGCAAAATATAAACTTAAAAACACCGGGATAGTTACGATGCCGGCCAGATGCGTAAAAAATATCCCCTGGCTGACCAACAGGTCCTCTTTTTTATAATGGCTGACGATCAACGACAGCGTCGTCGCCGAGGGCATTGCCAATTGCATTATTACCAGTAATCCCCCCATCCCCCTGACGTGAAAGGCCAAAAGCGCCAGAAAGCCGGCAGCCGGCAAAATTATATTCTTGGCCAAAACTAACAGCGCTATCGCTTTTTTATCGATTCTTTTTAGTTCCACCAGCGCCAGGCTTCCTCCGACGATAAACAGGGCTATGGGGACGGTGCATTCGCCTACCGCGCGCAGGGGTTTATATAAAAAATCCGGGACAAAACGGCCAAGGCCCAAGAATACCAGCATAAGCGTGATTACCGTTGCCGCTACCGGCGGGCTAAATAAACTCCCCAGCTCAAACTTTTTACTGCGCTGGAAAGTCAACAGATACACCCCCAGTGACCAGACCAATAAATTAAACCCCATTAATAATAAAAACAGGTAAATCAACATTTGATCTGCCTGCGCCTTTGCCAAGAGCGCGGTTACTAGGCCCAAGGGCAGGTACCCTGAATTCTGGAAAGTAGTCAAACTCAAAAACTGCAATTTATGCTGGCGGCCGTTAAAAAAGATGCTGAATATCCCCCCGATAATAAAACCGGCGGCGGTGATTGCGAGGCTGGCCAGCGGAAAAATCCACCACTCCGGGTATCTGGAGAAACTGAATTCCCTGATTAATTTGCAAAAAATCATTAGCGGCAAGGTTACCTCGACTACCAGGCGGCTGAGGGTATTCAGGCACTGCGGCCCCAAGGTATTCTTTTTTACCAGAAAATACCCGATTGCCGACAATAAAAAAATCTGCGCTACCGCCGCTGCGCTAATCTTAAAATATCCCGCAAACATACCCTATCTCCTTGTGTCGGAATTATATAGTATACCATATAATAACTAAAAAGACAAAGAAGGGAATTGACAGGATTGAGAGAGTAGAATATACTTATGGATACCGCGGAGGTGGCGGAATGGCAGACGCGCTGGTCTCAGAAGCCAGTGTCGCAAGACATGAGGGTTCAACTCCCTCCCTCCGCACCAAATTGTACGGTTGGCTAGAAAGATTATTGCGAGTGAATAATGAATTCCCTACCTTTTCTGCAATAATTTCTTGATATGATACTCTTGTATTTTAAGAGGCCTTGTTTTCTTATTTAGCCACCTATTTACTGTACAAAAAGAAACGTCCAGCATCTCTGCAAGGTGTTCCTGGGTAATTCTTTTTTTAAGCCGATATTCTTCCAGTTTTTTGATTAAATCCATAAGGTTTTTGTTTGGCCCCCTATGCCCGCAAAAGCCGTAAGTAATCCTTCTGGGTTTCTCTTACTGCGCTTGCGATAAATTCCCTAAAAGCTGAATCGTCCATGTGCGCCTTCTCTAATGCCTGTATATAATCCCCGCGCAGAACAGGCGGGATTATTGCTATACAATAGCCCTTTTGTAATAAAATCAAATTCATTGAAAGCCTTGCGACCCTGCCGTTGCCGTCAACAAAGGGGTGGATAAAGGCAATCTCTTTATGGACCAGCGCAGAGTATTCTACAGGATGCATCTGTCTTTCCCATCCTTTAACCTTGCCCATAAACTCTTTCATAAGTTCAGGAACCCGCTCCGGATTGGGCAGGGTATATTTTGAGCCGGAAATAAATACTTTTTCCTTCCTATATTTACCTGCTCTTGTTTCGTCAATCCTGTGATAAAATAATTTGTGCAATTTTTTAATATCGTCTTCTCCAATTGTCTTGTCCTTAGCTAACTTATAAATGTAGTCATACGCCTCGCTATGTCCTAAGGCCTCGTAATAGTCCTTTATAGGCTTTCCGCCTATGGTTATGCCGTCTTCCAGCACGACTTTTGTCTCCGTTTCGGTAAGGGAATTCCCCTCTATCGCGTTTGAAGTATAAGTCAGACCTACGCGGTAATATTCCTTTAATTGCTTGAGAGTGTTCGGCGGTAACGGTCTATACGCGTTAATTTCTTCTTGAAGCTTATCTACCTCTTTCAATATCTCATTCATTCATCCCCCTTCTGGAAGCATTGTTTAGTATAAGCAATAATATAGCACTTTATATCATCTTGTCAAGGCGATTTTTGGCTTCTGCCGGTATTATTTCTCCAATCTCCGTAACATTCCCGGTATGAATTATAGGCGGGTTTCAGAGAAAAATCCCAGCGCACCAAGCCGAAATAATCTATGCCGCTGCCCCAGTGGCCGTTGCAGTCGCGAAAAAACGCCCAGAATATCTTGGAGGCAATCTTCTGTTTCAATAACTCCGCGTAAACATCTTTTACCCACTGTGCCTGTTGTTTTTCATTGGGATTCTTGCCCAGCCACCAGTCGGCGGTATCAACGCCCCTTTTAACCCCCGGGCAGCCAATTTCGGTTATCCAGATCTCCTTTTCTGCGTCGCCTTTGCGCACCATCACCTTGCGGCACATCTTCGGATACGCGGCAACCGCCTTTGCCCTGCCGGGATAAAGGGGATTTTCAAAAACGTGGATGTTTAAAATATCAAAATAATTCTGCGCGCCGTTATCATAGAGGCGGTTGACGCTTGTCAGGCCCAAAGCTAAGCCGCCGTTTAAAATTTTGCAGTCCGGATCAGCCAGTTTTGCCGCAGGGTAAACCTCTTTTAAAAACGCGCAGTAACTTTTTAATCCGTCCTGCTTTGACAGGTAAGTCGAAGAATCCGGCTCGTTCCAGACCTCCCAGTATTTCACCTTATCTTTGTAACGGCTGATTACCCTCACCGCATAATTAATAAAGAGCCGGTTTTCTCTGGGGAGGGAATTCCACTCTCCGGAACCCGCCGCCCAAGAGGCGCAATAATCCAGTATCCCGAGTATCTTTATATTGCATTTACTCAATACCTCAACTATTAAATCGTATTTCTCAAAATTAAACTTTCCCTGCGTGGGTTCGATATCTTCCCAGAGAAAATCAAACCTGACGATGCCGATACCCGCCTCTTTCATCAGCGCCGCGGCCCTCTCCAGAGACTTCCTGTCCGGGTATTTATGGCAATTCCAGTCGTGGTCCCAGTGCATAAACTCCAGCACTCCGAAAGGACTTTCCTCTTCCTTGCCTTTAGGCGGCATCGCGACTGCTGCCTCCGACAGCAAGATAATAAAAATAAACGCAGAGGGGCATATTTTTTTACTTATGCGGATTATATTCAATGTTGATGTAATCGCTAAAACTTATCTTCTGCCCTAACTCTTGTTTTACCACGCGGATTCTGTCCGGCATATAAGGGTGGGTGCGGTAATAAATCGGCGGCTGCAGGGGTTTTCTTTTGTTCACTTCATCCATAGTCTTAAGAAAAGCCATCATACCATAAGGGTCATAGCCGGCCCTTTTTGCGTAACGCGCCCCCAGCTGGTCGGCGAGAAATTCATCTTCGCGCGAATAACCCAGCATAATCTGGGTAAAGGCCTCGTCTGCCGCCGCACCCGCCTCGCCGCTGCCCTTCACCTGGGCTACCAGCACCCGCATTAAAGTGTAACCAATGGATGCCTGCATTTTTTTGATGCTGTGGCGGGCCACCACATGGCCGACTTCGTGGGCAAGCACTCCGGCGAGCTCGTCGTCGCTTTTAATTTTTTCAATCAGGCCACTATTGACATAAACATAGCCGCCGGGCAGGGCAAAGGCATTGACTTCTTTGTCCTCAATAACGTAAAAATGATAGTCGATCTCTTTTCTGTCGCAGACCGCGGCTATTTTTTTGCCGATGTCTTCCACGCGTTTCTGTATCAATGGGTCTTCCGTAAATTTATACTGCTCCTCTACCTGTTTGGAGAGATTCTTGCCCATCTGCTCTTCTTTCTCGGTGCTGTAGCCGTAGTATATTGAATCCTCTTCTCCGGTAGCGATATTATATTCGGTGGTGCAGCCCCCTGACAAAACGCATAACACACAACCCATAACGCACAGCGTAAACAGGCCTATGCCTGTTTTCTTAAGCATACGGTATAACTTTCGTAGCGGCAGCCCTACAACATTATAAAAACACCCTTCAATGCGCCGGATAAAAAACGCCCCCCTGCCCTGAATGTCGAAACTGCCGGCCTTATCCAGCGGAGAAACATATTTGAAATAATTTTCTATTTCTTTATCGTTTAGCCTGTCCATATAAACCTTGGTCTTTTCGCAATCAACGAGCGTTTTATTTTTATCTTTATCCACTACGGCCACTCCGGTATAAAGCCACTGCGGAGCGCCTGAGAGTGTCTTGAGCATATTTTTAGCGTCTTGTAAATTTTTGGGCTTGCCGAATATCTTTTTATCCTGCACCGCGATAGTGTCCGCCCCGATAATAATACCACTTCTGACTCCTTTAGCA
>Ga0172375_10013142_pt1 | contig 10300 bp, 7 predicted proteins | sample LakKiv1m_FD_114537 | JGI IMG/M metagenome (GOLD analysis project Ga0172375, IMG submission 114537) | Freshwater microbial communities from Kabuno Bay, South-Kivu, Congo - kab_092012_11.1m | ecosystem: Environmental > Aquatic > Freshwater > Lake | place: Democratic Republic of the Congo...
AAATTTCTTCGTTGAAATGACACCTTCGAAGAATACAAGTTTCAAGGTTCTGGGATATTTCGTCGATGGTTTGATCAGGCTTCCTGGATCACTTACAAAAGATGAATTTAAAGCCGATCCCTGGCAGGCCAGCCAGCGTTCGGTTGACCGGGACGAGAAAAGGATCACGACCAAGGGAAGGGTAGGAATACGGTATGATGCCACTTTCGGGCGAAATCTCAACAACGGGATTGAGATCACGGCTTACGGCACTATCAAATTTTTTCACCGGACTGCTAAGGATTACCGTATCATCAACCGATACGGGCTGGGGATCAGCGCCAGGTATATCAACAAAGCCGCAGTTGGGAAACGGAGGCATAACGAAGTTTCCATCGGAACCGACCTTTACACTCAACCTGCCCGTACTGAGTTTTACCAGAATATCGGCGGCCGGAAAGGAGACCAACTCGAACAGCTCGTTTCTGAAGACATTGTGAATAAGGGGATCTATTTCTCCGATAATTTTGAGATCCTGCCTGAAAAGCTCTTCGTACTTCTCACCGGTCGCTTCGATAATGTAGTATACCAACAGACAGAGGAAACTGCACCGTCACGTGAAGACCGACGAAGGTTCCCAGGTTTTACACCAAAACTGGCACTGAATTACAAAATAACACCCTGGGTTTCGCTGTACGGATCCTATGGTAAGAGTTTCGACAGCCCAGCCAACAACGAAATGGAAAGCCCCGACCCGGCCTACCTTTTCAACCAGGATATCAAACCCCAGCAGTCTGACAATTTTGAACTGGGAATCAAAGGAACGATCGTGAAACCGGATGCCGCAAGGTTCCTCCGCAAAGTCCTTTTCGAAGCTACTGCCTTTTATATTAACGTAAGCAACGAGATTGTTCCCTATGAGGTTTTCGGGGATGTGTTTTACCGAAATGCTGCCCGTACAAACCGTCTGGGACTGGAACTCGGGGCCCAGGTAGAGATCGTTAAGAACCTGAATTTCCAGGGCGCTTACACATACTCCCATTTCAAATATGCCTCGTATGTTGCCCGTACCATTGAACTCGATTCTACAGGCAACGTGGTTGAAACCGACATGGATTTCGCCGGCAATTCCGCCCCCAGTGTTCCTGTGAACAATCTCTTTCTTGCCCTTTCTTACGCTTACACTGTCAGCAATGCCATCAGTCTATTTGCGAAACTGAGTTACCAGGGAATCAGCGGGATGTGGGTGGATGATGCCAACAGTGACAAAACCAGCGCCTATAACCTGTTTAATTCTGTCCTTGGAATCGATTTGAAACTATGGAAATTTAATATCCTGCTTTCGGGTGGCGTCAATAATATGTTCAATGAGATCTACGTGGGCTTTACGAATACCAACTCCGCCGACGGCAGATACTATGAAGCCGGAGCCCCCAGGGATTTCTTTTGTACCCTCAACATCGGCTTTACCTTTTAATGAATGATAAACAACTTCACCATATTAGGTTTACTGACTTTTTTTATTGGGAATCAGGCCTTCTGCCAGCCGGGTCTTGGCGGACCTTTGAATGTTGGCCATAACTTCCGTATCCATCCGGGACAGGTTTCTCAGACTGAGGTCTTTATTGTACAGAGTCCCCTCGATAAAAATCTCCTTTTTTCCTCATGCAATACCCTCAATTTTATTCCTTTCTTTGTGAGTGAGGGAGTGTTTTCTTCCGTCGACGGAGGTCTTTCCTGGCAGGGCAACGACACGTGCACAGGAGATCCTATAGAATTCCACGGGGGTGATCCGGGTATTACAATAGATAAGAACGGAACTTTCATCCTCACCAGGCTTGGCCGCCCGCCTTTCAACGGCCTTTATTCCCACTATTCCACCGATAACGGGCAAACCTGGTCGACCCAGCGGACTGTTTCCACCGACGACCTGGAAAGGGCGACACTTGCGACAGATGCATTAAGCCCGGATCTATATTATGGGCGGACCTATGCCGTCTGGATCAAATTTGCCAACCCCTTTCCTCTTATGTTTTCCTTTACCGACGACGGCTCCGGATCGTGGTCGGTCCCGGTACCGGTGAACAATCCAAGCCGGAGAAGCGCCGGCGGCGACATCGTGGTCGGAAGGGGAGGTGTTCTTTACACAACGTGGGCAGGGGTGACTGAAGTGTCACCATTTAAAGAGATCCTGGTGGGTTTCGCGGTATCAAATAATGGGGGACAGAACTGGAATGTCACTGAAGATGCTTTCCCTGTGAATGGGATTAACGGCATCCTGCCGGGCAAAGCGAATATTCGGGTGAATGGCTTGCCCTGCATAGACACCGATACAACAAACGGCCCGCACAGCGGCTGGATATACATCCTTACAGGGCAGAAAGATCTTGCTCCGGCCGGAAACGACCCGGACATCATCCTGAACCGCTCAACAGATGGCGGAAGCACATGGTCGCCTGGCATCCGCGTCAACCAGGATCCGCTGAACAACGGGAAGACACAGTATTTTCCTTCAGTCCATGTTGACAAATTCGGGGCTGTCAATGTGATCTTCTACGATGACCGCAACACGACCAACGACTCCTCCGGTGTCTTTCTTGCCCGCTCGGTCGACGGAGGTGATACATGGAAGGAATACGAGATCTCCGATCACAATTTTAAACCGGTTCCCATTGGCGGATTGGGTCAGGGTTACCAGGGCGATAACATCGATCTTACCTCCACCGATAAAAAGGTGATACCGGTCTGGATGGATAACTCGACAGGTATCTATCAGATATGGACGGTACCTGTTGATTTTTCGGTGTTTTATGGAACCGGTGAGAACAATGCGCAGCCTGATAATATGCTGGGACCGGTGTATCCGAATCCTTCAGGTGAAATCGTACAATGCGAATTGCAGGTCAGGAAGGAAGGGCATATAACCCTTGAAATATTTGACATTTCCGGCATGCGGGTTGGAATAATTCTGGATAAGAAAAAGTTACCGGGTACTTACAAAATTGTTTTCAATCTTGACAACATAGGTAAAGGTAATTTGCTCACCAATGGAATTTATTTTTTACGGTTGACTGCGGATGATGTTTCGGAGATTCGTAGGATTGTTTTGCTTCGCTAAGCTATTTTACCAGGACAAGTTTTTGAATTGTCATGATCGCTCGCCCGTCCTTGTGAGAAGTGAACAGCAAGCGTGCAAAATACATTCCTGAATGGAGGATGTCCATGTCGAAAACATAGGTATATTCGCCAGGTGAAAACTCCCGGTTGGCAAGCCTTATCAAGGGCTTTCCTAAAAGATCGGTAATTTCCAGCAATCCCCATCCATAATCTGCAACATTCAAATGGCAATTGGCGATGCCTTTTACCGGTCTGGGCATCCAGTTCATACCAGTATACTTTTGCTCAAAGCCGCCAACCGGAGGTACTGCAGGAAAAAGGGGAGGAATAAACCGCAAAACAGCGCCCTCGTATCCAATGGCATATCCGTGAAGAGAATCGGTGAACATCAACCTGAAAATAGCGCTTGAGTCTGGTACCGGGCTTTCAAACCAGGTATCCCCGGCATCCAGGGTATAAATAAATTTCCTGTGGTTCCCTAATGGAGCCCAACCTTCTTTACCATCACGGAAGTCAATGTCGTAGGCAATGCCTTGTATCCCAAGCTCCCTGTAATCCCATGAAACTCCACCATCTAATGTGGTGATCATTCCAACTCCGTATCCGAAATCAGCATCCCCGCTAGAACCTATGACTTGCATGGAATCGAAGATGTAAAGCCCATGAACCTCGTCGGCCGGGGCATCAGCAACATCAATCGCGTACCACATATCGCCACCGTTGTGTGTTCTCCAGATGACACCTGCGATGTCGAACATCCCACCACAGGCATACCCATGAACTTCTCCTAAAAATTTAATCTTCTCCACCGGAAAGAAAGCTAACGTTGATGTATCAATTGCAGCCTGGTACCAGCTCTGCCCACCGTTTATGGTCCTCAAAAGAGCATGCGGACTACCTCCCATCCAGCCGTTAAGAGAATCCAGGAACAGTATGTTATTAATGAAAATATTCTCCTGGGGATAAGGTTCGGCCGTCCAGGTATTTCCCCCGTCGACAGTTTTTAGCAAAATTGTGCCGTAAGGAGGAGTAGATAAGTTGAAGGCAGAAGCCCAGCCAAGGCTGTGGTTCAGAAAAAAAATACTTACTATCTCAAGGTTAACAGGGCTTTGCTGGACTTCCCAGGAATCCCCTCCATTATCAGTATGGATAATTGTCCCGGAATCACCTACGATCCATCCGCAAAGGCTGTCGGTAAAATGCAGAGCCCGTAAATTATAGTTTGTGGGAACACTTATTCTTTCCCAAGATCCTTGGGAAAGGACTATGAATGGAAACATTAAATACAGAAGGATAAAAACTCTTTTCACCAGGCCATAATCATTAAGCAAAGATAGTGATGAATGCTGGCTTTTGAATTTTATATACTTCAGCAGGTAAACTTTCTTCACTAAAAATTCAAAAGCCCTCCCGGTTTCACCGGAAAGGCTTTAATTTGTCGGGGCGAGAAGACTCGAACTTCCGACCCCTTGCACCCCATGCAAGTACGCTAGCCAACTGCGCCACGCCCCGAGATTCCAAGGTTTCAACCAGGGATTTTCAACTGCAAAGATAAAAAAAAATTAATTTAAGCAGAGGTCATACATCTATCACAGCAATTGCCCTAACTGGCGAACCATCTGCATTTTCGATATTCAGGGGAACACATTGAAACAAAAAAGTCTTTTTAGGAAGTTTATTCAGGTTGGTAAGGTTTTCTATTAAAAGGATCTCTTTCCTCAGCAGGATATGATGGTTTGGTAAACTCTCCGGAGTGACTTTGTGTGCTGATACAACCTTGTCCAGGGAGAAAGCATCAATACCAATCCCTTTAAGTTCGAATTTCGTCAGCCATTTTGCGGTTTCTATGGTTGGTACCGGACAGTCATCGAAGTAACTTTTTGTGTTCCATTTATTCTGCCAGCCGGTGTAGAAGAGAATAAAATCAATCTTAGTTATCTTGTCTTCAAATGTTTGAAGATATTTCAAGCTTATTTCTTTTTGTCCCTGACAGGGAATCACGATGGCTTTCCCTATAAATTTATCCATCGGAAACCGGTCCAGTGATTTTGCATTCTTAATTATATGAGAGGGAGCATCAATATGAGTCCCCGTATGGGAAACCATCGTCATTTTAAATTCAGAAAATCCGTCTTGTCCAATGGTATTGAGAACTTCGAACCTGGGTTTGATTGTGCCGGGATAAACTGTAATTTTTTCGTTTAAAATGTATGTGAGGTCAATTAGTTTATTTTGCATCGTTTTTTTCATTTTTTAATTCGTTCAAAGGTAATCAAACGAAAAAAATCAAAAAGTAAAAAAACTCAAAAGAGTTAACAACATTATACTCAGGAATAATTTATAAAATGGACAAATATTTTTTTTAATTAGATTTCTCTAACTATATTTGCAAAAAATTAATATGCCGAATCTTACTAAAGCCATATCTTATATTGGCGATCTTATAGCAAGTGTATTGGAAGAAACCATCAGTCAGACAGATTTTAAGGATCTTACCCAGCAACAATTTCATCATTTGCAGGTGATCGTCAGGATGAAAAATCCCACCTTATCAGAGCTCGCTCGGGAGCTTGACCTGACAAAACCAACTGTGACAGTTCTTGCGGATAAGCTCGTAGAAAAAGGATATGTCAGAAAAATAAAATCCGATAAAGACAAAAGAAGTATGCATTTGCATATCAATAAAAAAGGATCCAAAATCAATAACCTTCGGGAAAGGGCTTATAACCGCCTGGCTGATAAAATCAGCTCCGGTTTAAACGATACCGAAACAGAAATCTTAACAACTTTGCTAAGAAAGGTTGTTCGAAATATATAATCAAACTAATAAACCGGACTTTACGAAACTTTAATTGGAAAACCATAAAGATATTTAATGCTTGTAAACACGTAACAAACTACAATTGTGATCAATATGAATAAAAAAGTCAGTGTCGCAAGGTTATCTGTATTTTCAAACACGACCTTGATCATTATGAAGCTTATTGCCGGTCTCCTATCAGGATCAGTCAGTATTATTTCTGAAGCCATACATTCCTTAATGGACCTTCTGGCCTCAATAGTTGCATTTTTTTCGGTCAAGATCTCTGATACCCCTGCCGATGAAAAACATCCCTATGGACACGGAAAATTCGAAAATATTTCAGGTGTCGTTGAAGCTTCGCTGATATTTATTGCGGCTTTCTGGATCATATATGAAGCCGTCAAAAAATTAGTTAATCCCCATGAAGTTCAACAACTCGGGATAGGATTTTCGGTTATGATTGTATCAGCAATTGTCAACATCTTTGTTTCCAGAAAGTTGTACCACGTTGCACGGGAAACAGGTTCCGTCGCCCTCGAAGCCGATGCACTTCATCTTAAAACAGATGTATATACTTCAATTGGAGTTGCAACAGGTTTAGCCCTGATGTGGATAACCCGTATTCAGTTATTCGACCCGATCATTGCAATATTTGTTGCCCTTTTGATCCTCAAAGAATCATATGATTTGTTTTCAAGAGCATATGCTCCACTTCTCGACAGGGCATTACCAGCATCAGAAGTATCACAAATAACTGATATCATCCAACAAAATTGTAGTCATGATATGAAGTTTCACAACCTGCGCAGCCGCAAAGCAGGAAATTACAGGTATATTGATTTTCATCTTAACCTTGATCCCAGCCTGACTGTTGGCGAAGCACATGCTATTTGTGACAAAATTGAAGAAGATATAAAAAATAAAATGGAGAATTGCGAGGTAACAATCCATGTTGAGAATTTTTAGTCTTGATGAATTGATGAAAAAAAAATATAATTAATTTAACAAAGCGCCATGAAAAAATTACTAACTCTTTTTGTTTTAATCTGTTTTTCCATAGCAGTAATGTGCCAGGAAAAAGATAATGCAGTTAAAGCACAATCCCCGATGAAACCGGCATTGCTGGTTATCGACACACAGAATGCATTTATGAAATATATGTCGGACGAAAAAGGTACCACACTGGAAATGATAAATTGGGCAATCTGGCTGGCAAGGGAAAACAATATTCCGGTTATCCGTGTGTATCATACTGACCCTGAATGGGGACCAAAACCAGGAACGGAAGAATTTGAATATGAAAAATCACTTCAGGTTAAAGAAGCCGATCCCAGAATCATTAAAAATTTTCCCAGCAGTTTCAAAAAAACTAAACTCGATGAGATCTTGAAGGAGAAAGGATGTAACACCCTTTATCTCTGCGGCCTCAGCGCTACAGGATGCGTTTTGGCAACATACTTTGGGGCATTGGATCTAGATTATCATCCATTTTTGCTGAAAGGTGCGATAATGAGCAACAATCATGTGTCGACCGATGCAGTTGAAGGATTTTGTGAGACCGTGAGCTTGGAAACTTTCGGATTTATGCTGGAACATCGTTAAATTCTCATTTCAGGCCGTGGTATTTACACTTCCCTGTTCATAAAACCCAGCTTGGGATTCCCTGATATTTGTACCTTTGCACCTCCAAATGATTTGAACAGATTATGAGCGAAAGTTTTGAGAACGTACGATGCCTGATCATAGGTTCCGGCCCTGCAGGATACACAGCAGCGATATACGCTGCACGCGCCGATCTGAAACCCTTGATCTACCAGGGAATGCAACCAGGGGGACAATTGACAATAACAACCGAAGTAGACAATTACCCCGGATACCCGGATGGAGTTCAGGGTCCGGAAATGATGGAACAACTTAGAAAACAAGCAGAACGATTTGGAACAGAGGTACGATTTGGACTCGTGACCAGTGTAGATTTTTCAAAAAGACCCTTTAAAGTAGAAGCCGATGACGGAAAGACAATTATTGCAGAAACGGTGATCATTGCAACCGGCGCTTCAGCAAAATGGTTGGGACTGGAATCGGAAAAAAAATATATGGGACAGGGAGTCTCGGGCTGTGCGACCTGTGACGGATTCTTTTACCGGGGACAAAATGTCGCTATAGTCGGTGGGGGAGATACTGCTGCCGAAGAAGCGACCTACCTTGCCAAACTTTGTAAAATAGTTTACCTTATCCACAGGCGTCATGAGCTTCGTGCCTCCAAGGCAATGCAGCATAAAGTATTCAATACTTCCAATATAGAAATACTTTGGGACAGCATCCCGGAAGAGGTCCTTGGCGACGAGAATGGGGTTAATGGATTACGCATACGAAATGTAAAATCGGGAGAAACCCGGGATCTTGAAGTTACCGGATTCTTTGTCGCCATAGGACATAAACCGAATACTGAGATTTTCCATGGACAACTTGAACTGGATGAAATGGGATATGTAAAAACTATACCCGGCTCAACAAAAACCAGTATCGAAGGAGTTTTCGCTGCCGGCGATGTTCAGGATCACTACTACCGCCAGGCGGTCACCGCGGCCGGCACGGGATGTATGGCGGCGATCGAGGCGGAGAGGTTCCTTGGAAATTAGTCATTAGGTTATTAAGTCATTAAGTTATTTACATATTTCCAAAACAATGATTTTTTTCTTTAAGGGGTCTGACAAGTTTTACGCTGTTGAAAGTAGCAAGAACCTTGATTCATCTGACAATAACAAACTTATCTGGCTCTTCGGCGATGCGGAATATATCGCCGAACCTGTTTTGAACAGTCAATTTCTTGGCCCCCGCAGGGAAATGATAACCCCATGGAGCACCAATGCTGTGGAGATCACCCAGATCATGGGCATAGACGGCATCACCAGAATAGAAGAATTTACCATACTCCCCTCCCCGGTTGGGGATGGGTCGGGGGTCGGGCAGTTTGATCCCATGCTCCAACAGGTTTATAAGAACCTTGACCAGGAGATCTTTCATATTGACAAAAAGCCGGAGCCTTTACTGCATATTCCCGATATTGCTTCATTTAATAAAGAGGAGGGTCTTGCCCTCAGCAACGAAGAAATCGCCTATCTGACAGGTCTCAGCAAGAAGCTCGGCAGGCCGCTTACTGACAGTGAAGTATTCGGGTTTTCGCAGGTAAATTCCGAACATTGCCGCCACAAGATCTTCAATGGTGTATTCGTTATCGATGGCCGTGAAATGCCGGAGTCGTTGTTTTCGTTGATTAAAAAGACCTCAAAAGCAAATCCCAACCTGATCGTCTCCGCCTATAAAGACAATGTCGCCTTCATCCGCGGACCTATCATCGAACAATTTGCCCCGGACCGCCAGGATATCGCAGGTTATTTTCTCATCAGGGATATCGGCTCGGTTATTTCCCTTAAAGCTGAAACACATAATTTCCCGACCACGGTCGAACCCTTTAACGGAGCAGCCACCGGTTCGGGAGGCGAGATACGCGACCGCATGGCCGGAGGCAAGGGAAGTATTCCTCTGGCTGGGACAGCTGTCTATATGACCTCCTATCCACGTCTGAACAACGGACGTACCTGGGAAAAATCTATAAATCCGCGTAAATGGTTGTATAAAAATCCCGGGGAGATCCTGATCAAAGCCTCCAACGGCGCCAGCGATTTTGGAAATAAATTCGGACAACCTTTAATATGTGGCTCGGTACTGACGTTTGAACATGAAGAAAACGGAAAGATATTCGGTTACGATAAAGTTATCATGCTTGCAGGTGGTTTCGGTTATGCGCGGGAATCAGACTGTCTAAAAGAATTACCTGAAAAGGGGCAGCAAATTGTTGTCCTGGGAGGGGACAACTATCGAATCGGGATGGGAGGAGGAGCAGTCTCTTCGGTTGCGACCGGGGAATATGGAAATTTAATTGAACTGAATGCTGTCCAACGTTCCAATCCGGAAATGCAGAAACGGATCTTCAATGCTATCAGGGCAATGACTGAAATGGAAGCGAATCCTGTCATTTCCATCCATGATCATGGAGCTGGTGGCCACCTCAACTCCATTTCGGAACTCGTTGAAGATACAGGCGGTACGGTCAATATCGATGCATTACCCGTCGGTGATCCGACTTTGTCAGATAAAGAGATCATAAGCAACGAGTCGCAGGAAAGAATGGGACTGGTAATCAACGATAAGGATCTTCCTTTGCTGAAGGAGATTGCTGCGCGTGAACGGGCGCCATTGTACGATGTCGGGGTCACAACAGAAGACCATCAGCTGATTTTTCTTAACAGGAAGGACGATAGTAAGCCTATAAACCTGAGTGTAGAGGATTTCTTTGGCAAACCTCCCAAAACCTTCATCAGGGATGCGTCATATTCT
>Ga0172375_10013143_pt1 | contig 10299 bp, 7 predicted proteins | sample LakKiv1m_FD_114537 | JGI IMG/M metagenome (GOLD analysis project Ga0172375, IMG submission 114537) | Freshwater microbial communities from Kabuno Bay, South-Kivu, Congo - kab_092012_11.1m | ecosystem: Environmental > Aquatic > Freshwater > Lake | place: Democratic Republic of the Congo...
GGATAAACCTTGTCTGGAATACTGTATACGCCATCCTTGTATTTCCCGCCTTTATAGAGCTGAACAAAACCTTTTTTCTCCATCTGCGAAAGCATTGTCCGTTCATTTGCAGAGAATGATTGCATAATCTGTTTTGGAGTCCTGTTTTCAAATTTTATTGCGCTGAGCTTTCTCAAAACCTCTTTTTCTTCGGATGTAGGGGCAGTTTGATTTTGCTGAACTTGTTTTTCCTGAGCCGGTTTTTCTTGCACGGATTTGCCAAGAGGAAGAGAAATCAGATAATAACCGTCCTTAAGCTTGAATAATTCTGCTTCTTCTGTTTGTGAGAATTCAGGAGGAAGCTGAAGATAACAGTCAGTTCCTTTGCGAATAATTCGGACATTCATATAATTAGTTACCATGTTGCGGATTATAAACATTTTTATATGTTAAATTTACTAATCAAACCTGTTGAGGTGCGTTATTTATGACCATATCTCCTTTTGAAGAAAGATACAAGACAGAAATGAATGACGTTTTCGAAGAGCAGAACAAACTGCGCAAATGGATGGATGTTGAAATTGCATTGGCAAAAGCCCATGCAGAACTTGGAACAATACCTAAAGATGCAGTGAAAAAAATAGAGGAAGGCTCAAACAAAGTTAAAGTAGAACGTGTTCATGAAATTGAAGCTGAGATTCACCACGACTTAATGGCAATGGTAAAGGCATTAACAGAACAGTCAGGAGATGCCGGAAAATATATCCATATCGGATCTACCAGTTATGATATTGAGGATACTGCGACAGCATTGATATTCAGAGATGCGATAAATATTTTAGAAAAACGATTGGGTGCATTTGCTGAGCTGTTGAAAACGCTTGCGAAAAAACATAAGAAAACCGTCTGTATGGGACGAACGCATGGACAGCATGCTGTACCTACAACGTATGGACTGAAATTTGCAATTTATTATCAGGAATGCCTGCGCAACCTAGAAAGGCTGAACGAACTCAAGAAAAGAATCTACGTCGGAAAGATGGCGGGGGCCACAGGCACGATGGCAACATTCCTTGGAGACGGAATGAAAATCCAGAAAATGATTATGAAAGAATTGGGAATTGAACCTGCGAAGGCTTCGAACCAAGTTGTGCAGAGGGACAGACATGCGGAAGTATTATTTGTACTGGCATTGATTGCCGCAATGCTTGAAAAGATTGCAAAGGAAGTCCGAAACCTGCAGAGGACGGAAATACTTGAAATATCAGAGCCGTTTGGCGCAAAGCAGGTGGGCTCATCCACAATGCCTCAGAAACGCAATCCGCACAAGAGTGAACGCGTATGTAGTATTGCGAGATTAGTGCGTGCAAATGTTCAGATTGCGCTTGAAAATATTTCACTTGAACATGAACGAGACCTGACAAATTCAGCAAATGAACGCGTGATATTTTCAGGAAGCTTTATCGGGACAGATTACATGCTGAAGGAAATGACAAAAATACTAAGCGGACTTGAATTTTTTGAAGACAATATTGACAAGAATCTCGAACTTACAAATGGGCTGGTCATGGCCGAACGGCTTATGATATATCTAGTCAGCAAGAAGAACATGGGTAGGCAAGATGCGCATGAAAAAGTTCGGCAAATGGCACAGGAAGCATTCAGAACGAAGATGCACCTTAAAGATGTAGTGAAAAAAGCGAACTTAGGACTGAATGAAAAAGAATTAACTGAAATTTTCAACCCAAAAACCTACATTGGCGAAGCTGAAAAGATAATTGAGGAAGCCACAAAATAACTGAAAATATGGACAAAACCGTTATAATAACCTTTTTAAAACTCCTTAGTCTATCTATCTCATAACGTGGTGCTATGGTCAGTCAGACAAAACTAGTTGCATTTATATCCGCGGGTCTTGCGTTCGTTGGTGCGCTTTTTACAATTATTGGTGGTGGGGGATTATTCTCTTGGATTGGAGGTGCAATCGCAGGAATATGCGGACTTATGGCAGTCATATTTCTTAGATATGGATATATCGTTCTTCCAATGATAACCCAGCAGACTAAAGTTGTTGTCATGACAGATACTGGATTCGAGGTTCCTCCAAGCCAAGATGTGATATTGAAAAAAGGGGAAGGATTGTATTACGCCTCTGCATTTTTAGGAATAAAAATACACGAATCAGCCAGTGAAAAAACCCTAGAAGAAAACATAGCATACAACGAATATTTTGAAAGAGCAATTTCAAACTTAAAATATGTGAGCAAGATTTCATATATGCTTTACGTTGAGGACATAACTGAAAAGAGAAAAAACATAGAAGCAAAAAGAGCCGAAGCCCAATTGCGCCTTGCGCGTGAACGGGAAAAACCAGAGCCAGACGTATTGCGAATTGATAAATTCGAAAAAGAAGTTGGTTCCTGGGACAACCAATTGAATAAGTTAATCCGAGGAATAAAACCAATGGGAGTTATCGCATACGCAATGACAACTGCATCTGGAGTAAGCAAGGAAGGCGCAACTGCAAGCGTAAAAGCGCAGGCAAAGGAACTAAAATCCGCATTGGAAAACACGCTTAACGTAGAGATAGACTGGCTTACTGCTGATGAAATGATGAAATGCTTTGACTGGGAAAGATTCCTGCCGACGACTTCACAGGAACTTGAGGAAACAGCGGTGTAATGATGGTTGGCGGAAAAGTTCGCATCTGCAAAGTCCCAAACAGGGAGATCTCCAGAAGAAATATTCTGGTCCATCCTCCAGAGCCACCTATGTCAATATTATTCCAGGATCCAAGAAACAGCGTTTATATAGGAAGGACAAAGATTCTTCATGTTCCGTTTTACTGGACCTATGAAAATCTTACCAACCCGCACATTGCAGCCGTAGGAATAAGCGGCAGTGGAAAATCATATTTCATTAAGACATTTCTTTTACGCGCGTCTTTTGTCTGGAATTCCAATGCGATAATATTGGACTGGGCGGGAGAATACAAAGACTGGGTGAAACAAGCGGGAGGGAAAGTCGTCTCGCTTGGAAAAGGATCATACCTGAACATACTGGATTTGGGAGGAATGAAACCATATGATCGGATAAAACAGGTAATGAGAACGCTGGAACTGCTTACTGATATTGGCCAATACCCTGAACAGAAACGGCTGACAGAACAGGCAATTGAAAAGGCATACATTAAAGCAAAATACAGGATGGATTCTCCAGACAACAAGGATGAACTTGGAAAGGTCCTATCGCCCCCAACACTCAAAGACGTGGTAAAAATACTTGAGGAGATTGCACAACTTGGAACGTATGAATTCCCTGCCGAATTGGAAAATTCCATTTACCGAATCAAGAATTTCACAAAAAGCGGGGAGGATTTCTTTGCGCAACAGAGTACTGTTAGTTTAGACGAACTTATGACTTCTGGTTTGGTTGATTTCGACTTATCCGGACTGCCTGATGAAACATTCCGTGCGCTTGGCGCGTTGAGTTTGCTTCAGTTCATAAAAGAAAAAATGAGGGCAACAGGCTGGGCAAAGGCAAAGGGATTGCGACTTCTCGTAGTCATAGACGAAGCCTGGAAAATAGCCAAAGAAGAAAATAGCGACGTAGTCATGATAGTCCGGGAAGGAAGAAAGTATAACTTTGGAATAATAGTTGCGAGCCAGAACCCAACAGATATTGCTGAGGCAATATTCAGCAACGTAGGAACAACATTCATGCTGAAAGTTAAATTTGAGCGTTTCCTTGATTACTTGCAAGGAACGCTTGCATTCAGCAACTACATGAGGGATGAAATAGGAAAATTAGGTGTTGGACAATGCGCGGTAAATCTGGCATTGCAGACGTCTACGCCTTACCCTTCAACGTTCTTAATAGAAAAAATAGAGGGAGAAGAACCAAGCAAGGAATACTTCCTTGATTTGGAGAGCGTCTTCACTCAAAAACAAAAGAGGGATATTGCCATGGCAAAAAGCGTTTCAATGGTCAAAGAAGAATTCAGGAGAAAGCTCAGGATGTACGGGCTTAATGATGAAAAAATAGAGGAAATGTCTAAGCTGTTTGAGAAGAACAATAACCACATAGACGTTATTTCTTTTGTGGTTTCTCTTGAAAGGTTTGGGATTGCCAGAAGGAATATAAGCGACTTCCTTAAGGACGCAGGAATAGACGACGTCACCATAATAAACATATTCGGAAAAGTGGATCTGAAAAAAACAGATGCCAGCGGAAAAGAAGTGACTCAGGTCACGCTGGAGGATTAACATGGCCAGAGTATGCATAATCTGCCAGAAAGAAGTTTCAGGGGCAGCTGCCAAAGTAAAAAATGACAATGTGATAGAAATAATCAGGAAAATAAAGAACCTGTTGCGCGTGGCTCAGAACAACGAGCTTTACGTATGCGCAAATGACATGGGAGCATATGCCGAAAGAAGAAAAAAATTCGAAAAGGATTTGGTTGCATACGGAATTCTTGCTGCCGTGGTGATTATTCTGCTTGTAGGTCTCCCTCTCCTTGGGGGAAAATTTGATATAATCGTGCTTATCTATTCCATAGTCCTGGGGGCAATCATATTCGGACTGGGAGCAATGATAAAATATGTGCCCGCAATAGAGCATAATATGAAAACCGATGAGGTTATTGAGAAAAAAATTTCTCAGAAAAAAGAAAAACCAAATAAAAAGGTGAAATGATGGGATTACCACTTTCTAAAAAACCAGATATTCCAAAAGAACAAAAAATAAAGACCCCTGAATTCAGAAAGCCGAGCATTGGCGCATTTTCAATAAAAGCAAAGCTGAAAACCACGCTCAAAGAAGTAGCATCAATGCTGAGGTCTGCATCATTTTTAGAAGTGGCGCAGGAAAAGGATTCGGTAAACGCACTATATGTTGAAAACAGGGACATCAATCGTCAGCCTTACATTTTTTCCATACTGAAGGCAACTGAAGATGGAATAGAACTAAGTTATAGTATTCCGCCAGAACTTGGGCCAGGACGAAGGCGCCTTAACATGGTCAGATATTTCATAAACATGCTTACAATGCTTGAACCATCATATAACGTGGACAGCAAAGTAGTGCTTCAGCTCATGGAAACTGCAATAAAGGATGTACTTGATTCCGTATCCATGGACTATTCCAAATTATATACTGAATACGACGGAGTGAAAAAAGAGGTTGACGACCTGAGAAAAAAGAGCAAACGTCTTACTGAAGAGAATTCTGCACTTTCCAATGAATTATATGAACTGAAAAACCGAAACAATGAAATTACGCTCAGAGTAAAGGAATTGGAAAACATTTCTGAAGAAGCATTGAAATCGCGGGTCCAGGAATGGATAATGGAGCATAACGGAGAAATCAACATAAGTGAATTTTCAAAGCTCAACAATGTAAGTGAAGTGAGGGTAGAGGAAGTCCTGAACAGACTTATAACTGAAGGATACATACAGGCAATTCAATAGTGTTTGCAATGGCTGAAATAACAAAGGCGAAGATAAGAAAACAGACTTACCAGTTCGAGGTAAGGAAGAGATATACACACGCCAAAAGATATAAGGTAAATGAAAGGACGCCTTTGGAAAAGATATTGCACCAAATTTCATTGTCAACGCACAAGAAAAAAGAGGAAAAACGTTTGACAGGGGAATCCAAACCAAAAGGAACCCATATTATGACATATATCGCAATATTCGCGATAGTTCTGCTGTTGGTCGGAGGTGCGGCATTCCTGGTTTTACAAAACATGAAGTCAAGCGTTACTGTTGCGACAAGGGCAACAATTTCTCCGGAAATAAACCTTGAGGCAGTAAAAAGCGGGATAATAACTAATGGACCCCAGGAAAACCCTGCAAGCACTGCATATGCCCAACTGGCGTATTCTGCAAAGGATGTGAGTGCATTCAACGTTTCTTTATGGACATACTCTTCAGCTGTGCCTTCCGAAGTGTTCCTATTGAAAAGCTATATGGACAAGGGACAAACAACTTCATATCCTGATTTCAAAAGCGCATTGAAAAAAGAGCTTGGAACGCAGAAAATAAGCGTTAATGAATTAACTATGGAACAGCTGGAGACGATACCAAAAGGCGCGGCAGTGATTATAACCAGCGGATTTATCCCGCAGGAATTGATTGAAACAAATTCCAGTTCAAACATAGCAAAACTTATGGCGCGGGGAGTAGTGGTGATATTCGTAGGATATCCATTTGACTACATGATTACCAAAGACGGAGCATCTTCCTCAGTTCCTAATTCAATAAAGGCGAATATTCCTTTTGAATTCATTAAAACCACGAAATTCTTTCCGATTGGAATAACTATAGAACCGCCATATTACGAAGTCAAGGGAAAGGGGCAGGGATATGAAACATTCCAGGTTTATGGAGTAATAAGCGTAGTGAAAAAAGGCGAAGGCGCAATATTGTTTGTGCCCCAATCGCTTGATGCAGGATGGAAAAAGGATGGAACCGCGGCTGCGAAAGACATTGCAAAAATACTCCGGGGAAGCGTATGGCTAACGCCGGATTACCAGCAGGCCGCGAAATACCAGATAACAGATGTTCCTGAAAATAAAACGATGTACGAATTCTTCACATATCCTTTCTATGGCCAGAAAAGATATATCAAAGTTGAATTATCAGGAATAGACTTAAACGGAGAACGGCTCGGAGAAACTAAAATAATCGAAGCAAGAAAGGACGTTAAAGGAAATTTATATGTACAAGGCGGAACTTCAATTATTTCATCTGACATCAGCGGAAATGAGATAAGTATGATTGCTGACCTGAAAGAACAGAAATCAAATGAAGAAATGCTTTATCTTTCGCTTACTAAAGGAGGGGTTGAAACAATCCAAGAAAACCCGATACTTCAGAATCCAGTGAGCCTCCAGGTCGCAAGCCCATTCTATGGCAAAATAAGCGCTGAAAACGGAGAGTACATAGCAAGTATCGTGGATTCTGAGGGAACAAAATATGCGCAATCCTATCTTCGTATAATACCGATAGAAATTACAAAAAAACCTGATTTAAAGGAAAGGGAAACATTCAAATTTGAATTCACAAAAGAAGGAAAGCCAATAGAATTGGTTGGCGTAACGGTAAACGTGAAATCAAAAAGCGGCCAGGACTTCGGAACATATGAATTTGCCAGGACTTCTGGGCCGACAATAAATATAACCAGCAGCATAATCGGGGAAAACAAGCTGCCATACGGCAAATATGATTTCATATTCAAAATAAACAATTACAAGAAAACCGTTGAAGTGAATCTTCAGGCTCCGGAAAACGTGTTTTTTTCTCCGCCATTTTTAATTACCGGAGGAATAGCAATTGCAGTTTTGATTTTGGGATATTATTTGCGCGGAAAGGATAGAGTAAAATACCAGTTGGATGTTCCTGATTTCCCTGCGACTGCAAAAACAAAAATACCTATCAAAACTGATGCAATATTAGGCATATTTGACAAGGTTAACGAAGATTACAAATGGAAAAATACCCCACTTAATGCGCAGGAAATAAAGAATGGATTCAGAAGGATATTCTTTGAAGGCCGTCCGATATTCATAAGCGATTACAACGTTGAATTCATAATGGAAAAGATTGAGCACAAAGGAAAAGTTGTAAAAGTGCTTGAGTATTACGCTCCGATATCCTGGGAAGAAAAATCTGGGAGAAGCATAAGGTACCTTTGCATATTCAGAAGGCTAAGGGATATATTCGTGGACAATGCGGTTCCATTCTCACAGATGGGAGACGAGGAGAACTGCGATACAAAGATAGACCTGATGGGGCAGGAGATGTTCCTGCACATCTATGACAAGCACGGAGATATGAAACGTCTTGTTGGAAACATATTGAATACGGCAAGCAGGGGAATAACGCTTGTCATATTCAAGGACAACGATGAGAAAGGAGATTTCATGGACGTTTTGGCATCTCCGTCACAGGCATCCGCTGTGCTTAAGATGGAAGTGGAGTCTAACGTTGTGCAACTGCTTGATTTGAATGGTTTTGAGGCAATGATAAAGGAGATGAAGAATGTTTAATTACGAACTTGAAGTTAAATCGTAAATGAATCAAGAATCATTAGAAATGCTTCACAAATAAAAAATATAGGAAGTATAGAAATATTTATATACTTTACATACTATTTATTTGACTATGCGATATAACCCCTTTAATCCCCAGCAACCGGCTAGACCAGATTTCTTTGTTGGGCGTACTCCGGAAATAGTAGAATTTGAAAAATTTTTATCTCAAACAATGCATGGATCCCCTATGAATATGGCAATAACGGGAAATCGAGGCATGGGAAAAACATCCATTCTTGTAAAATTTGAAGAACTTGCAAAATCAGAAAAATGCATTGTTTTACGTTTATCTAATTATGAAGGCAATATTAATGATATTGTGGACCTTACAGATTACTTAGCTTTGAATTTGAAGCGTGAGATACTAAGTAAAAAACCGCTCAAACAAAATTTAGCTAAAGCGTTTGAATGGATAACATCATTAAGACCAACGATATCTTGGAAAGAGATAGGAATAACACTTGAACAAAAACAAATCGTGCAAGAATTTCTCAGAGAAAGTTTACTACGATTATGGACCGAAGTAAAGGATGAAAACCCTGCGATAGTGATCCTTTTCGACGAAGCAGAATCTCTTGAAAAAATAGATGGATCGCTGTCTTTTATGAGAGAAGTATTCCAGCGCCTTTTTGCAGAAGCAAATTATATGATTGTTTTGGCTGGCAAATTGAATTTTCCAGAAAGGATGTCTGAATCTTTTTCTCCTTTAAATAGATTTTTTCCATGCCAAAAATTAGCTGCGCTTAAACATGATGAAATAGAAAGTTATATAGAAAAGAAATTATCTGCTGAAAACGTTGGGGTCCGTATTGATGCCAGCTCGATTAAGTATATATCTAAAGAAAGCGAAGGTCACCCGTATGTTTTAGTTGCCATGTGCTATTTGATATTTGACTCTTTGAATGCTAATGAAAACATGATAGATATTGACATAATTAATCGGAGCAAAGCCAAAGTAAACGCAAAACTGGCAGAAGATTTTTTCTCTCCGATGTATCATCCTCTTACCCCTAAAGCAAAGGAATACTTGGAAGTAATAGCTAATAATCTGAAAACAACTGAATTTTCTTTTAGTGATGTTGTGAAATGGACTGGGCTGGAGGGAAGTTCCATCTCTCCATATATCCAGGAACTCTTAAGAAAAGGCATAATAAATAAACCGGAAAGAGGACAATACCAAGTATTTCACCGTTTGTTCTTAGAATATGTCAAAAATAAAACAAAATAACTGGCATTAACCTCGGTCTTATTGCATGAAGCCGACCGAAGAGACCCCCCTGCAAGCAGCGGGGTATGTCGCGATTGCAATGCAATCACGAGCATGCTCAGGAACGAAATGTCGTTCCTGACATCCCTCATTCGGTCGTCAATTCACAAATTGTAAACGCTGCACAGAATGAACGTCGCAACGTTCATGGTGCCCATTGTTGCATTGCAACAATTGGGAGCAGCGGGGTATTAAACCCACAATTTGTGAATAAATACAAATTGGTCCAGTCGCGTAGAGAAATGCGTGGCGTTTCTTGTGCCTGCCTCTAAATGCTCATTTTTAAATCTTTTTTAACACCGTTTAATGGATTCTAAATGTCTGAAACGAAAACAGTACTGTTAGTTGACGATGACTACGACATTAGCAACAACATTGCAGAACTGCTAAGAAGAAGCGGCTACAACGTATTGCTTGCAAATAATCCGCAGACTGCACTGGAAATGCTGGCTACCCAAAAGATAGATGTTGTACTTACAGATGTTTATTTTAAGGCATGGGACGAACCAGTTGAAAAACTTGTTCATTATTGCCAAGGCAATAGAGTGGGTATCGCGTTTTTTGCTGGCGCAACATCAAACGCAAAGACTCAGTATCTAGATCCAGTAGAGATACTTGAAAAACCTGGAAATTTCACTGAAATACTTTTAGTAGTGCATAGGACAAGCAGAATTTATGATCCAACCGTTCCTGCTAAGAAAACAGTTCTTGTTCTCACAGAAAACCTGGAAACGTTGCATAAATTTGATTTTGAGCTGATTGACAACGGATATAACGTATTAACTGCCGGAAGCAGGCATCAAATTGAAAAGATACTAGAAAAAGGAGAACGTATAGATATAATCATCACTGAGAAAGACCAGTATGGTTTTGGTACCTTTCAAAGTTTTGCACAGCATTTTTCAGACCAAGGCGCAGCATTTGTTTTTCTTGGTGAACCTGACCCTAAAGTGAA
>Ga0172375_10013146_pt1 | contig 10299 bp, 9 predicted proteins | sample LakKiv1m_FD_114537 | JGI IMG/M metagenome (GOLD analysis project Ga0172375, IMG submission 114537) | Freshwater microbial communities from Kabuno Bay, South-Kivu, Congo - kab_092012_11.1m | ecosystem: Environmental > Aquatic > Freshwater > Lake | place: Democratic Republic of the Congo...
AATTGAATTGAAAAGTATGCCCGAACATTGGTTTCTTTGGAAATGGATTAAAGCCGAAGGAGATTTGGAAGGAATAGTTTCCCCATCAAAAAGTGGGCATGAATTATCAGAAAGAATGCAAAAGGAGTTATTATTAGGAGAAAAAATTTACTCCATATTTAAGGAAGATTTACAAAGAGAATGTTACGGAAAAGATGCACTCATTATACTTTCTCCCAGTACCGGAGATCATTATCACCGGATTAATATTTTAGATCATCAGATTGGTCATTGGGAATTTGTTGAACAGATGAAAAGAATTGGAATGACCACTCCACATATAGTAGTTTATCATATTGGAGAAGGACCTTGCCACAATGCTCAGCCTTACACCTTAATCAGCCCCATTGGAGTAGATGTTAGTGACAAACCTAAATACTAATCATGCTAAAGATAATTTCTGAAGAATTAAGGAATTTAGTCTCTTCCTTCCCCAAAGAAGACCAGATTATCTTTAATAATAAACTGTTAAGAATTGATCAAAATAATTTTTCTTCGATTACCTCTTCACAAGAATCAAAAACTATAGCTTTCATTGATGGGGGACAGGCAGAAATCATTTCAGCAGGAAATTTTTGTTTAAGTTTCATTAGGATTGGTGCAGAAATATTTGAAAAGAACAAAAGAATTGGTTCTGAGAAAAGAGAATTCTATTTACTTACCAAAGCTAGATGGGTTAAAGATGAACTTTTCTATGAAAATAAAATTTTTCCAGTTATTGGAATTAAGATGGTAAGAGAAGAAGATCTTTTTATTTCTTCTAATGATCAAAGTATCAAGAGCGGGATAGAAAGGGCAGCAATATCGAAAATTTCTAATGTGGCCAGAAGATTCGCTGAGCTTTCCTTAGCCACGGAAATACAACATAAATTTGATTTTGTAGTGCTTGATGGGACTTTAGAAAAAACCTTTAGTAATGAAGAGATCTATCTTTCTCGAATTAAAGAAAATGTAAGTTCTTTAGCTAAATCTTCTTCACTTTTCACCGTACAAGGAAATTCTCCGGTAATCTTACTAAACAAAATATGTTCCTTAGGAGCATGGAGCTATTTTCTAGAAAATAAAAGTTATTTTGTAAAATTGCATGAAAAAGCTAAGCATATCTTTCGGTTTGAGGGAAACCAAAAAGTATTACCCTTCTTGATAAATAATTCTAATGATGCTCTCTTTTTAGGTTATCCTTACGGACTGATTTTAGTAGACCAATTTGCTCGCGTTTCTAATGAAGAGAAGAATTCTCTAAAGATGAACTTCTTACTGAAAGCTGAAAACAAAGAAATTGCTGAATATCTCAATTCCAGCAATGCCCACGATATTCTGGATAATTTAGGTTAAATAACAATTGCCTATTTTCTGCGTTTAATTATACTTTTAGAACTAAGAAAACTTTATATATCTTATCGGCTTGGTTTGTAGTGGAGGTTGAATAAAGATGTTTAATCATTTTCATCATACGGTAGAAACAGTCATTAGGGGAAGTGCAATTGTTCTGGACTATTTTAATAGAAATCCCAAAAGAGCACTTAATGCTGATAAAGCACGAATGGACGACGCTCGTCATGTGATTGAGCAAGTCGGAAAGATTCACGCAACTTTAGAGGGAAAAGAAAGAATGCTTAAAGAGGAGATAGAAAAAGCTAATAAAGATATTGAGGATAATAGTAAGGATTTAGTTGCATTAAGAAATTCTTTCAAAGAATTGTATGATGCAGTATACAAATGTAATGCTGGGTTCGGAGCAGTAAAAGAAGGGTACAATGGTTTGGATGATAATGTTCGTTTTCAAAAAGATAATTTTATGGTTCTGTCTAGAAGATTACAAGAAACCGTGGATAAAACTCACGCATTGACTCAAAAAATTAATAAAGATCATCGACTCTTAAAGAAAGTTGAAAAAGGTATTGAAAGTTAAATCTACTTTTATTTTTTAATCTGTTTTTTATTACTGCGCTTCTGCCCACACTAAATCAAATTCATGCAAGAACTTTTCAGCGATAGGTTTGTCATGAATAATCAAAACATTCTCATCGTTTCTGGTATTTCCTCCTCCCGTGGGATTAAAAGAACCTGTAATTACCGTTTCATTGTCAATAATAAACACCTTATGGTGCATGGTAGCCGGATTGCCATCTTTTTTAGTAAGAAGCCCATTATTATTAAAACGTTTAAATTGAGAATCATCTGTAACCATGCGAGTTTCCATTACTCCCTTCACGGTCAATCCTTCACTATTTTTAAGCAAAAGATCATTACCAATACTTTCATCAGTAAAGGAAAAAGTCATAAAATAAATCTCTTTTTTGGCTTTTTGTAATTCTAATTTTACTCTTTGTTGACAATTATCTTCCGGGCAGAAGTAATTTTCTACACTAATGTTGCCAATCATTATTTGGGGATTTAAAACAGGATTGCCTTTCTTAAAAGTCCCGTTCCACATCTCTTGAAATTCATCTTCATAATTACTAGCTAGAGGAATAGAATCAATTAATAACAAATTATTGTTATTCTTCTTAGCACAGTTTTCGGTAGGATTCATTGAACCAGAGTAAACTTTTTCTCCATCAATTATACAAAATTTGTCGTGCATCAAACCCCACGAATCTGTTCTAACAAAAGAATGGTTGAATTCGTAAGCATAATCATTGTCAGTAACAACTTCAACTTCTAATCCTTGTAGTTTTTTCTCTAACACTACTTGTTGTGCTGCTTTCAAATCAAACTCATACATAGCACAATGAATGGTTTTTTGTGCAGATTGTAAGAAAGTTACTAAAGCTTGCTCACAATTATCGCGAGGACAGAAGTAAACTTGAATATTTCCTTCGCTGTGTACGAAGGTTTTAGTTTGAGCTGGAGAAGGTTTATTAATCGGATTAAGTTGCGGATAAATAAAGTAAAATAATACCAAAATAAGCAAAACAAATATACTCACTAACACCTTCTTTTTCATTTTGATAGGAAAAATTTTAATATATAAAAACTTACCTTAATTACACTCTTTTTACAAAAGCCTTTCTTCCATCAGCCACAACATGCAAATGGATATACTGATTTTCTCCGGTTTCTTTGGCTTTATCCCAACTGGCAACCAATTCTTTAAGCGGAAAAAGTTGTTCCCTAGCGTCTTCATCCTGAATTACCGAAACATTAGGTTTAAACCATAAAGAGCGTGATTCATGTCCATAAGCCATTCCAAGTAAAACGCCTATCTCACTGTTGCCGTTGAGGGTTTGAAAATATCTCCTTCTGCTCATTATTTCACTCATAACTAAATACCGTGGGGGATCAATAGAACCTTCTTCAGAGAGATCAATCTTCCAAGGAACTTCTCTACGAGAATTATTCCAAGAATGTTCCGAGGCATAAGCCGTAGCAACCTTACAAACTTTTCCTTCTGGAAGAGTAGCTCCTCGAACATAATCAAATTCAGTCTCCTCTATTTCCCTACGTCTTTCTAATTTAAAGGGGGTTTGTTCAAAATCACGAATACGATGATACTGCAAGAAATAATTATTTATTCTTCCTCGATCAAATATGGACTGAAATTCCATGGTTGGACAATGATTATGATCAAACCTATCTAAATGTCTTATTCTTTCATATAAATCAACAAAGTTATTCAAGTCTTTAATCAGATCTAGAGGAACGCCTTTTCCATTACTCCCTTGAAAAAAAGTTTTGATACATCCATCTTCAAAAATCATATATTGCCATAATTCACCAATAGGTTCTGAATAACAGGTAGTAGTAATATGGTATCTATTAGGAATGGCTGAATCAGCAGTAATAGTTCTATTAAAACCATCTAATAATCGCCAATAAGACAAACTAAATTTATCTAAAAATTCTTCACTATTTATTCCCATAATTTCAGGATAACCTTTAAGGAAAAAAGGAATTTTAAATTGTTCTTCCATAATTTTTTTCCTTAAATCCTTCTCATCTAGTATCTCTGGATGTATCATCAACAAGTCTTTCCGAATAGGAACAAGATCAGAAGCGCCATCATAGTCTTGAGGATGTTCGCTTCTAGCCATAATGGGCAATCTAGAAGCACGAGCTTCTCTTAAAGTAGCAAAACGTCTAGGAACTAGTATTCCTTGAGATTCAACATAATCTGCAATAGATCTTTTCGGTTGTCCTGCAAGCAGGGCAGGATTTTCTAGATATGCATCGACCATACCTATTCGGAACTCCACTTAAATATATTATCTAGTCCTCCTTTTTAGGACAACATTTATAAATAACTAAATCTGTAAAACAATATGGACACTTCAAACTTAGAAAAACTGGGACTAACCAGAAATGAATCAATCATATACATTTCTTTGTTAAAATTGGGATCAACTTCTGCGCAAAACTTAATCAAGGAATCAGAATTACATCGTTCTCGTGTTTATGATGCTCTGGAATCACTACAAAGAAAAGGATTAGTCAGTCATGTGATCAAAGACTTCAAAAAATATTTTCAAGCCGTTGATCCAGATCAATTATTAAAATATTTAGAAGAACAAAAAGAATATCTGAAAGAGGTTCTCCCAAAATTGAATCAGATCAAAGGAATGAAGAAAGAAGAAATTAACGCTACTATTTACAAAGGTAAAGAAGGATTAAAAGCCATTCATTCAGAGATGTTAAAGGAAGGAAAAGATGTTCGCGTTTTGGGAGCAAAAGGCTTAATTTTTTCTGAACTTAAATATTTCATGCCCAATTTTGAAAGAGAACGGATCAAGAAAAAAATGCATTGGATTTGTTTATGGGACAAGAGAAGTGTAGAACAGGAAAGAATGAAAGATTCTTTAGTTAAGGGAAAAACTCTTCCTTCCGGATCGGATTCTAATGGAGTGGTTAATATTTTTGGAGATAAAGTAGCAATAGTTTTGTGGAAAGAACTTTATCCAACGGGATTTATGATAGAAAATAAAGATATTGCTGACGCTTTTAGAAAATGGTTTGATTTAATCCTAAAAAGCAAATAATTTCAATCAAGAAGATAATAAAACAAAAATAAAAAATATTTATTGCGTTCTAGCAACAGGTTAATCTTCTGTACCTTTTTCATCGATACTAAAGAGATCTTGTTCTGAATCTAAAGTTGCTCTAACTCCTAAGGGAATAGTGATGATGGGATCAGCATGACCAATATTAACATTAGCCAAAACCGGGAAGGAATAATCTTTAGTTACTTTTCTAATTAAATCTAAGAATGCTTTTCTTTCTTCTTCTTCGTAACCAAAAGGTCTACCCACCACCAAACCTTTAATCTTATTAAAAACACCCGCATTGATTAAATCAAAAAGTTGAGCTTCAATATAATTCAGGGGTTCACCTTTTTTGAAATTTTGACCTTCAGGTGTTTCAATGAATAGGATCTTGTCTTGATAATCCATATCATAATCTGTACCTTTAAGTTGAAGTATGGAATACAAACATCCACCTATGATCTTTCCTTCTGCTTGACCAGGGTTTATCCAGACCATTCCTTCATTAAATCTTTGCTCTCGATCCCTTTCCAAATCTTTTTTTTCAAACCAATCTAATATCTCATCTGTCCAAAATTCAGAAGCAAAGATTTTACCTATCGGCTGGCCATCACTAACCGCTTTAAGAAAATAGTCCTTAGTATATTCAAATACCTTTGGAAATTCTCCAAAAGGAGTCATGGCACATGGTCCATAAAAGGTATGCAATCCGGCATTCTTATAGATAGCATAATGTAAAATAGAGATATCTGAATAACCACAGAAGATCTTAGGATTCTTATGAATTAAGTTATAATCAATCTTGGGAATGATAGCATTACAGTAAGTTCCGCCAATGGCACAAATTATTGCTTTAACCTCAGGGTCTAGAAAGGCTCGATGAAGATCATGCACTCTTTCTTCAACACTACCAGCCTTACCATCATCAAACTTGCTTAAGGTAGGATATAACTTTACTTTAAACCCCATCATCTCTAAATTCTTTTTAGCCTGTTCGATACGATGAGGCACTAAGGCAGATAAACCTCCTGAAGGAGCAATAATAGCAATCGTATCTCCCAATTTTAGTCGCGGTGGTTTAATCATAGGATAGGTATTTCTTAAAAAGATATAAATCTTTCTTAGTGAGTTGAGTATGGTTTAGTAAAGTAATCTTCAAGATGATCTATCCCAATCATTTCTATCGAACCATTTCCTCTGGCTTTTAGGGTAAGATTTCCTTCTTGCATTTCTTTTCTACCTAAGATTATCTTTCTGGGAATTCCATAAAAATCGGACCATCTGGCTTTTTCTTTAAGATTTTTATTTTGTCGATCATCAACAACCGCGTTTAATCCTGATCTCAGTAAGGTTTGGTATACTTTTTCTCCCATTTCATTATGTTCAGAATTACTGGGATCCATTAAAATTATAGAAACATCAAAAGGTCTTACTACAGCAGGAAAATTAATCCCTAAATCATCACGATGTTGTTCGACCACGGCATGAAAACATCTTTGTATTCCAAACCCATATGTTCCCAAAAAAACTGCCTGAAGTGAACCAGAAGGATCTTGATATTCTGGCAATTTCAGTTGGCCTTTATCTTCAAAAATGAAATACATAGCTACACTAGAAGCGTTTACTTTATTTTCTTCTCCAGGAATAGAGTAATGAGCACTCTTTTCACTTTGAATAGTAATTAGAGTTTCTCCTTCGGCACAAGGAACTACATAATCAGCATATTTTCCTTGATCCTTCTCGATACGAAAAGTGTTAAGTCCAATTCTTTGAAATACTTGAGAGACTACTTTCTCAAAATCACCCGCAGAACGATACAAAGAAGGAGCATCTGCATCAAGAGAAACCATATCACACATCAAAAACTGTCTACTTCTCAGGATTCCTTTCGGTTTAAGAATATCTCTAAACTTTTCAGCAATTTGAAATACCTTTACAGGAAGTTGTCGGTAAGTGTGAACTCCATGAAGAGCAGTGTTTAAAAAAAACTCTTCATTGGTCGGACATAAAATATACCCTTCCCGCTCTCCACTAAGAGTAAAGAATTCTTTTCCAAACTGTGCTGCTCTTCCCGTGGATTCCAACATTTCTTTTTTTTGGATTAAAGGTAAACTCACTTCATTAAATCCTTGGAGCTCGGCTTCCTTTCGAATCACTTCACAAAGAGAATTGACTATTCTTTTTCCTATTGGAAGAAAGATAGGAAATCCGGAATAAGGAAATTCTACCCAACCACAGGATTCAAACAATTGGTAGGTTTGCATATCCTTCCAATTATTTGGAACATTCATCCGTTCTGGAAAAAGTTGTTTAGATAGTCTCATTTAAGTAGTTCCACTAAACCTCCCAGCGATAATTCTTTTCGTTTATTCCCAAAGTGGTCTTCACATTCAAAACCATTAGGATTGTTTTTACTAACTACCACCTTCCAAGGAATTCCTAAAAGATCGGCATCTTTAAATTTTACACCCGCAGAACATTCTCTATCATCCAGCAACACATCAATTCCTGCTCCCATAAGTAAATTATAAAGAACATTACTAGAAGAACGTACTGGTTCTTCATCATATCTTATGGGTACGATAGCAGCTTGGAAAGGAGCAACTTCTTTTGGCCAAAGGATTCCTTTCTGATCATGATTTTGCTCGATAATAGTAGCGATCATTCTACTAATACCTATTCCGTAGCAACCCATAATAGCAGTACGAGATTGACCCAATGAATCAACAAAATTTAGACCCATGGCTGAAGTATATCTTGTTCCAAGTTTAAAGATGTGACAGATCTCTATTCCTTTCTGAACCTTTTGAGGATCTACATTTCCAGCTAAATCTAATTTTAGAGCCCTTCCATCATCCATAACAATAAACTCATCTTCTCCCGCAGAAGAAGGAGCCATAAACTCTTCTGAAAATTTACCGCCCATCTCCCCCGTAGCGGCAATAGTGGGAATTGCTGAAACTCCGGTTCTTTGTAAAATCTTAAGATAAGTTTCACGCATTCGTTGATAACTTTGATCAAGTCCTTTTTCATCAACATCAAAACTATACGCATCCTTCATCGAAAATTCCCTACATCGCAATAGCCCACCTCGAGGTCTAGCCTCATCTCTAAACTTAGTACCAAATTGATAAAGGGTAAAAGGTAATTCCTTATAGGTTCTTAACTTTGCTCTTACTAAATCAACTACTAATTCTTCATGAGTAGGACCAAGACAAAATTCTCGATCATTACGATTTTTCAAAGTAAACATTTCTTGTCCATATTCTCCCCAACGATTACTTTCTTTCCACAATGCAGCTGGTTGCATAATGGGCATGATTACTTCTAGAGCACCAGAACGATTCATTTCTTCCCTGACTATGCCTTCTATTTTACGGAGAACTTTTGCTCCCATAGGTAAGAAATCATAATGACCGGCAGCAACTTGTTGAACCAGTCCCGCTCGAAGAGCCAAATCGTGACTAATAGACTCTGCTCCTCGAATTGGTTCCTTCTGAGTATAAATAAAACCAGTTGAATATCTCATTTTAATCCTCCTTTTGCGCTACGGCAAATAAATTATTTCCCCTACCACTACCGGTTTTTGTTTTCAAAATTAAATCCAGTTCGGCGTTATATACTCTTTGAAAATTTTGTGGATCAGATAAAAAATCCTTTAGTTTTTGGGTATTTCCGGTAATTTGTGTTTCTTGATATCCTGGATAAATACAAATGGGAAATCCTCTTGTTTCTTGAGGTACAAGTCCAGCTTCTCGGTACAAGGATTCAATTGAAGAAGGGGTAAAAAGATGCATGTAAGGCATATTCGAAGTAAATCTTCCCATACCCGTGTCTTTGGCATGCTCAGCTTCATCCAAATTTCCCACCATTACGTTAAAAAAGATACAATGGTATAAGTTAGGGATTACAGAAACAACATATCCCCCCTTTTTGGTCACTCTGGCCATCTCTTTTAAGGATCTTTCCGGGGATTCTACAAAACCCAGCACATTATGAAAATTAAAAGTTACATCCTGAGATTCATCATCAAGATTCATATGTTGAATATCTCCTTCCACTAAAGAAAGTCTTCCTTCCAACTCTCCTTTTATTTTTTTTCGTGCTTCGGCTAACATCTCGGCACTAAAATCGTAAATTGTTCCGGTACTTAGAGGATAGTGTTTTAATACTTTTTCGCTCCATCGTCCCGTTCCTCCTCCTGCATCAAGAAAAGAAAAGGGGGTTTGGGAAAATGGTTTTTCTGGATTAATGCTATTCCTTAATACTTGTGAGTCAAATAAACTCCACAGTAATTTATCTGACAATCTCCAATAATCTTGTGTATCAACTAAATCATATCCAGCAGCCTTACCTGAAAAATATCCTTTTACTTCATCTTTTCTATTCATATGTGCATCCCCCAGCTTAATTGTAATTGTTTTTTCTTTTCTTTCTCCTCAATAAATTCAGTTTCTAACCAAGTTAATCCTTGAACGTACTTCCCCAAGTTAGTGATTCCTTGTTGTTCAGTAAGATAATGCGTTGCTCCAAATCCGTTCAATCTTCCTCTAATTAAATTATCAACAAATATAGGATTATGTTGTCGTGCATATTCTGATCCACGGAAGAAAAGTATACCTGTAACATAAGTGTCGCACCCTTCTCTTAAAGCAATCTCCAGCAAATCAATACTGTCCCCTCCTCCAGAACTGATCATCATACGTTTAATAGATTCATGATCAAAATGTTCTTGCAAGTGAGGTAGCCCTATTTTTTGTGATATTAAATCTTTAAGTTGATGATATGAACAACTTTTTTCAAGAGAAGTAATCCACCCATAATTTCTTCCTCCCAAAGATACCTCTTCTTGAGGTGTAAATCCTAATTGCAATACAAAATTACGGCTGGGAGCAATAGCAGGAAAATTATCCACCGGAGCATGAGCAGAGTAAAAAGAAATGTGCGCTTTTCTTAGATAATCCAGATCTGAACCATCGAGGGGAACAAATCCTTCTCCTGTTTCTTCCCAATCGAGAGGATGTTTTACCAACAGTAAAGAATCGTGAACATCATTATTCCTTAAATGAGAAAAAACTTCTGGGCTAGGAAAAGTAGCACAATAAATCTTATGTACTTCTCCTCCGTTTACTTGCATCAATCCTGTTTCTTTTTGAAAGTACGCTGATGAAAATCGATTAGTGGCATCTTTATCTACCATAGAAACAATATTCGTGATGATATCTGGATAAGAAGAAAAATTTAGTCCATAATCCAAAGTACGAGCCACATCTACTGT
>Ga0172375_10013147_pt1 | contig 10298 bp, 6 predicted proteins | sample LakKiv1m_FD_114537 | JGI IMG/M metagenome (GOLD analysis project Ga0172375, IMG submission 114537) | Freshwater microbial communities from Kabuno Bay, South-Kivu, Congo - kab_092012_11.1m | ecosystem: Environmental > Aquatic > Freshwater > Lake | place: Democratic Republic of the Congo...
ACCCGTTCTTTGCCCCCCAGACCCGCTGGGTGCTGGCCAACTGCGGGCTGATCGATCCGGCGCAGATCGACGAGTACATCGCCCGCGGCGGTTACCAGGCCTTGGCCAAAACGCTGCGGCAGTTCACGCCGGATCAGGTTTGCGACCTGGTCGAGGCCAGCGGCCTGCGCGGCCGGGGCGGCGGCGGCTTTCCCACGGGCAAGAAATGGAAGTTCGCCCGCCAGACCCAGGGCGACCACAAGTACCTGATCTGCAACGCCGACGAAGGCGATCCGGGCGCGTTCATGGAGCGGGCCGTGATCGAAAGCGATCCGCATCGGCTGGTCGAAGGCATGGTCCTGGCCGCCTATGCGATCGGGGCGACCAAGGCGTACGTCTACATCCGGGCCGAATATCCGCTGGCGATCAAGCGGCTGAAAGCGGCCCTGGCCCAGGCCGAGGCGAATCATCTGCTGGGACAGAATATCCTGGGCACGGATTTCAGCCTGGAAATCGTGATCAAGATGGGGGCCGGGGCCTTCGTCTGCGGCGAAGAGACGGCGCTGATCCACAGCATCGAAGGCCGCCGCGGCATGCCCCGCCCGCGGCCCCCGTTTCCCGCGGTCAGCGGCCTGTTCGGCAACCCCACGATCATCAACAACGTGGAGACCCTGGCCAATGTGCCGACCCTGGTCGACCGCGGCGCGGAGTGGTTCAGCGCCGTGGGCACGCGGACCAGCAAGGGCACCAAGGTGTTCGCCTTGTCCGGCAAGGTAGCCCGCACGGGCCTGGTCGAAGTCACCATGGGCACCACCGTCCGGCAGATCGTGTTCGACGTCGGCGGCGGGATCGCCAACGGGCGGCGCTACAAGGCCGTCCAGATCGGCGGCCCTTCGGGCGGCTGCATTCCGGAACAGCACCTGGACATCGACATCGACTACGAGTCGCTGAAGACCGTCGGCGCCATGATGGGCTCGGGCGGCCTGGTGGTGATGGACGAGGACAACTGCATGGTCGACGTGGCCAAGTTCTTCATGGACTTCATCCAGCGGGAGAGCTGTGGCAAGTGCATTCCCTGCCGCGAAGGCACCCGGCGGATGCTGGAAATCCTGCAGCGGATCACTCGCGGCCGGCGGCGCGAGCAGGGCATCGACGCCCTGGAACGGTTCCACAGCGTGCTGCACCTGCAGGACCTGGCCGAGACGATTCGCGACGCCAGCCTGTGCGGCCTGGGCATGACGGCCCCGAATCCGGTGCTGAGCACCCTGCGGTTCTTCCGGCACGAATACGAGGCGCACATCTACGAGCGCCGCTGTCCGGCCGGCGTGTGCGCCGAACTGGTCACCTATACGATCGACGCCGACAAGTGCAAGGGCTGTGGGCTGTGCGCCAAGAAGTGCCCCACGCAAGCCATTGTCGGGGCGCCGAAAAAGCCGCACTACATCGTCCCGGAAAAGTGCATCGGCTGCGGCTCCTGCCTGGATGTCTGCCGTCCGATGGCCGTCCTGAAAGCTTGAGAGGAACACGCATGGTCACGATAGAAGTCAATGGCCGGCCGGTCGAGGCCCAAGCGGGCGAGATGCTGCTGCAGACGTTGCGGCGGGCCGGTGTCCAGGTTCCCACACTGTGCCACCTGGAGGGCCTGCTGCCCAGCGGAGCCTGCCGGATGTGCGTGGTCGAGATCGAAGGCCAGCGGGGCTTGATCCCCAGCTGTGCCTTTCCGGTCACGCAGCCGATCAAGGTCCGGACGCATTCGGCTCGCGCGGTGCTGGCCCGGCGGACGATCGTCGAACTGCTGCTGGCCAACCATCCGGACGACTGCCTGTACTGCGTCCGCAACGGGGATTGCCAGCTGCAGGACCTGGCCCAGCAACTGGGCGTGCGGCAGCGGCGTTATGCGGGCGAAAAGAGCCGCCACTTCCTGGACATGTCCAGCCCGTCGATCGTCCGCGAGCCGTCCAAGTGCGTGCTGTGCGGCAAGTGCGTGCGGGTCTGCGAAGAGGTCCAAGGCGTGGGCGCGATCGACTTCATCGGCCGCGGCTCGCGGGCCAAGGTCGGCACGGCTTTTGACGAGGGCCTGAACGTCTCCAGCTGCATCAACTGCGGCCAGTGCGTGGTGGTCTGCCCGACCGGCGCCTTGGCCGAACGGAGCCACATCCCCGAGGTGCTGGCGGCGCTCCGGGATCCCGCCAAGCTGGTCGTCGTGCAGCACGCCCCGGCGGTTTCCGTGACCGTGGGCGAAGCGTTCGGGATGCCGGCGGGCGCGGACGTCGCCGGCGCGATGACCGGCGCCCTGCGGCGGCTGGGTTTCGACCGCGTGTTCGACACCAGCTTTACGGCCGACCTGACGATCATGGAAGAAGCCTCCGAACTGGTGCACCGGCTGCAACACGGCGGCCGCCTGCCGATGATGACCAGCTGTTCGCCGGGCTGGATCAAGTTCGTCGAGACCTACTATCCCGACTTCATCGGCAACCTGTCGACCTGCAAGAGCCCCCAGCAGATGATGGGCGCCGTGATCAAGAGCTACTTTGCCCAGCGCGAGCGGCTCGAACCGCAGAACATCTACAGCGTGAGCATCATGCCCTGCACGGCCAAGAAGTTCGAGGCCGCGCGGCCGGAAATGGCCCGCCACGGCGTGGCCGACATCGACGCCGTCCTGACGACCCGGGAACTGATCCAGCTGCTGCAGATGCACGGCTTGGACCTGTCCGAGCTGCCCGCGGAAGGCGCCGACACGCCGTTTGGCGAGCGGACCACGGCCGGCAAGCTGTTCGGGGCCACCGGCGGCGTGATGGAAGCCGCCATCCGCACGGCCCACTGGCTGGTGTCGGGACGCGAGCTGGGCGAGTTGACCGTCCAGGCGGTCCGCGGACTGGAAGGCGTCAAGCAGGCCAGCGTGAACGTGGACGGCCTGACGGTGAACGTGGCCGTCGTCAGCGGCCTGGGCAACGCCTGCCGCCTGCTGGACGAGATCCGCGCCGGCCGCAACGACCTGCACTTCATCGAGGTGATGACCTGTCCCGGCGGCTGTGTCGGCGGCGGCGGCCAGCCGGCCAACACCGACTTGAACGCCGTCCGCCAGCGGATGCAAGGGCTGTACGAGCTGGATCGGCGGGAAGCCGTCCGCACCTCGCACAGCAATGCGTCGGTCAAACGATTGTACGAGGAATTCCTGGGCCAGCCGCTGGGCCACACCAGCCACCAGCTGCTGCACACCCATTACGCGCCCCGGGATGTGTTGGCGTAAAGGAAAAGGCTCAGACGTACAGAATTCAATTTTCGCGGTCAATTGCTTTGCGTTGGGGAAACGTTGTCCTCCGCGAAAATTGAATTCTGTACGTCTGAGCCCTGCCGGTTGCGACGGCCGCAAGCTTGAGGACTCCCATGGCTACCACCTACATCACCACGGTCAAGGAACGCTGCCGCATGTGCTATACGTGCGTCCGCGAATGCCCGGCCAAGGCGATTCGCGTGGCCACGGGGCAGGCCGAGGTGGTGGGCGAGCGGTGTATTGCCTGTGGGAACTGTGTGCGGGTGTGTTCGCAGGACGCCAAGCAGGTCGTCAGCGCCGCCAGCGACCTGCACTGGCTGCTGACTTCGGGACGCCGCGTGGCGGCTTGCCTGGCGCCCAGCTTCCCGGCCGCGTTTCCCGACATCGGCCACGAGCAGATGGCCGGCATGCTGCGGGCGCTGGGATTCCACCTGGTGCTGGAAGTCAGCTTCGGCGCGGACCTCGTGGCCCGCGAGTATCGCCGCCTGCTGGGGACAACCAACGGACGGCGGTTCATCGCCACGACCTGTCCGGCCGTGACCAGCTATGTCGAAAAGTACCACCCGGAGCTGGTCGGTTCGCTGGCTCCCATCGTATCCCCGATGGTGGCCACGGCCCGCGTCGCCCGCCAACTGTACGGCGACGACCTGGCGCTGGTCTTCATCGGCCCGTGCATTGCGAAGAAAGCCGAGGCGGCCGGCCGCCCGGTCGCCGGCGAGATCGACGTCGTCCTGACGTTCGAAGAACTGCAACAGCTGTTTGAAACTCAGTACCTGAGCCCCGACCAGGTCGCGCCGTCGGCGTTCGATCCCCCGTACGGCGGCACCGGCGGCGTGTTTCCCATCGGCCGCGGGCTGCTGCAGGCGGCGAACATCGACGAGGACCTGATGAACGGCGAGGTCGTGGCGACCCAGGGCCGCAGCAACGTGCTGGACGCGATTCGCGAGTTCGCGGCTGGCGACCTGGGGGCCAAGCTGCTGGAAGCCCTGTGCTGCGAAGGCTGCATCTCCGGCGCGGGGATCCGCAACACGCTGCCGCTGTTCAGCCGCCGCCGGCTGGTGCGGCGGTACGTCTGCCAGCGGATGGAAGACCTGGACCAGTGGCATTGGCAGGAGCACATGCGGCGGGCCGAGAGCCTGGACCTGTCCCGGACGTTCGCCGCCGACGATCAACGCATTCCCCCGCCCGCGGCGGACCGGCTGCGGGAGGTGATGGCCCGCATGGGCAAGGACTCGCCCAAGGACGAATTGAACTGCGGGGCCTGCGGTTACGACACCTGCCAGGAACACGCGGTGGCGATCTGCAAAGGACTGGCCGAGAACACGATGTGCCTGCCGCACACGATTGTCCAGCTCCGCAAAGCCGTGCGGGAAGTGGAAGAGTCGAACCGGCAGCTGGCCGAAGCCCAGGACGCCCTGATGCAGTCCGAAAAACTGGCCAGCATGGGCCAATTGGCGGCGGGGATCGCCCACGAGGTGAACAACCCGCTGGGCGTGGTGCTGATGTACTCGCACCTGCTGCTGGACGCCTGTCCGCAGGACAGCTCGCTGCGGGACGACCTGACGATGATTACCGAACAAGCGGACCGCTGCAAGAAGATCGTGGCCGGCCTGCTGCACTTCGCCCGGCAGAACAAGGTCGTCCGCTTTCCGGCCGACTTGCGCGACCTGGTCGACCGAGCCCTGCGGGCGGTCCGCGTGCCCGACAATATCGAGGTCCACGTCGAACACCAGCTGGCCGACCCGATCGCCGAAGTCGACCGCGACCAGATCGTCCAGGTCTTGACCAACCTGGCCGCCAACGCCGCGGCGGCGATGGAGACCGGCGGCTGCCTGACCGTGCGGACCAGCGACTCGGCCGAACGTGTCGTGCTGCAAGTCGTCGACACGGGAATCGGGATCCCGGAAGAGAACATGAAGAAGATCTTCGATCCGTTTTTTACCACCAAACCGATGGGCAAAGGCACGGGCCTGGGGCTGGCGGTCACCTACGGGATCGTCAAGATGCACTGCGGCGACGTCCGCGTCCAGTCGCAGGCCAACCCGGCCGCGGGCCCCACCGGCACGACCTTTACCGTGGTCCTGCCACGGCGGGAGTGAGTCCATGTGAGCGTGGCTTGCCGAGCCCCGGCGGATGCGAGTTGGTTTGACCGCGACCCAACGGAGGCTGCTCGTTTAACCGCGACCCAACGGGGAGCGTGGGGCAGAGGGCCAACGGCCGAGAGCTCGCTCCCCGTTGGGTCGCGGTTAAACGGCGGAGGCGCACTCCGAACGGCACGAAAGACGAACTACAGGAGAAACCAATGAACACAGTTCTGCAAAAACGGCAAGTGCTGCTGGTCGACGACGACAGCGATTTCCTCTGGCAGCAGAAGGTCCAGCTCGAAGCCGAAGGATTCGAGGTCGTCACAGCTGTCGGCGAGGCGGACGCCAAGCAGAAGCTGGCCGAACGCCATCCCGATCTGGCCGTCATCGACGTGATGATGGACAACCCGGACACCGGTTTCACCTTGTGCTACTACATCCGCAAGGTCGCGCCGGAGATTCCCCTGATCCTGGTCACGTCGATCGTCAGTGAGACGGGTTTGGATTTCGCGTTGGCGAGCGACAACGATCGAGCTTGGATCCGGGCCGACGCCCTGTTGGCCAAGCCGATCCGGTTTGAACAATTGCGGCGGGAAATCGACCGCCTCCTGCCGCGGGACACCCTGGCTACCGCGGCCTCCGCCGCTCATTAAGGGAAAGACTGCCGGTATGGATCTCCTGCGGGTCTTGGTGACCGATGACGAACTGGGCATGCGGCTGGGAGTGACCCGGACGCTGCGCGGGTTCACTGTGCAAGTGCCCGACGTCGAGGACGAGATCGGGTTCGTCGTCGAGGAAGCGGACAGCGGCGAAGCGGCCCTGGAGAAGATCCGCCGCGGGCCGCCACACATCCTGTTCTTGGATCATAAGATGCCCGGCATCAGCGGCCTGGACGTGCTGGAAGCGACCCAGGACCTGCAGTCCGAGATGCTGACGATCATGATCACCGCCTATGCCTCGATCGAAACGGCCGTCCAGGCCACCAAGCGCGGAGCCTACGATTTCCTGGCCAAACCGTTCACGCCCGATGAACTGCGGAACACGATCCGCAAGGCGGCCACGCGTCTGGCGCTGGCCCGGCAGGCGCGAAAACTGGCTGAAGAGAAGCGGCAGGTCCGGTTCCAGTTCATCCGCGTCCTGGGCCACGAACTCAAGGCCCCGCTGAACGCCGTCGAGGGCTACTTGCGGATGCTGCAGGAAGGCCGCTTGGGGGACCGTCTGCCCGCGTACGCCGAGCCCGTCGAGCGGAGCCTGCTGCGGATCGAAGGCATGCGCAAACTGGTGGCCGACCTGCTGGATGTGACCCACATCGAGTCGGGCCAGCGGCGGCGGCAGTTGGAGACGACCGACTTGACCGCCGTGGCCCGGACGGTGCTCGAGACGTTCGCTCCCGAGGCGGCTGGCCGCGGGATCGAGATCGCCTTGCACGCGGCCGAGCCCGTGCGGTTGACCGCCGATCGAGGCGAAATCGAGATGATCCTGAACAACCTGATCTCCAATGCCATCAAGTACAACGGCGACGGCGGCCGCGTGGACGTGCGGCTGACGCGGGCCGACGAGCGGGTGACGATCGCGGTCAGCGACACCGGCATCGGCCTGACCCCGGAAGAATCCGCCCGCCTGTTCGGCGAATTCGTGCGGATCCGCAACGACAAGACCCAGAACATCCTGGGCAGCGGCCTGGGGCTTTCGATCGTCAAGAAACTCGCCTGCCTGTACGGCGGCGACGCGACCGTGACCAGCCAGCCCGGCGCGGGCAGCACGTTCACCGTCGTGCTGGCCGAATCACCGAATCCACCGCCCGCACCCCCGAGAACGCCATGAACCTGCCCTTCGCCGAAATCCTGAACTGGCTCCGCGCGGAGGAGCCTCGGCGTCTGGACCAGCTGTGGCAAGCCGCGGACCGGCTGCGGCAGCAGGCGGTGGGGGATGAGGTGCATCTGCGCGGGTTGATCGAGGTCTCGAATCACTGCGTTTCCCACTGCGGTTACTGTGGGCTTCGCCTGCCCAATGCCGATCTGCCGCGGTATCGATTGAGCGAAACCGAGGTCATGGACTGCGTCCGCCAGGCGGTCGAGTTCGGCTACGGGACGGTCGTGATGCAGGCTGGCGAGGATCCGGCGCTGACCCGAGAAGGGGTGGCCCGGCTCGTCCGCCGGATCAAAGCGGAAACGCCGCTGGCGGTGACGTTGAGCCTGGGCGAGCGGTCGGAACAGGACCTGCTCGCCTGGCGGGCCGCCGGCGCCGACCGTTATCTGCTGCGATTCGAGACCTCCAACCGCGTGCTGTACGAGCGGATCCATCCGGCGCGGCCCGGCCGGATGTCGGACCGGCTGGCCCTGCTGCGGCGGCTGCGGGAGATGGGCTACGAGGTGGGCAGCGGCGTGATGATCGGGATCCCCGGCCAGTCCTACGAGGACCTTGCGCGGGACATCCAGCGGTTCGCTGAACTGGATCTGGACATGATCGGCGTGGGACCGTTCCTGCCGCATCCGGCGACGCCCCTGGGCGATCCAGCCCGGGCGGAAACCGCCGCCGAACAGGTGCCGAACAGCGAACTCATGACCTACAAGGTGATCGCCTTGGCGCGGCTGGTATGCCCGCGGGCGAACATCCCCAGCACGACGGCCCTGGCCACGCTCAACCGGCTCCGTGGCCGCGAGTTGGGCTTGGCCCGCGGCGCGAACGTGGTCATGCCCAACCTCACGCCGCCGGCTTACCGTGCCCTGTACGAGATCTATCCCGACAAGGCGTGCGTCCGCGAGACGGGCGACGCCTGTCACACCTGCCTCGCAGTCCGCCTCGGAGCCATCGGGCGGAGCGTGGGGCAAGGCCGCGGCGATTCGCCCAACGCCCGCGCGCGTCAAGACCGGGCGACTGCTTGAGGAGTGTACCATGTCCCTGCTGATCGACAGCCAACCGCTCAGCGATTGCGCTTGCGACTTTATCGACGACTCCTTCTTGGAAAGTCTGCTGGACGAACCGGCCGATGCGGCCGAGGTGCGGGACGTCATCGCCAAGAGTCTGGCGAAGGAACCGCTGACCGAGGCGGAGACGGCCGTGCTGTTGAACGCGGACTCGCCGGAGCTGATCGAGGAGATCTTCGCCGCCGCCCGGCAACTGAAGCGGGACGTCTACGGCAACCGGATCGTGCTGTTCGCTCCCCTGTACGTCGGCAACCGCTGCGTGAACGACTGCATGTACTGCGGCTTTCGGCGAGGGAACAAGGCGGCGATCCGCCGCACCTTGAACGCGGCGGAAGTCCAGGCTCAGGTCACGGCCTTGGAGCAGAAGGGGCACAAGCGGCTGATCCTGGTGTTCGGCGAGCACCCCCGCTATTCGCCCGAGTTCATCGCCGATACGGTCCGCGCCGTCTATGAAGTGAAGAACGGCCACGGCGAGATCCGCCGCGTGAACATCAACGCCGCGCCCCTGGACCACGCCGGCTTCCGCACGGTCAAGGAGGCGGGAATCGGCACCTACCAGATCTTCCAGGAGACCTATCACCACGCCACGTACGCCGAAGTGCACCCGGGGGGCACGCGGAAATCCGACTACCTGTGGCGGCTGGACGGGCTGGATCGAGCCTACGAGAGCGGCTGTGACGACGTCGGGATCGGGGCCTTGTTCGGACTGTACGACTGGCGGTTCGAAGTCCTGGGGCTGGTCCGGCATGCGCGGCACCTGATGGCCAAGTTCAACTGCGGCCCGCACACGATCAGCTTCCCGCGGCTGCGGCCCGCGTCCGGCGTCCAGCTCGACGAACGCTGGCTGGTGGACGACGACGAGTTCAAGCGGGTGGTTGCCATCCTGCGGCTGAGCGTTCCCTACACCGGGATGATCCTGACCGCCCGCGAGCCGGCGCACGTGCGGCAGGAACTGCTGGGCTTCGGCGTCTCGCAGATCGACGCGGGCAGCCGGATCGAACTGGGCGGGTACACCGAGGCGGGCGACGCCCAACAGCAGGTGTGCGAGCGCGAGCAGTTTGAACTGGGCGACATCCGCTCGCTGGACGAAGTGGTCGGCCAGTTGCTGGCGGACGGCTACATCCCCAGCTTCTGCACGGCCTGCTATCGGCTCGGCCGCACCGGCGAACAGTTCATGGAGTTTGCCATTCCGGGGTTCATCGAGCGGCTGTGCACGCCCAACGCGCTGACCACGCTGCAGGAGTACCTGGTCGATTACGCCTCGCCGGCCACCCGCGCCCTGGGCGAACGGCTGATCCAGCACAGCCTGGCGGGCATCCCGGACGGGACCCGCAAGCAGGAACTGCAACGGCGCTTGCACCAGATCGTCACCACGCCGGAGCGCGATCTGTTTTCGTGATTGCAGACAAGGCTCAGACGTACAGAATTCAATTTTGCCGGGGTTCAGCTCGGCGATGCGGCGAACGTCCTACCCCCGGCAAAATTGAATTCTGTACGTCTGAGCCCCCCCGCGATCGACTCCAACGCGAGTTACCCATGTCCACCGCCTTCCGCACCGAATCCGACCTGCTCGGCGAACTGCCCGTTCCGGCCGAGGCGTTGTACGGCATTCACACGCTGCGCGCGGTGGACAACTTTCCGCTCAGCGGCCGGCCGGTCAGCCGCCACCTGATCCACGCCTACGGCTGGGTCAAGCTCGCCTGTGCCCGCACGAACCAAGAACTCGGCGTCTGGCCGGACGAAGCCAAGTTCACGGCCTTGGCGACCGCTTGCCAGGAACTGAGTGACGGGCGGTTGGACCAGCACATGATCGTCGATGCCCTGCAAGGCGGCGCCGGCACGTCGACCAACATGAACGTCAACGAGGTGCTGGCCAACCGGGCCCTGCAACTGCTCGGCCGGCCCTTGGGCGATTACGCCACGCTGCACCCCCTGCGGGACGTCAACCTGCACCAGTCGACCAACGACACCTACCCCACGGCGTTGCGAGTCGCGGCGATCGGGCAACTGCGGCTGCTCGAACGCGACGTGATC
>Ga0172375_10013152_pt1 | contig 10297 bp, 6 predicted proteins | sample LakKiv1m_FD_114537 | JGI IMG/M metagenome (GOLD analysis project Ga0172375, IMG submission 114537) | Freshwater microbial communities from Kabuno Bay, South-Kivu, Congo - kab_092012_11.1m | ecosystem: Environmental > Aquatic > Freshwater > Lake | place: Democratic Republic of the Congo...
AATATTGATATTGGGCGACCAGAAAGTCAGGCCCTGGTATATACCTGTCTTCCCTCTCCTCTGAAACTCGTGATACTTGGCCCGGGCTTCATCTGAAATTGCTGTTGCAACGCTGTGCATGAGCGTCTCATCCCACGAATTGGCTATTGTTATTGACTGGGGAAAAACCGTTGCATACCCTGCCCTTGCCACTCCGTGAAGAGCTTCGTTCCACCAGTTGTAAGCCGGAATTCCGAGGCGCGGAATCGCAGGAGCCGTATAAAGAAGCTGGTCCGCCTTCTCTTTAAGTGTCATCCTTGCAACAAGGTCGGTGACTCTATACTCTACGGAAAGCGATGGGTTCCTGAAAGGGAATTCTGAAGATCCGCTTTGTGCCAAGATCCCCGAGGTTGAAAAAAGAAGTATCCATGAGAGGATAATAATTCCTGATATTTTCATTTTATTTCATTTTAAACTGTGTTGTAAATAATTTAAACCGGAGAAGCAATTTCCTTTTTTTTCACAGCATTAAATTAAACATAAAAAAAGAATTTATTCCCGTGGATTATGTAAATTGGATACCTAAATATCTAAAATGGAAAGATTATCCTTATTGCTTATAGGATGTTGCCTTTCCCCCGGTTGCAGGCAGAAGGGAGAAGAAACAAAAAATGAAAAAAGGCCAAACATTATCTTTATTCTTACTGATGATCAGCGCTGGGATGCAGCAGGGTACGTTGGAAACAAGATTATTCAAACCCCTGAAACAGACAGGCTGGCTGGTGAGGGGACATGGTTCAGCCATGCTTTCGTCACAACACCTATCAGTGCGGCGAGCCGTGCGTCGATATTAACAGGCATGTACGAAAGGACTCACGGGTATACTTTCCAGCAAGGGCCGTTGAAGGATCAATACATGAAGATCAGCTATCCCGTGATTATAAGAAACAACGGTTATTTTACCGGTTTCTTTGGTAAACTGGGAGTGACTTACAAGGATGCCGGCAAGCTGTTTGATGTGGCAGATATTTATGATCGCAACGGAAATTTTCCTGACCGGAGAGGTTATTTTTATAAAACAATCGGTACGGATACAGTTCATCTTACTCAATATACCGGCTTCCAGGCCAGGGAGTTTATAGAGGATGCCCCCCTGGACAAACCATTCTGCCTTTCGCTGAGCTTCAGCGCTCCGCATGCACACGACAATGCTCCTGAACAGTACATCTGGCAGAGAAGATCTGACACTCTTTATAACGATCTGGTCATCTCTCCTCCTCCGATTTCGGAAGAAAAATACTTCATGGCTCTGCCTGAAGAAGTCAGGAAAGGATACAACAGGGTTCGATGGACCTGGAGATTTGACACTCCTGAAAAATACCAGCACAGCGTGAAAGGTTATTACCGGATGATCAGTGAAGTCGACTACGAACTTGGAGAAATAAGGAAACTACTTGAAGAAAAAGGTATTGCCGGGAACACGGTTATTATTTTCACAGGCGACAACGGTTATTATCTTGGCGAACGACAGCTGGCAGGCAAATGGCTTATGCATGATAACTCAATAAGGGTTCCGATGATAATCTATGATCCAAGGATCAAAAAGCACCATGAGATAAGCGATATGGTCTTAAATATTGATATAACCAGTACAATACTTGAAATTGCGGGAATAGAAATCCCGGAAGAGTACCAGGGGATCTCCCTTTATCCATACCTGAGAAATAAAAAGCCGGCAGAAAAACGTGAAGCCCTGTTATTTGAACACCTGTGGGAGATTCCTGAGATACCCTCAAGTGAAGGCATCAGAACAGAGAAATGGAAATATTTCAGGTACAGGTTTATTGACGCTCCCGAAGAACTTTATGATCTTGAAAACGATCCGCTGGAGACGGTCAACCTTGCATCTGATCCGGCCTTAGTTAAGGTAGTTGAAAACCTCCGCGCGGAATGTGACCGTCAGATCTCAGTTTACACCATGGCAAAACAGAAAATTAATGGAAAAAGTAAAAATTGATTCCGGATTTCTGCTCAGTTCAGTTGCTGCATTCAGCATATTCCTCCCGGGCTGCAATTACACAACTATACGTAAAGATCATACACAGAAACCTAACGTGGTATTCGTTTTTGCAGACCAGTGGAGAGCACAGGCTACAGGTTATGCCGGTGATAAAAATGCTATTACTCCGGCAATTGATAAGCTTGCCTCCGAATCAGTGGTTTTCACCACAGCCGTTTCAAATGCGCCTGTGAGTTCTCCTTACAGGGGATCACTACTTACAGGTTGTTACCCTTTATCTCACGGGATTTTCATGAACGATGTCACACTGAACCCTGAGATAAACAGCATGGCAAAGATCTACAGTGATGAAGGATATAATACAGCTTATATTGGCAAATGGCATCTTGATGGATCTGGACGATCAGCATATATCCCGCCAGAACGACGTCAGGGATTCGGGTACTGGAAAGTACTTGAGTGCACACATAATTACATCAACTCCCTTTACTATTCAAATGAAGATACCATTCCCTCAAAATGGAAAGGTTATGATGCATATTCGCAAACCCTTGACGCGGCTGATTATATAAAGAAACATGCAAATGATAACGAACCGTTCCTGCTGGTTCTTTCCTGGGGTCCTCCTCACAATCCTTACAATACCGCCCCGGAAGAATATCGTGAAAAGTATGAAAATTTCAATATTCAATTACGTCCTAACGTCCCTGAGAACTTAGCCGATAAGGCAGTAAGCGATCTAAAAGGGTATTATGCTCATATAAATGCCCTTGACGGTTGTGTTGACATTTTACTGAGAACCATCGAAAATGCCGGGATTGAAGAAAATACAATCTTTATTTTTACTTCGGATCACGGAGATATGCTCTATTCTCATGGCATGGAGAGAAAGCAGAAACCATTTGATGAGTCGATCCTCGTTCCTTTTATTCTGAGATATCCGGCGATTCATGGAAACAGGAAAATCACTGTGAAGGCACCTGTCGGCTCGCCCGACATCCTGCCTACCCTGCTGAATCTTAGCGGCATACCAGTACCTGAATCAATAGAAGGTGACGACTTTTCAGTTTACCTGTCAGGAAGAAAAAAACTTAAAGACAATAATGTCCTCATTCTTTCTGTAACTCCTTTTGGGGAATGGAACAGAAACAGAGGGGGCGGTGAATACAGAGGTATCCGCAACAGACGATATACCTATGTCAGGAAGCTGGAAGGGCCATGGCTGTTTTTCGACAACAAAAATGATCCCTTTCAGCTTGTTAACCTTATAGATGAGCCTCAATATTCACGAAAAAGGATTAAAATGGAAAATATCCTTCAGGAGAAACTCAAAGAACTGAAAGATGATTTTCTTCCGGGGCAGGAGTATATTGATAAATGGGGATATAAAGTTGATGAGACAGGCACTGTGCCTTACACCCAATAAAGAAGCAAGAATATTTAAACTAATTGTAATATGGATAAAAACAGATGTTTAGCAGGTTGTAAAAACCATTCGGGCCGAAGGGAATTCATAAAGAAATCAGCAACAGCAGCAGCTGGACTATTACTTGCTGATAATTTCATTTTATATGCCCGAAATAAAGGTGTTATTATTCCCTCAATACGCGGATCGGGGGAGGCGTCTGAATATGTACCGAAGATTCAGGCAGCATTCGTGAGAAGAAAAGGAGAATATGGAATGCGGTGGCCGGGAGCTGTGTACGATGGAGAGGCTGCAAAAAAAATGTATACTGAAGAATTAGTAAAAGCAGCAGCAACCCTGGGAGTATCAATGGTAATAAGAGATACTCCTGTAGATAGTCCTGAAGAAGCCGACATATGGTTGAACCAGGCAAAAGAGAGCAAAGCCGACGGCTTGTGTGTCATCCTTCTCGACCGTCAGGATCATGCATGGCCAACTGCTCAAAAATCGGCAGAATCAGGTATCCCATCGGTGATCTTTTCTCCGCTTGGAACATCATTCACCACAAATACGATCAATCTTGCTGCAAAACCAGGTTGTGTGGTATACTCAACAAATGATTTCTGCCAGGTTGTTTACGGACTGAAAATGCTGAAAGCAGGAGCACTCATGAAACATTCACGTTGTGTTGTGATCAAAGGCAAGGAGAGAAGAGAAATATTATTATCTGCAGATACGGGTATTGCACTTCAATATGTTCCGGCAGATACATTCATTAATATATACAACATGATGCCGGTGAGTCCGGAGGTCATTAAAATGGCAGATGATTATCTGAAAAAAGCAAAATCAATGAGATTAGCTACCCGGCAGGATGTCATCAACGGGATTAAAAGTTACCTGGTTGCAGGAAAGATCCTTGAAGATGAAAAAGCAGATGCCATTTCGATGGATTGCCTGGGAGCACTTGGAAATATAGACGTCAGCCTGCCCTGTATATCGTGGTCAAGAATGAATGATGACGGTATTCCGGCAATATGTGAAGCCGATACAGGAGCTATTGGGGCACAGATAATTGTTCAGTATCTTTTTGACCGGCCCGGATTCCAGCAGGACCCTGTTGCCGACACTTCGGATGACACACTTATAGGCGCTCACTGCAGCTGTCCGACACGTCTTAATGGATTCAGTAATCCACCCGAACCTTTCGAGCTGATCCACCATCATGGCAACAGGGATGCAGTTCCGCGAACCATCTGGAAAAAAGGACAGAGGATAACCCTTCTTGATTTCTTCCCGGCCAAAGAGAGGTCACAGCTACTCTTCTCCTCCGGAACAGTTGTTGAAAATCTTAGCGTACCCCCTTCGGGAGGCTGCGTCGTTTCAGTCAAATATAAAATGGATGGAGGACAGGATGTTCTCTCTTACCCGGGAATGCATCAGCTTTTCTTTTACGGAGATTTTAAGAAAGAATTAAAAGCGTTTTGCCAGCTGTTTAATTTTGAAGCTAAGATAGTCTGAGAAACTGTTGATTCTGATTTTTTCAGTTAAACTCCTGTGTTTAATTTATTTGGGGTTATACTGAGGATTTGGGTCTGACGGGATCATAGCACCTGTTTCATCAAGCCATTGCAGGAGATCATCAAGCAGATCATTGCGGATTTCAGGGTCACCATTGCAGAGGTTATAACGTTCACCGATATCTTCTTTAAGATTGTATAATTCAACGGAGTTGTTTTCTGATATCTTCTGACGACCTCCGTCAAGGATCCACTCTTCATGGAATAATAAAAGCTTCCAATCACCTTTCCGGATAACGCTGACCGGCCGGCTTCGGAAGAGAGGATCCCGTGAGTCTTCCGTTAATCCTGAATAGGCCTCCAGATAAGCAGGAAAATGCCAGAATAACTTGGTCCTGTTCAGGGTTACCCTGCCTTCCAGCAATGGGAGAATGCTAACTCCGTCAAGGGTGTAATCTTCAGGTTTATCAGCTCCTGCTATATCGAGGAAGGTAGGGTAAAAATCGGTGCTGATCACCGGTACATCACATACAGATCCGGGCTTTATCTTGCCTGGCCAGTAGACAAACATGGGTTCACGAATGCCTCCTTCATAGAACATTCCCTTGCCGCCGCGCAAAGGCTTCTGACATGTAAATGTACCATGTCCTCCATTATCGGAAAAGAAGATCAGGATTGTATTATCAGCCAGCCCAAGTTCCTGAAGTGTTTTGACTATACGGTCCACGCTCTCATCGACACTCTCTATCATAGCTGCATAGACAGGATTATTTTGACATTCAATTCCCTCTTTACGGTCATATTTTTCCGACATCTCCTTCTTTGCCTGAATCGGAGTATGAACCGCATGATGTGAAAGAGAGAGGAAAAACGGCCTGCCTTTAATCAGGGGATTGTTATCCCTGATGAATTTAACAGACTCATCTGTAAGTCTATCGGCTAGGTACTCCCCTTCATGGTTAAAATGGTTCGCGCCATATCCAAGACTGTCACGATCAAAACCTATTTCGAATCCATGCTCAACGGGTGTTCTTCCAATATGCCATTTACCGATTGCAGCCGTGACATAACCTGCAGGCTTTAAAGCTTCAGCTATTAAAATATGTTCCAATGCTACTGATTCATTGTTAGCTACAGGGATAAGCCTTCGATCCTCCGGCTTGCCGCGGTCAGAATTTGCTACCGTATAGAGTCTGTGACGAGGAGTGTACTGGCCTGTAAGAAGGCAAGCCCTGGTGGGAGCACTGTTTGCTGCATTAGCATAGGCCTGCGTGAAGATCATCCCTCCCCTTGCCAGCCTGTCGATATTTGGTGTTTCATAATACTCTGATCCCATAAATCCTACATCCTTCCAGCCCAGGTCATCTATCAGGATAAATATTATATTAGGCTTATTATCAGGCTGTCTGCATGAAGTACAGACTGTCCCGGCGAGAGCGGCAGAGGCCATTATTGCGAGCAGGTGGCTTCCTTTCATATCTCATCCGATATTTATAAATACTCAATCAATATTAATATAACATAGTTTCTGCGGGGGTAGTATAAACTCTGTTTCACGGTTATCTTGGTCCAGTTTTATTTTCTTCCTTTTGCTACCTGTTATGTTACATCTGTATGTACCATCTTTGAGGTTTAAGAACCTGACCTTCATTTTCCTGGGTTCGTTACCGAAATGGAAGAGCTGCGCCCTGAATTCATTTGTCGTATTAACCTCTGTGAGAATTGCTATAGCGGTTGGTTCTGTTATCCATTTAACTCCAAAGAGAGGCATGATCTGGTAATTTCCCACATTCCCGGTCAGGCATGAGAAAAGAAAACCTGCATTGAAACCGGGCAGTGGTTCTTTGAGAAGGAAGTTCAGATAGCGCACGGAACTGAAAAGACGATCGGTCCATCTTACTTCTGTGGTATACCATTCTACAGGCAGGGAAAGTGATTTTCTCTGGTTATCCATCTCTTTTGTCAGCCGGTCAGCATCCTTGTCGAAAATATATCTCTCATAGCCTCTTGCATCTTTTTCGATAATCTGGTCATAAGAGGTATCGCCCGTAATGGTCCTGTATTTCATTAATACGGGAGGTATACGGCTTTTAAGAACCGACAGGCTCCATTCGAGGCTCCCTGTCCGGTAATCGCCCGGGTTGCCGTCACCGGCTCCCTGCAGTCTTTTTTCCGACACAAAGCGGAGTGGTTTGAGAAAATACTCATCCCCGGTCATGTGATATGCTTGCAGGAAGCATTCGTACATCATATTCTGCTGTGTAGGGAAATAGTAAAGTGTAGGTTCGGTATGATTCTCAGGCTGCCACCAGTTTTTCCCCAGGCCGGCAGGAGTGCCGTCGGGCCAGTGGATAGCTGAAGGAATAATACCGGCAGGTTTGCCTCTCTCTTCCGTAAAAGTTGCTTCAACCCATGTCCTCAGCCACCGGGTGACAAAATCTCCAACTCTTTTATTTCCTTTTCGCAGCCACAACAGCATCAGGGGCTCAACAAGTCGTGTATGATAAGGAGTATCACATGCCCGTGTACTGTCAGGGTGGACCCCTTCAACATTGAACCATGTCGATTTAAACTGAAGCTGACCACGCTCATTGATTCCCGACCACAGTTTTTCCATGTAATCCATCCCCCTGAGAGCCCTTTCTTCCCATAAAGGATTTTCAGGTTGCATATTAAGCATGCAAAAAAGGGGATCAGAGTACTCCTCAGAAGTATGCTCCACATCGGTCATGATCGTTGTATAGCCCTTCTGCATCCTCGAGAGGCGGTACAAACCGTTAAACAGTTTCTCCTGGCTTTTTATTGCTTTTTCGTCGTCGAAGGCAAACAGAAGAGGGACCCATACACGCCACATCTCGACGTCGTCGCCCCAGCCGCCTCCAAACTGACCGTCTGATATCTGGCGGTTATCGACCCACCATCGGACCAGCCATGTCAGTTTCTCCAGCACCATCCGCTGGTAGTTTGCCCATCCAGGAGCGGATGAATCATATGGGACTATCTCCTCCCATGGTTTATATTTTCCAAGGTAGTTCAAGGCCAGTTCATTTTCCGGGTATGAGGCTGTCACGATCCTCATAAGCCGCCACGACTCGGAGAGATATTTGTCGCAAACGTCGGGCACATTTATTATATTTCCGCTCTGTATTAATCTGGCTATCAGCATCCTGCTCCGGTAAAAAGCTATCAAGGGAAATAGCCTGTGATCTTCGGGCAGTTGAGGAAGGATGGATCTTTCGAGAGAACATCTGTTAAGGAATCCGCAGAGGAAACCATCTGATTCATTTCCCTCGGTACCAGGTTTTGCATACTTTTCAAAGCCGTTGGCCCAGCGGTCGGCAACATTCAAAATCTCTCCTGCTATCTTTTTTTCTTCATTGGAAATACCGGCACTCATGAACTCTTCAATAAGCCGGACTCGCTCCCTGTCATCATTCGAATTCCCGATACGCCTGATCAGAATATCAATATCCGTCATCATTCTCTCTGCAAGAGGACTGAGAAACGGAGAACAGGACATACAAATGCCTGCAGCAAGCGATCTTTCCAAAAATTTCTTTCTGCTGATCTTCATATTACATTCCTGACAAGTTGTGAAAATATGAATTTATCGAATCACACCAGACCTCAGCGTAACTTATCTGTGCATGCAGTCTCTCGAGTACATGCCGGTAACGTTCCTCATCAACCAGCCCTTCTAGTGTTTTCCAGTTCTTATAATATTTTACGTTTCAGTTTATAAAGATACAATGTGGCCGGTTCAGGCCATGGTTCCGGTCTGGCTCTGTCGCGGTTGCTTGGAAGTGTTTCCCATCTAAGCATATAAGTTACACCCGGTTCTCCTGATCTTCCCAGGTCACCTGCTGTTACAGGTGCCAGTCCGGGGTAACTGCCTTCGGCTTTCATCATGTCAGTTATGGATGCCGGCTTCTTTACAATGCCGATTTTCTCAAACTTATCATTCAGCAGAAGGGTCCCTGTTCCATATTTAATATGGTAATAACTCAGCTCGTATAACTCATCATTTCTCCTGATGAAACTGATGAGTCTCACTTCAAAAACAATGCTCCCCCCTCCTGAGAATTCCCACCTGTAGTCCCAGTCGGTCACCTGTTTCGAAACCCATTTGCCGCTTACCCGCATAGCCACATAGAGCTGAAGGTTGCCGTCAGCATCATATTTGTGGTACGCAAATACCGGATTAAGGTTCCTGTCGAGGCAGAGTTTTGCAGCAAGATTTATGATCCCTCCCTTTACGGGAACCGGATCGACGATAAGTGTCTTGTTGTCAATTGTTGCAGGAAGTTCAACAGGCTCATTATCTGCATTATACCAGCTCCTTAGATCAGGGCTTTTCATGTAGGAGAGGTCATGATTGGTAGAACAGTCGGGAGTGTCGCGCCACACCCACCACACATGGTACCATTTATCAGCCATCAGGGTAGGCTGCGACTGATAGGCATTCATCAGACTCTTTCCGTCAGTCAGCGGTTCATCGAGAAGACGGCTCCATCTTCCGGTTTCACAGGAATAGATGTTATATATCTCATTACCGCTTCCGCTGGAACCGTCGCGGTAGTGAAAAAGCAGTTCCCCTTCCCTGTTCTTCATGAATCTGGGATAGGTACACCTCTTCTCATCCCTTCCCGTCATCTCCATTTCCTGCTTAAGTGTAAAGATATCGTCCGGTCCGGTGCTCCTGAAATAGGTGAGCGGATGAACATGCATATTGCCGGAAAGATGTATGATACCCTTACAGTCAATATCCATAGTCAGATAGTTGTGACTGTCCCACCCCAGAATCGTACTTGTCCCCCCGGAAGTTTCACGGTATGTGGGAGGCATTACCCGAATATCGAACTTGTCATCGCTCAGATCTCTTTGGCCAATCACCATATTACGATCAGCATTATAATAGGCAATGTACTGGCGCCCGTTATTTGTAAGAAGGGCAAAGCCAACAGGGTGACCCGACCATACTCTGTCGACTCCAATAACCTGCACAACAGAATCTTTCATATGGCTCTCGTCAATCACAATGCCAGTTTGAACTTTCTGACAGGAACCGTGAACTAGGTACAGGAAGAAAATCAAAAAAGTTATGACTGATTTCGGAATCATATCTGCAATTTAATATAATAAACTTAATTATCTGAAAACTTACTTATGAACCGGATGTGTTTCAACCTTTCTTTATCTCATTATTATGCAGCAGATATCTTCATATCAGTTATAGTGTTAAAGTATTGGAGCCGGAAGCCGGAAGCCGGAAGCCGGAAGCCGGAAGCCGGAAGACAGAAGTCATGACAACGCACATCTTAGGACTTCGGACTTCGGACTGATCAGATACAAAGTATTTTGCTTATTATTGTA
>Ga0172375_10013153_pt1 | contig 10297 bp, 4 predicted proteins | sample LakKiv1m_FD_114537 | JGI IMG/M metagenome (GOLD analysis project Ga0172375, IMG submission 114537) | Freshwater microbial communities from Kabuno Bay, South-Kivu, Congo - kab_092012_11.1m | ecosystem: Environmental > Aquatic > Freshwater > Lake | place: Democratic Republic of the Congo...
ATGGGGGGGATTTAGTTTTTAATTTATAATCAGTTGTTGTAATTTATAATTATAATATAGCAAAAATAAGCTTGAAAAACAATAAAAAATAGGCTTTTAGTCTATTTATTACTAAAAGTAGTCCGGCATTCCGAAATTTACGAAAAATTTAAGAAGATTATTAACTAAATTTCAAAGTGAGTGAAGAATTATAAATTTTTAAACTAAAGTTCTTTAGTTATCAACTTCATCTTGTAAATTTGTAAAATAATTGTATAATTGGTACATAAATAATTAATAAATTATAGATTTTATGAAAATAAAGTTTTTTTTAAATTTAGCCTTAATAGGAATCTTTATTTTAGTGGGAAATAAAAGTGTAATCGCTTCTACAAATACGAGTAACCCCTTCTTTAATATTATCGGGGCGAGTCATGATCAGGCTAAGTCGGCTGTCGTGACTTTTGGTACCGCGGCGGACGTAAAATGTTCCATTTCTTATCTAGCCGTCGGCGATCCAATAACTAATGTTGATAGCCAAGCGGAAGGTGATTCGGCACATTATTCCAATATGCACATTATGGGCATATCAGGCTTAGAAGATGATACTAAATATTACTATAGTTTATTGTGCCATGATCAAAACAATAATTCCTTTTTTACTGATCCACTTAGCTCTTCCGGCATTGGCGCTTCCGGCAATCCGTTGCCCAGCTTTACAACTCTTCCGGCAGGGAACCAAATTAATAATTTGTCAGTTATCGTTTCAGCTAATTATACATCAGCGACTATTAGTTTTAACACTGATCAGCCTAAAGGGTGTCTCTTGAGTTATAATTTGGTCGGTGGTACAACGAGTAATCTAAACGGGCTCAATGAATCTGGGCTAAGTACTCAGCATTCGATAGTTATTAATAATTTAGCGAAATGGCATAAATATTATTATAGTATAACTTGTCATGACAGTACGGAATCTCCTTATATTCAAACTTCCCCATTGAATTCCTCAGGTATTGATGTTTATGGGAACCCAATACCGTCTTTTTCAACAGTTCCAACTAGCGGTAATGTGATTCAAGACGTTAGAGTTGCGACCAATCCCTATGTCGGCATTGAGTTTAACACGATTTCATCTGTGAAATGTCGATTATTTTCTTTGCAAGCCGGTTCCAGAGAGACGGAAATAGGCGGCGATTTTGAATCTGGTTATCGGGACGGAAGTCACGCGATCAGCTTGGGATTTAAACCCGCCCTTAAAACGAGTTACTATTATCTAATTTCCTGCCGTGATCAAAATAACAATTTTTATTTTTCTGACCCCGGAGTTATTATCACATCCGCTTCGGGCGTAGTTACTTCAGCGAGTGTCAACAAAAGTGATAAATCATTCCCTGGTTTTAAGATTAATTCTACTAGGATCGCTGGAGTTGGCACCAACCTAGACATCTCCGGTATGGATGCTACAGCCAAGATTCTTTTTACTGGCAGTGTTAAGGACATAACCGCTCAGCTTAAAGAGTCGCCTAATCAATTCGTTGAAAAAACGGTCGCTACTTATATTAAAAAAATTACTCCTAAAACTCAGAAGCCAAGCCCAGTGGCCGCTAAAGCCGTGAATATTTTTGTTTCCTATGGTGCTGATGAAAACTCAAAGATTTGTGGAGTTAACGGTCGAAAATCAATTGTCGCTTCATTTGTGGCGGCGTTTAATAGAATCCCGGCTAACGAAAAAGATTTGTCGGATGTTATTAAAATCGCTAACGGCCTAGCGCCTAGCCAGGTTAGTGCTAAGGCAGAAAATAAAGCTAAGACGACATTTGTTAAAATCTATAATCGTTCGACAAAAGTAAATAACCCAAATGACCAGGATGCAATTAAAACTTTGGCCTACGGTTTACGCCAACCGTCTGGGGAGAGAAACTTAAAATTAGAAGCGGCCGGAATAAATAATTTTAAGAAAATTTATCGCCGCTTGCCAGTTTCGGCGGCTGACTGGGATACGGTAACTGCTCTGACTTATTCTAATGTAGTAAAATAGAAATATTCGATAGGAGTTGATATAAACAAAAACACCCAGCGTTAGCCGGGTGTTTTTATTTTGTAGTCTCTAGGGGAATTTCGCCTCGCGGCGCTAAACCGCGCCGCTCGTTGTCCAGAACGGACCCACTAAGCGCTCGCTCGCTCGCGCTTATCGTCGCTCGTCCGCTCGTTCTCGCTTTGCTCAAACTCGCGTCTCGCTCGCCGTTTGTTCGATTCCCCTAGTTGCGAATCTTTAACTAAAAACATCCAGTATGCACTGGATGTTTTTAATTAGTAGTCCTTAAAAATGATATTTCAGAAAATTTGGATGGAATTATTGGGGAAATTGAGAAGTGGAGGGAAATTTTGTAGGAATAATTAAAAATATAGTCTTTTTAGCTATTTTTATATAAAATATTCTATTTTATTACATAGCACTTGAAATATTATTAAATAATGGTATACTATATTTAGTAATAAATGCCCATTTTAATTGGTTAATTAATAGTATATTATTACTTGTAATAATTAATTATATTACATATAGTTAGTAAAAAATATACAAACATATGGAAGAAAAAATCAATGATTTTAAATTAAGATTAATAGAGCCAAGATTTGACTCTGTTTTAGTGAATACAATTATAGAATTGGAAAAGCTTCGTGCTCCAAGAAGAATAAGAAGCCGTGTCCATCCATTTATTTTTTCTCAATTAAAAGAAATCTTTCACCAATTAGAGAGCCTAGCCTCTGTTAGAATTGAGGGGAATAACACAACTTTATCTGACATTGTGGAAAAAACTATCGACGGATCTATAAAAAGTTCCAGAGAAGAGGCTATTAAAGAATATCTCAACAATCAAAGTGCTCTTCTTTTTATAGAACAAAATATTAAGCAAGGAACTGTAATTAATCGACATTTTATATCTGAATTTCATAAAATGACAGTAGATGGTCTTGACCCAAGTAAAGAGGGGGATTATACGCCCGGTGAGTACAGAAAAAAAGAGGTTGTTATTAATAAGTCTTCTCATGTTCCTCCTTTAGCGGTAAGAGTTCCTGAACTAATGGACGAGCTAATAGATTTTATTAATAATCATAGGGATCAAAAATATAAGTTACTTTTAACTGCGATTGCCCATCATCGATTTGTTTGGACTCATCCATTTGGAAACGGAAATGGAAGAACAGTTAGACTTCTAACATACGCAATGCTAATGAGTCAGGGGTTTTCTGTAGATCATATCCTTAATCCAACAGCAGTGTTTTGTAATAATAGAAATTTATATTACGAAATGTTAGCAGAGGCTGACAAGGGTGATGATGAGGGGTTATTAAAATGGTGTGAATATGTTTTAAATAGTTTGTTGGAAGAAATAAAAAAAATTGATTTGCTTTTAGACTATGATTATTTAATACCAAATATTTTAATTCCAACATTAAATTATGCACTTGAAAGAAAAAATATTAATAAAGAAGAATACCAAATACTTAAATTAGCGGTTGAAATTCCCGGACAAGAAATTGTGGCTAGCGATATTAATAAAATTCTTAATAAAAAATATCACACCCAGGTATCTGTGTTTATTGGAAAATTAAAAAAAGAAGGACTGTTAGTTGATGCTCCCGGAAAAAAGAGAAGCTACGTTATATCATTTAACAGTAATCATTTATTAAGAGGAATTATTAACTCCTTAAGGTATGGTAATTTTATAGGTTCTCTATAAAAGTATAAAATCTAAAATAGAAATATTATTGTAATATAAAAAATAATACATTATTAAATATCGTATGCCATCAATAACTAACGAAAAAGACAATAATTTATCAGATGTTATTAAAAAAATACTACCAAGCACGGATAGAATTGATACCCTGGTTGGATATTTTTATTTTTCTGGTTTTCAAGAGATATATAAGGAATTATTGGATAAACACGTCAGAATACTTGTGGGAATGGAAATTGATCAACAAATTTTAAATAAAATATCCTCAATTGATATAAATGAATTGGATAACTATTTAAGACCAGCAGCTAGTGGCTCAAGACTTGCGAGTCGTGAAAATTATTATAATGAATTTGTTACCATTTTTAATAAAACTGATTATTTTGATAGCAATGAATCGCTAAACGCCTTTGAAGTATTTGTGAAAAAGATAAAAAATGGAACTCTGGAAATCAAGAAAACTTCAAATAATCAGCATGGAAAATTTTATATTTTTCATTATAAAAATGAATTTTCTCAAGGAGGAATGCAGCCCGGGATGGTAATATCTGGATCAAGCAATTTAACATACAATGGCTTAAAGGGGCAGGGTGAGCATAATTTAATTTTAAGAGAAAACCACTACTATCACAGTCATCTTGATAACTTTAAAAAATTATGGGATGACTCGGAAAATATAATAATTGTAGATAAAGATAATTCTGACGAATTTTTTAGCGAGATAAAGAAAAGGATTTGGTTGTATGCTGAGCCAAAGCCATATCATTTATATCTGAAAGTTTTAGATGAATATTTTAAGGTTGAAAAGTCAACAAAATACAAAACACCTAGCCAAATCACAGATGGACGTTTTAGTGATTTACAGTATCAAATTGATGCTATAAATTTAGGGATTGATCGTATTGATAAATTTAATGGCGTAATAATTGCAGACGTGGTTGGTCTTGGCAAAAGTATTATTGCATCGGCAATTGCTCATAATATGGAATTAACTACAGTTGTTATTGCTCCACCGCATTTATTGGAGCAATGGAATGACTATAGGCTGGAATTTAATTTTAACGCAGATATATATAGCACCGGCAAAATACAAGAAGCGGCTGAAAAATATGCAAAAAGTAATAAAAAACTATTAATTATTCTTGATGAAGCACATAAGCACAGAAACGAGGATAATGAATCTTATAAAGCACTCCATAAACTTTGTGTTGGAAATAAAATCGTAGCTTTATCGGCAACACCTTTTAATAACGACCCTAAAGATATATACGCACTTATTAAATTATTCAGCACCCCCGGTCAGTCTACGCTAAAAACTGTTGAAAATTTAAGCATGGAATTCCATAAACTTTTTCAAGAATACAATTCTATAAGACGTGATTTGCGTAAAAATAAAAAAGATTTAGAAGACGGCATTAAATCACGTTCTCAAGAATTAGCTAATAAGCTTAGAGCGATGATTGAGCCATTGGTTATTAGACGTTCAAGATTAGATTTACAAGCAATTGAATTTTATAAAAATGATTTAAAAAAACAGGGATTTTCTTTTGCGGAAGTTAAAGACCCTAAATTAATGGAATATGAATTAGGAGATTTGGCGAGTCTATACCTTGAAACCCTTGAAAAAATATCCCCAAAAGAAAATGCTAGTGACATTAAACTAGGACATTTTATTGGTGCTCGTTATAAGCCGGTATCATATATAAAAAGTGATTCAGATTTTTTTATAAAAAATAGTAATAAAGAAAATGCTGCAGATTTTCAGCAAAGCATTGAGCAAGCTCAAGTTAACGTTGCAAAATTCATGAGACGCTTGTTGGTTCGCCGCTTTGAAAGTTCAATATATTCTTTTGAAAAATCATTGAATAATATGTTGGTGTCTGCAGAAAAAATGTTAAATTGGTACAACGAGAGAAATGAAATACCAGTTTTAAAAAAGGGATACATCCCAGAAATAAGTGAATTTGATGATTTAAATGAAGATGAAGTTGATGAAGTCTTAAAGAATTTGGAAGAAAAGGGACTGATTAGAATACCAGTTTCTGAATTTAAACCAGATTTTATAATTGAATTAAAAAATGATATTGATTTATTAAAAGAAATTAGAGATGAGTGGTTCGGCACTAATCGTATTTTAATTGATCCTAAGCTATTAGCTTTTTGTGATCATATCAAGTATTTACAAGAAGAAAATAATTCTAGAAAAATAGTTGTATTTACAGAATTTTCAGATACTGCTGATTATTTAGCAAAAAAACTAATAGAGCTTGGTAATAATAGAGTGTTTAAATATTCATCTAAAGAAGCTTCGACGGAAAATAAAAAAATAATCAAAGTTAATTTTGACGCTGGTCTACCAGATAAAGATCAAAAAAACGATTTTGATATATTAATCGCCACCGATGCTATTTCTGAGGGGTATAACCTGCATAGAGCTGGTGTGGTTTTTAATTATGATATTCCATATAATCCCACCAAAGTTATTCAAAGAGTCGGTCGTATAAATCGTATAAACAAAAAAATGTTTGATGAATTATATATTTATAATTGTTTCCCAACTATTACTGGTGAGGCTGAAACTAGGACAAAAGCTATATCTTCATTAAAAATGGGATTAATTCATAGTTTAATGGGTGAAGATGTTCGTTATTTAAGTGAGGACGAGGAATTGCATAATTATTTTGCCAAACAATATGCTGACGAAAATTCAAAAATAGAAACAGAATCCTGGGATGCAATCCACCGAAATAATTGGTTAAACTTTATTAAAGATAAAAAATTAGTAGAGATTGTAAACGCTATCCCGCATCGCACTAGAATTTCAAGATTATCTAAAGAGGAGAACAACAAATGTATTATTGCCTTTGGCAAACGTGGATCTAGTTATGTTTTTGCAAATGGGAAAAATGAGTTAGAAATAGATTTTGTATCTCCTGAAAAAGCACTTAATTTATTTATTTCAGAACCGACAGAAGATTCCCAGGGAACTACCTCAAATTTTGACGAATTATATCAAAAAGTTAAACAGCATATATTTAAAAACAATACTCATCCTAGAATGGAGAACGGTTCAAGGAGGTTTGAGGTATGTGCTAAATTAGATAATTTTTCAGAAATACATCCAAATGCTAAAAATTGGTGCTACGATGTCATAAAAATTATTAAAGATTACGACTCTCTTCCTGACGGTCTACTAAAAGATCTCGCAAAAATTAATCCAAAAAGTAATTTACCGGAAGAGGTTTACGAAAAATACAAAAATTTATTACCAGACGATTATATTAAAAATATTTTTGAAATGGCGGAACTGGCAAATAGTGAAGATGAATTAATAGTCTTAACAGAGGAATTAGTTTAATATATGATTTTTAATCAACAATACAACAGAAGTAGTTTTTTAGAGTTTTTAACTAATTTTTTACCAGAAGACTTAATTATTAAAGTAAAAGATTTAGTAGTAGATAATAAATACAAAATAATTCGATCGGGTAATGTTTTAGGTGAGTGCGAATCTCTTGGTATTAAAATCATAGAACTGGAGCATGATAAAGAAAAAGATCCCAGAATCTCTTTGTCAAACGAGGCTTTTAAGCTAATGGCCGATAATTGGGCAAAAAGAGCCCTTGTCGTTTTTAAGAGTGCAAATAGTGATAATTGGCGGTTATCTTTTATGACTATCTCGTTTGAAATAAATGAGAAAAATAAAATTGCCCAAAATCTCTCTAACCCTAAAAGAAAATCTTTCTATTTGGGTCCGGATGCAAAAACATTAACACCTAATAATTTCTTAAGTAAAAAAGGAAGAGTTGTAAACATTGTAGATTTAGAATCAAGATTTGATGTGGAGGTTGTAACTAATGAATTTTTTGATAATTACAAAAAATTATTTACTAAACTTGTCACATGTTTAAATGGCGATAAGTCTTTTGGTGTTTTTGCTAACAACAATCAAATCAAACTTGAAGATTTTGCCAAAAAACTATTAGGTCAAATCGTTTTTATTTATTTTTTACAAAGAAAGGGGTGGCTAGGCGCAAAGAAAGAAAATCATATCAATGAGGGGGATTTGTCCTTTTTAAGAAATCTATACATAAATTGTGAATTAAATAATAGAAACTTTTTTAACGATGTCCTTGAGCAATTATTCTATAATGCTCTTAACAAAGAGTCGGAAAGAGCCGGCAATTTCTACCGAGACTACTTTGATTGTCAAATACCTTTTTTAAATGGTGGCTTATTTGAACCTTTAAACAAATATGATTGGGAAAAAAGCTTTTTGAATATTTCTAATAATATATTTTCTAATGCGGATAAAACTGGTATTTTAGATGTTTTTGATTTATATAATTTTACTATAGATGAAAATAATACCATAGATCAGGAAGTCTCCGTTGACCCAGAAATGCTTGGAAAGGTGTTCGAAAAGTTACTAGAAACCAATAAAGAAACAGGATCCTTCTATACGCCCAGGGAAATTGTTTCCTATATGGTAAAACAATCATTAATTGAATATTTAAAGGCAAAAACTGACATTAATGAAAATGATATAAGGGAGTTAATTAATAATCACCGAATTAATGATGTAAATTTTAACGATGATGAATACAGGGAGATTAGTAATTCACTAAAAGAAATTAAAATCATTGATCCGGCCGTAGGCTCAGGGGCATTCCCCGTAGGAATTTTGCAAGAAATTACCGGAATAAGATTGATTTGTGAAAACAAAATATCCAATAACCAAAAATCGGCATATTCTATAAAAAAGGAAATTTTAGAAAATAATATTTATGGAGTAGATATTGATCATGGAGCAATTGATATTGCTAGACTTCGTTTTTGGCTATCTCTAGTAGTTGAAGCCGATTTGAGCGACGTTGAGCCATTACCTAATTTAGATTTTAAATTAGTTGCCGCCAATTCTTTACTGACACTAAAAAAAGAAGAGGGTATTTGGGACGAAAGAGACCTGCTTTACCAAATGAAAAAGTTGCGAGAAAAATATTTTCGTGCAAGAACCAGAAATGGTAAAGAAAAAATACAGAATGAATTTAATAAAATTATTCGAAGAAGTAATACCTTATTAGCAACTGATAGACAGAAACAAATTTCTACATATAACCCTTTTAGCCCTTCAAGTGTTGCCCAATTCTTTGATAGCGAATTTATGTTTGGTGTTAAGGAATTTGATATAGTCCTGGGAAATCCACCATATGTTGACTCTGAGACAATGGTGAGAAGTGGGCAAGGAGAACTTAGAGAGGTCTATTCTAATTTATACGAATCAGCAAATGGTAACTGGGATTTATTTATACCATTTATTGAAAAAGGAATATCTCTTAATAAGAATAGTGGTACACTGGCCTTTATTGTGCCGAATAAATTAATCTCTCAAAATTACGCAAATAAAATAAGACAAATAATGATTTCGAATACTATTATAGAAATAAGGGATTATTCGAGAATTTCCGTTTTTTTGAACGTTGATGTGTATCCTGTAACATTCATTCTTAAAAAAGAAAAAAATAGTAATTCAAAAATAAAAATGACTAAAATGGATGATATGGTTACATCAAAGGAGTCTAATTTTTTGGATAAAGATAAAATGACGAATGAAAATTGGGATATATATTTTTCTGACAAAGAAAATATTTCTATTATAGAAAAAATGAATTGCTATAAAGAAGATTTGTCTACATTAGGAAATTTTGAAAGTCCTTGTACGGTTTCCGAGGCATATAATTTTAAAAAATATTTGGTAGAAGGAGAATATGCGGACGGATATAAAAAATTAATTAACTCTGGAACAATAGATAAATACCTGTCATTATGGGGAAAAAAAGATACTAAATATATCAAAGACAGTTATAAGAATCCGATTATTTTAGAAACTAGAATTAAAGAGGTTAGTGCTCGAAGAATTGTTCAATCCGACAGTCCAAAAGTTATTATTGCTAATATGACCAGCGACATAGAGGCTTTTCTTGATTTAAATGGAGATTACTTAGCCGGTAAAAGTACAGCTATTTGCTTGGGTGAAATAAATAGTTTAAAAATTATTACGGCTTTTTTAAATTCCCGTTTAATTTCTTTTTGGTATAAAACAACTTTTCATTCTACTAAAATGGCCGGCGGGGCTCTATCTATTGCTCCAAAAAAGATATCCACCATTCCAATCCCTGATATTTCTGATGAAGAAAAGTTATTATTAATAAATCGTGTTGATAAAATTTTAGAGATCACCGCCAATAAAAGCAGTAATTCTAAAATAAATAAGGAACTCATAGCCCCCTTAGAAAAAGATATTGATAACATTGTTTACGGACTTTATGGGCTTACGGATAAGGAAATTGAAAATGTTGAAAAATCATAAATATTAATAAAACTCAACAAATCCACCCCTTTATTTCTTTTCCATTTTCTGCTATAATACCCCCATAGACTTATAAAATTAATAAATAATCTATAAGCAGGGAGACGAACCTAGCTAAGGCTAGTCAGATTATGGACATATATATAAAAATAGCTGTCTTCAAATAAAATAATAAATATAAGCAAAGTCTAAATCTTTGCCA
>Ga0172375_10013155_pt1 | contig 10296 bp, 7 predicted proteins | sample LakKiv1m_FD_114537 | JGI IMG/M metagenome (GOLD analysis project Ga0172375, IMG submission 114537) | Freshwater microbial communities from Kabuno Bay, South-Kivu, Congo - kab_092012_11.1m | ecosystem: Environmental > Aquatic > Freshwater > Lake | place: Democratic Republic of the Congo...
GAGTCGAACCACGACGGCACAAAAATTCCGAGCGACGCGACGCGGTCGGGATAGACGTAGAGGAATCCGAAAATCTCCGGCTCCGGATAGCCGAGTGTGTGAATCGCCGTGCCGGGTTCGAGTGCGCAAGTCTCCGGCAGGTTGACGACAAACTTCATCCCGATGGCCCAGTCGCGCGTGTGATGATGTTCCGGCATCCCGAACTTCTGGTCGAGTTGTCGTGCGATTGAACCGACGGGGCCGTCCGCAACGACTGTGAGCGCGGCGCGAATGTCCATGCCAGGCATCTCACCTTGATCCACCAATCGCACACCGGTCACCTTGTTCTCTGCGATGAGCGGCTCCGCTGCTGGCGTGCCGGGCCAGATTTGGACGGCGCCGGTGCTCATCAACTGCGAGCCGACCCACTGGTTGAACTGTCCGATGGATGCGAGGAAACCGCCGTGTTTTTGGAGATACGGCGGAATGTAGGGCAACTCGATGGCGAAATTCTTGCCGGAACAAAACCGGAACATTTTGTCGGCGAGACGCAATGTCGCCGAACGCCGGCTCGCGCCGACAGGATCAAGCAGGTAAAGAACTTTTTCCTTTTTTACCGGCACGCAGGTTGGAATCTGCGATGGGTCGAACTGCGGGAACGTTTCGCGGATGGCGCGTCCGCGCGTCACGACGCCGGAGACGCCAAAGCCGATGTCGTCAGCGCGTTCGTAGCAGATGACTTGTGGCATCGAGCCATCGGGAAGCGGCAAGTGCCGCGTCAACGTCGTGAGGAAACCGCCGGCGGCGGGACCGAACCCGACGCAGACGATGTCCACATCCAAGCTTTGACGCTGTGGATTGTCGGTCACTCTAGAAGTGATGCGTCCAACGGAGAATGAAACGCTGGCCTTCGGTCCGGTTCACGGCGCCGAGTTCCTGGTAGAAATTGAAGAAGATGTGATCGTTCTGGGAGAAACTATAGAGTACTCCCGGTCCGATGCCAATGACTTCTTCGCGGTTCCCAGGCACATTCGCGCCGTTGACTTTCATGTCGGTGATCTGTTTGAGGTAGTAGCCGTTGACGCCGAGGCGCAGGCGTTTGTCAATGACCTCGTATTCGGTGGCGAAGTTGAGGTGGATTGCCTGTCCAGCCTGCATCGAATTGGCTCCCGCCACATCGGTATTCTCGTCGTTCCACAGATAGTGTACCCGCCAGGAGGTCGTCCACTTCGGCGTGAGGAACAGTGTGGCAGCCCAGTATGGATTAATGGAAAAAACGTTGCTGCCTTGGTTGAGTTGTTCATTCCGGTCATAATTGCCAGTCGGCAAAAGCATCTGGAACTCGAATCGGTGCATGAAGATCGGACCGTTCTTGCCCATGATCGGGTCCCATTGAAGGAACGGGCCAATCAAGATGTCGCCAATGCCGAATCCATTTGCCGAAAGCCCCGTCATGCCCGGATCGAGGCTGAAGTTCGCCACCGGCACAATCACATCCGCGCCCCATTTGCCACCGAGAAACACTTTCTGGTTCGAGACGTAAAGCCCCTGAAACAGGTTGGCGACAATGTCCACCTTCGGCGACGTGGGTATGCTGTTGCCGTTGGCATCGGCGAATTTCTCTGCGTGGTAATACATGAAGTAGTCTTGGAAATAAAACCCGGGCCCCGCCGGCGGCGCGCCGTCGAGGAAACTCGTGAACCCGAGATTCAGGAACGGCAGGTCGTAGGCGAGCGCCCCCGACACTGCCAGCAGACCACACAATCCGATCAGAACAAACCGTCTCATGACCATCTCCTTTGTTTTGTTGGTTACTCGTCGCGCAATTTGCCCGTCAGGTATGCATCGTACGACGGCAAGTCAAGCAACCCATGGCCGGACAAGTTGAAGACGATGACGCGCTTGCGGCCTTCCTTGCGCGCCGCCAACGCCTCGTCCACGACCGCCTGGATGGCGTGCGCCGACTCCGGCGCCGGCACGATTCCTTCGCTGCGGGCAAACAACACTGCCGCCTCGAATATCTTCGACTGCGGATACGCCACCGCCTCAATCAAACCCAAGTTGCAGGCATGGCTGACCGTCGGCGCCATGCCGTGGTAACGGAGTCCGCCGGCATGGATTTTGGGCGGAATGAAATCATGGCCGAGCGTGTACATCCACAACAGCGGTGTCGTCTGCGCCGTGTCGCCAAAATCGTAGCGCAGCTCGCCTTGCGTCATCGAGGCGCACGAACTCGGTTCCACGGCGACAACCCGATATTTCTTGCCCTCGGCGATCTTCTTGCGGACGAACGGGAATGCGATGCCGGCGAAATTGCTGCCGCCGCCGACGCAACCGACGATCACGTCCGGTTCCTCGCCAGCCAGTTCCATCTGCTTGATTGTTTCTTGGCCGATGACCGTCTGGTGCATGCAGACGTGGTTGAGCACGCTGCCAAGCGAATACTTTGTGTTCGGTGTCTTCACAGTGTCTTCAATTGCTTCACTGATCGCAATGCCGAGACTGCCGGGACAATTCGGGTCTTCTTTCTGCACCTTACGCCCATACTCTGTGTGATCACTCGGACTGGCGAACACTTCTGCGCCCCACGTTTGCATCATCAACTTGCGATAAGGTTTCTGATCGAAGCTGACTTTGACCATGTACACAGTGCATTCCAAGCGGAACAGCCTGCACGCTAGCGCGAGAGATGAACCCCATTGTCCGGCGCCTGTCTCTGTCGCGAGTCGCTTGGTGCCGGCCAGTTTGTTGTAGTACGCTTGCGCGACTGCCGTATTCGGCTTATGGCTGCCCGCAGGACTGACACCTTCATACTTGTAGTAGATGTGCGCCGGTGTTTGCAGCGTCTTCTCCAGACGCACCGCGCGCAGCAACGGCGTCGGCCGCCACAACGCATAAATCTCCCGCACCGTCGCTGGAATCTCAATCCATCGCTCCGGTGACATCTCCTGCATGACGAGGCTTTCCGGAAAGATCGCCGTCATCATCTCTGGCGAAACCGGCTGTTTCGTCCCCGGATGCAGGGGCGGAGGCAACGGCTTTGAAAAATCCGGCAGGATGTTGTACCAATGCGTCGGGATTTCGTTTTGTGTCAGGACGAAATGAGTGGTTGTGTTCATAATCGGGTTGCTTATAGCAGAATCATCTGCCCCGCGTCAAATCCTCTTACCTACTGAATAGGCCGGGAGATCGTGGACACTTTTTCGGGCTTCTCAAGAGGGTGCTCTTACTGGCAGGCTACCCCTCAGTGCTTGCCCTCTTGGCCGAGGCCAAGAGGGCAACAAGTCAAAACGAAAAGGACTCCGCCCATAGCAGAGTCCTTTTCTCAAAGTCACCAACCCCTCGTCGTAAATCCAGGAGGAGCCGATGAGCATTGTCTCGTACCGAGAGCTTCGCAAACTCAGCGCCGTCAGCGCAAGACAGAAAGTGCTCGAACTGGCACAGTCGCATCAGCCCAGCCAGATCGCCGCGTTGTTGGCGATGAGCCGCATGACCATCTATAACATCCTCGCCCGCTACCAGCAGTTCGGACTCGATGGCCTCGCCGACCGCAGTCGTCGTCCTCACTCTCCCGCCGGCCAGACTGAGCCGGCCACCGAGACGATCGTCGTGCTGGAACGCGCCCGCACCGGCTTCGGCCCACGACGCATGAAGCGTCACCTTCAGATCAAGACCGGACTCGCTCTGCCCGAAAGCACCCTGCGCAACATTTGCCGCCCATGACCCCTCGGCCTCTGACGAGTTCCGAAGAAACGGTCAAGCCAAGAAGCCTCGACGCCGCAAAAGTGGTCGCGCCATCAACATCGAGCCGCTCTATCCGCTGCAACGGTTTCAAGTGGATCTGAAGCACATCCTCGACTTTGGCGCGCTGCCGGCCAGCGTGTACAATCACGCGGTGCGTCGCGGCCTGCCGCCGTATCCGTGGACCGCCATTGACATCAAAACCCGGCTGCGCTTTCTAGCGTACTCCTACGAGAAGACCGCTGCCAATGGGGTGCTGTTCATGCAGAGTGTCGCACTGTGGCTGCGGGCGTATGGCGTCTCTCATCGCCTAGCGTTTCAGACCGACTGGGGCGAGGAATTCGGCGGCAAGAGTCCGCGCAAGCTGGCCGAGCTGCAACGCGAGGTATTTGATCCGCTCGACGTGTTGCGCACGCACATCCGCAAAGGGCACAGCGAGGACAACGCCTACGTGGAACGCAGCGATCGCACTGATGACGAGGAGTTCTACATTCCGTGGCTGGGTCAGTGCGCGCGCACCGAAAACTTCTTGTATCGGGCGTTTCACTACCTGTACACGTACAACGTGGCTCGACCGCATCAAGGCAAAGGCATGGACCAGATGAGTCCGTGGGAGAAACTGCACTCGTTGAGATCAGAGATCCAACCGGCACTGGCGGCCTTCCCGCCGCTGCTCTTGGACGAGCTATCCGCCCAGAACCCGCTCCCCAGCTCGCCCGTCAAAACTGTCCAACATCTCCCGGCCCCTTACCTCTTACGAAAGGGGATGAGGTTGAAGGAACAAGGTAGTTTGCTATACTTGTTTACGTTATTTTAAAGGCTCTGCTATGGAAGACACAATTGCTGCTATCTCAACTCCTCTTGGCACAGGAGGGATCGCTATTGTTCGGGTATCTGGACCGAGCGCGTTAGCTGTTGGAGATGCAGTTTTTCATTCTTCTCGTGGGAAACCCTCACAATTCTTGACTCATACCGTCCACTACGGCAGAATCGTTCAAGACAATGCAGTTGTGGATCAAGTGATGTTAGTTGTATTTCGCACTCCCCATAGTTACACAACAGAAGACACCGTTGAAATTCATTGCCACGGTGGTGTATTGGCTGCACGAAGCATTCTATCCATATGTCTGCAACATGGTGCCCGTTTGGCTGAGCCCGGTGAATTCACAAAACGGGCATTTCTAAACGGCAGAATCGACCTTACTCAGGCTGAAGCGGTTATGGATCTGATTTCCGCGCAAACACAATTTGCGCAAACCGTTGCAGCGCGCGCCTTAGAAGGGCATCTACTCCTCCAAATCAAAACGGTTCGTGAGAAGATCGCTGATCTTAGTGCCCAACTTGAGGCTTATCTGGATTTTCCGGATGAAGACATCCAATCAGTAACCTGCGATACACTGAGTGCTGACCTTAAGGATAGCACTTCATGCCTACAGGAATTGCTCAACACCGGCCCTAAGGGGCGCATATTACGAGATGGCATGCGCGTCGCTATCGTCGGACGCCCAAATGCTGGCAAGTCCAGTATTATGAACGCGCTTCTTGGACGCGAGCGATCTATCGTAACGGCCGTCGCAGGAACGACCCGTGACTCTATCGAAGACATGGTGGCAATTTCTGGTTTTCCCGTCCGATTGACTGATACCGCCGGCTTTAGATACGCTCGTGGCGCGGTGGAGTCTGAAGGCATCAAACAAGCCATTAACACCTTAGACCATGCGGAGATAGTTCTACACATTATTGATAGATCCCGCCCCTTTTCTACGTTGGATTCTGAACTGGACCGGTTAACTAGGCGGAAATCTGTTATTCACGTTTACAACAAGATTGATCTGCCTCGTAAACTGAAACTTCCCATTGCATTCGAAGAACGCAATCCGCTTGATGTATCTGCATTGACTGGCGAGGGGATTGAGCGACTTCGCAACATGATCGCCAAGACGATCACCGCAGAATGTGTCGGAACCAGTGCAGTAGATGTGACTGTCAATGAGCGTCAGGCGCTTGCCTTGGATCATGCTGTGGCTTGTCTTACCGATGCAGCAAAAGCGATTACCGCTGGCGAGGGGATCGAACTTGCATGTCATCATCTTCGAGGCGCGCTAAATGCAATAGGTGAAATCACTGGGGAAACGACGCATGAAGATATTCTTGACCGGATTTTCTCCTCGTTTTGTATTGGAAAATAGAAGCGATGCGTTCCCATTCAAATGAGTATGACGTGATTGTTGTAGGAGCGGGTCACGCTGGGGTGGAAGCTGCTTTGGCTGCCGCCAAGCTTGGATGTCAAACATTATTATTGACATCAAATCTTGATACTATAGCTCAGATGTCATGTAATCCTGCAATTGGAGGTATGGCTAAAAGCCAACTTGTCAGAGAAATTGACGCCATAGGCGGAGAGATGGGGCTTGCTGCAGATCAAACAGGAATACAGTTTCGCATGTTAAACACTGGAAAGGGTCCAGCCGTTTGGGCAACTCGCATACAGTGCGATAAGAAATCTTATCAGTTTTACATGAAACGAGTTGTTGAGTTACAGCCACGACTGAGTGTGAAGCAGGAATTTGTTGAAGAACTAACCGTTGTTGGGAATCGTGTTACGGGTGTGGTAACTCGAACTGGAATCAAAATTTGTGGGAAGGCAGTCATTTTGACTACAGGGACATTTTTGAGTGGATTGATTCATATCGGAGAGACAAGCTATACCGGTGGACGAGCCGGCGAACCAGCAGCAGATAAGTTGTCATGTTCTTTAAGAAATCTCGGGTATGAGGTGGGTCGTTTTAAGACTGGTACACCACCCCGAATACACATGGCGTCTGTGGATTTAAGCAAGGTACAAGTCCAACATGGAGATAATCAACCTTCCTTTCTCTCATATCGAACTCCACCTTCGTTCCACGTGGAACAGTTACCATGTTATGTCACATGCACCACAGATGAAACTGCATGGCTAATTCGAAGTAATCTCCATCGTTCAGCGATGTATTCAGGTCAGATAAAGGGAATCGGTCCGCGTTATTGTCCGTCCATTGAGGATAAGATAGTGCGATTTCCGAATAGATCATCTCACCAAGTGTTTCTGGAGCCCGAAGGGCGTACAACTCAGGAACTATATGTGAACGGCATTTCGACCAGTCTCCCAGAAGAGATTCAACTGCAAGTGATTCGCTCTGTCGTAGGGCTTAAGCATGCTGAAATCATGCGGCCAGCCTATGCAATTGAGTATGACTATGTTCCTCCACAACAACTGCACAGTACATTGGAAACAAAAAGAACTGAGAACTTATACTTTGCTGGCCAAATCAATGGAACCTCTGGATATGAGGAGGCGGCAGCCCAAGGGATTGTCGCGGGAATTAATGCCGCCTATAAGACACAGGGAAGGCCTTCATGCTGTTTTGCGCGATCAAGTAGCTATATCGGTGTGTTGATTGATGACCTTGTCACCAAGGGCGTCGACGAGCCATATCGAATGTTCACATCTCGCGCAGAGTATCGCCTCCAACTTCGACAGGACAACGCTGACCTTAGGCTGACTCCAATTGGGCACCAAATCGGGTTGGTTGGTGATGCGCAATGGAATGCATTTGTTGAGAAGCGGTCCTTGATAGATTCAGAAATGGAACGGCTTCATAACACGCGCGAAGGTACCGTGAGTTATGCCGACATATTACGCCGACCTGATATTTCCTATGCCAGCTTACCAAGCACTCGTGCGGATATTCCGTTTCAGGTACAACAACAAATTGAGATTCAGATCAAATACGAGGGATATATTTTGCGTGAATTGGAACGAATTCGCCGTGCAACTTTTTTAGATGCCAAGTCCATCCCTAGTGAAATCAACTATCATGAAATCAGAGCATTGCGTTTTGAATCAAGGCAGAAACTGTCCAAGATACGCCCAGACTCCATAGGACAGGCCTCTCGAGTTTCTGGTGTCACGCCGTCTGATGTTGCTGTTCTTCTCGTCTGGTTGAAGAAGCACGATTCGAGAAGAACAAGTAATCAAGTCCGCACGGATGCTGGATCTGTTTGGGGCGAATGAGGGGAATGAGATTGCCTTGATTCTATTTTCGTTTCCTGTTGCTTGGAGGACATTGGAGGGTTGAATGAAGGCATGGTGTGAGACGCAGGTATCTTGCCGGTCTCAATAATCTGTTCAATTTCTGCTGCGTCAAGCGTCTCGCGTTCCAGAAGTGCTTCTGCCAATGCGACAAGCTGATCACGGTGTTGGCTGAGGATATTCTTTGCGCGATTGTAGCTAGCTTCAATGATGGCACGGACTTCTTCATCAATTTCTCGTGCGGTTTGCTCACTGACCTCACGCCCCTTGAACAGGTCTCGGCCAAGAAACATATGCTCTTCGCGTTCGCTGACATTAACCATTCCAATGCGTTCGCTCATTCCCCATTCGGTCACCATCTTGCGCGCAATTGCCGTTGCTTGACGAATATCGCCTGCAGCTCCGCTGGTATAATCATCGAAGATTAGCTCTTCTGCGATGCGGCCACCCATGATGCCCGCCAATTCATCTAGGAGTTGGCTCCGGCTTTCATGATATTTGTCTTTTTCCGGGAGCGAAAATGTGGCACCGAGAAACATGCCACGAGGAATGATGGTAACCTTGTGCAGAGGTTCGGTGAATTCGAGTTTATACATGACCAGCGCATGACCGGCCTCGTGGTAAGCGGTGATCTTCTTGTCTTTTTCATCAAGCACTCGGCTGCGGCGTTCCCGTCCCCAACGAACCTTATCGCGTGCTTCCTCCAATTCCTCCATGCCAACCGCCTTTTTGTCGCGGCGTGCGGCCAGAAGTGCGGCTTCATTGATGAGGTTGGCGAGATCGGCACCTGAGAAGCCCGGGGTGCCGCGAGCAATGACTTTGAAATCCGCATTCTTGTCCAGCTTCACATTTCTGGCGTGAACCTGAAGAATCTCCTCGCGACCATTGAGGTCTGGCATGTCAATCACAATTTGACGATCAAAACGACCAGGGCGTAGCAATGCTGGATCGAGGACATCAGGACGGTTGGTGGCGGCCATGATGATAACACCTTCTTGCGTGTCGAACCCATCCATTTCAACTAGGATGGCGTTAAGAGTTTGCTCCCGCTCGTCGTGGCCACCGCCGATCCCGCTGAAACGGGAGCGGCCAACGGCGTCAATCTCATCAATAAAGATGATACAGGGCGCGTTGCGCTTACCCTGTTCGAACATATCGCGCACGCGGCTGGCGCCGACACCGACAAACATCTCAACGAAGTCGGAGCCGCTGATGGAAAAGAATGGAACATCAGCTTCACCAGCGATAGCTTTTGCGAGCAATGTTTTGCCGGTACCCGGGGGGCCGACCATGAGAACGCCCTTCGGGATGCGGCCGCCGAGACGTTGGAACTTCTTGGGATCCTTGAGGAATTCGATGATTTCCTCGACCTCTTCCTTGCCTTCTTGCATGCCGGCCACATCCTTGAACGTGACCTTGTTGCGTTCGCGGCTTAACAGACGGGCTCGAGATTTGCCGAAACTCATGGCGCCTTTGCCGGCGATTTTCAGTTGGCGTATGAACAGAAAGTACAACGCGACGACGAACAAAATCGGCCCTAGCGACCAAGACAGAACCTGCACCCACCATTGGCTAGTTTCGTCGAAGGTGATCTGGACATTGTGCGACTTGAGGTACTTGTAGATTTCATCGCTGTACTTGGCACGGCTCACAAAGTGCACTGTTCTCTTCTTCTCGTCCTCATATTTGCCGGTGAATTTATCGAGAGCACCGGTACCGGCCTCGATGGTAATGTCTTTGACAAGACCGTGATCAATTTTTTCTTCCAGTTCGCCGTATTTGAGTGGGACAACGGGAACGCGTTGGGACTGCTGATAGCGCCACAACAGCGGCAGCACAACTAGCACCAGCAGCCAGACCAGCAAGATAACACGGTTGGACAAGCTCGGCCCGCCAGACGGCGGCGTGCGTTTCAATTTCGGCAGAAGTGGAGGTTTCTCTTCCATGATAGGAAACTCTGGCACGCTAACACAGTGCTCCCGCTGATGCAACCCGTTTGATTCCGTTCTGTCAAACCTCTGTGAGAATGTCCCCTTGTGGCCTCGATGAGAATGTTCCCATAACCACCGCCCAAAGGAGGCGGCATGGGAGTCATTCCGATGAGTCAGAAGGAGCGGCAACGGTTGGAATTGTTCGCACAAGTTCGAGAGGAAGCGTTAAGCTTGGTGGAGGTGGCAGCGTTGTTGCCGCTGTCCTATCGTCAGTGCAAACGCATTTGGAAACGCTACCAAGCCGAGGGCGACTGCGGCTTGGTGCATCGGTTGCGCGGACGAGCCTCCACGCATCGCAAACCGGACAAGGTTCGCCTCCACGCCTTGGCCTTGGTGCGCGAGCACTACGACGACCCACCACGGCGGGCAAGCTTCGGCCCCACCTTGGCCGCCGAGATGTTGGCCAAACACCACGCGCTGAGCCTCGACGCCGAAACCCTGCGCCGCTGGCTCATCGCCGACGGCCAATGGCAACGCCACCGGCGCCGCAGTCCCCATCGCCAGCGGCGTGAA
>Ga0172375_10013156_pt1 | contig 10295 bp, 14 predicted proteins | sample LakKiv1m_FD_114537 | JGI IMG/M metagenome (GOLD analysis project Ga0172375, IMG submission 114537) | Freshwater microbial communities from Kabuno Bay, South-Kivu, Congo - kab_092012_11.1m | ecosystem: Environmental > Aquatic > Freshwater > Lake | place: Democratic Republic of the Congo...
GAAGAGGTCAAAGAATCAGCCGTCTATTTCCGGGAGGTCTTCGGTGATTAGGCAGCCGGCAGTAGCAGGCCAATTCTATCCTTCGGACCCCCAACGCCTCAAAAGCCTCATCGCTTCTCTTTTGGATAAGAAAGAGGCAAAGAAGGAACGGGCTCTCGCCTGCGTCCTGCCGCATGCAGGTTACGTCTATTCGGCAAAAGTAGCGGCTGCGACGCTCTCATCGATCGCCCTGCCCGACACCTGCGTTATCCTCGGGCCAAATCACACGGGTTTCGGCACGCCTGCCAGCATCATGACAGAAGGACAGTGGCAGATGCCCCTTGGAACGATCGATATCGACACCGGGATGGCCCGTTCGATCCTGGGGCGTTCCGGCTATCTCCAGGACGACGAAGTGGCCCACGCCTACGAACATTCGATCGAAGTCCAGTTGCCCCTTATTCGCCAGATCAAAGGCGCGGCGTTCCGCTTTGTGCCCATCATCCTTGCCAGCGAGGAAAAATTGATGTATAAAGATATAGCACACAGCATCGCGGCGGCAGTCCGGGAAGCCAAAAAGGACGTCCTCGTCATCGCCAGTTCGGATATGACCCATTACGAGCCCCAAAAGCTCGCGATGGAAAAAGACCAGAAAGCCATCGAGGCGATGCTGGCCCTGGATGCAGACGAACTGGAGGACAGGGTCAAGCGCCTCCAGATCTCCATGTGCGGATACATGCCGGCTATCGTCGCGATCATGGCAGCCAAAGAACTCGGGGCCAAGACCGCGCGCCTGGCCGCTTATCAGACGAGCGGAGACGTTTCCGGGGATTATTCCTCGGTCGTTGGGTATGCAGGTATCGTGATCTGTTGACAAATGAATCCAATAGAATAACAGCGAGGGCGAATGATGGACGAAAATTTAAAAAAGAAGGTAGACGAGGGCTGGAAGGACAAAATCAAGCAAGAACCGGCAGAGGTCCCGCCGGATGCCGGGAAAAAAAAAGAAATACCCGAGCCGAGCTTCCGCCTTTTTGTGACAAGCCTGGCTATGCAGGCGTGGATCGCCCTGGGCGCCATTCCCAACCCCATGACCGACAAGACGGAAGAAGACATCGCCCAGGCCAAATTCCTGATCGACAGCATTGAGATGCTCGAACAGAAAACCAAAGGAAACCTCGACAAAGAGGAGGCGGAAATGCTCGAACACCTCCTTTATGAATTACGCATGGCCTACGTGGGTAAAACAACGAAAGTTCAATAAAGGATAAATCATGAAAAGAATCCTCGTGATCCACGGCCCCAACCTGGACCTCTTGGGAACCAGGGAACCTCAGGTTTATGGAAAAACAAGCCTGGCTGAGATCAACCGTTCCTTAAAACAGTCGGCTAAAAAATCCAAAATCAGCCTGACCATCGCCCAATCCAACCATGAAGGAGAGATCGTAGACCTTATCGGCGACGCCCGCGGGAAATTCGACATGATCATCATCAACCCGGCGGCCTACACCCACACGAGTATCGCCATTAGGGATGCGGTAGCCGCCTCTGCGGTCAAAACCATCGAAGTGCACCTGTCGAATATCCACGCCCGCGAAGAATTCCGGCAGACTTCTCTGATCGCGCCGGTCTGCATCGGCCAGATATCCGGTTTTGGCGCGCAGAGCTACTCTCTGGCGCTTCTCGCCGCCGAGGCGCTCCTCAAAAACAGGAACAAGTGAAGGCCAACAAACGCCTCTCAAATATCCATGCCCTGCTTAAACAAGAGGGCATCGACGGCCTGCTGCTCAATTCCGAGGCAAACGTCTCTTATGCAGCGGGTTTCGACGCGCCTGACGCCTACGGCTTTGCCTCTCGCAAAGGCGTTTCCATCATCACAGATTTCCGCTATGTCGAGGACTTCAGGCGGTTTGCCAAGTCCCCCGTGCGCGTCTTCCAATACGAAAAATCTCTTTTTGACACGGCAGCCCGCCTAATCCTTGAGCACAAGACAAAAAGAGTGGGATTTGAGGCGCGCCACCTGACATTCGCAGAATGCGAGATCCTCAATAAACTACTCGGTAAAAAAATCTCCTTCATCCCTCTACAACAAACCCTGGAACCCTTGCGGGAGATCAAAGACGCGCAAGAGATCTTCCGCATCCGACAGGGCATCCGGATCGCCCGAAAAACCCTTGCTTTTGCAAAAATACGGATAAAACCTGGCCGGTCGGAGATGGCGATCGCCGCGGACATCGAACGGTTTGCCCGCCTCAACGGTGCGCACGCCATCGCGTTCGAGACCATCGTGGCCTCAGGCCCCAATTCGTCCTACCCGCATGCGCGTCTGACCGACAGGATCCTCAGAGAAGGGGATGCTGTGGTCGTCGATATGGGTATCGAGGTCAACGGCTACAAATGCGACTTGACACGCACATTCTTTTTGGGTAAAATTAATCCCATTGTTCTTAAGGCCGCAGGGGTTGTCCGCCGGGCCCAGGAACTGGCTATTCGCGGCATCAAACCTGGGATCCCCATCTGTTCCATCGACGAAATTGCGCGCCATTATATTGCGCAACAAGGATTTGGAAAAAATTTTGGGCACGCATTAGGCCATGGAGTCGGTCTCGAGGTTCACGAATCGCCTTCCATCAACAAAAAGAACACGCGCAAGCTTGAACCAGGAATGGTTTTTACGATAGAACCAGGCATCTACCTTCCGGGCCGGTTTGGAATACGGATGGAAGAGATGGTGCTTGTAACTCAAGACGGAGTGGAGGTATTAAGTGGCAACACTAGGGATTAATCAGATAAAAGTGGGGGTGACCGTCGATCTGGACGGCGTCCCGTTCATGGTCGTCAATGTCGAACACGTCAAACCGGGCAAGGGTTCTGCCTTTGTGAGGACAAAGCTCAAAAGCCTCAAAAACGATGCGATACTGGACAGGACGTATAAATCCGACGATAAGATCGAAGAGGCCTTCATCGAAGAACGCAAGCTCCAGTATTCTTACCATTCAGGCGATTTCTACCACTTTATCGATTCGGAATCCTATGAAGACCTCGCCATAGAAAAAAATAAGCTTCGGGATACGGACAAGTTCCTGAAAGACGACATAGAGGTCGCTGCCCTTTACTACAAAGGAGAACTGATCGCCGTCACCTTGCCTAATTTCGTTGTTTATACGATCACGCACACCGAGCCGGGCATCAAAGGCGATACGGCGAAAAGCGGCACAAAACCGGCGACGCTGGAAACCGGCGCCGTCGTCCAGGTCCCGCTCTTCATCGACGTCGGGACCCGAGTCAAGATCGACACCAGGACCGGCGAATATATTGAACGGGCCGCATAACGGGTCATACCGTTTGTTTGTTTTAAGATAACCAATACCGGGATTTGAAGGGGGAGGGAGGCCTGCGGTATGAATATCAAAGAGATTAAGGAAATGATTAATCTCATGAATGAGAACAATCTCACGGAGCTTGAGATTGAAAAAGAAGGCCTGCGGGTCCGGCTCAAAAAAGGTCCGGAAGGCCAGGTGATTGTCGAACAGCCGCAGCACAAAACGCCTCTTTCAACGCCGGTAATGCCTGAGTTCCATCCCGTCCCGCCGCCGGCCTCGGGCAAAGAAACCACCCGTGAACGCGCTTCGGGAAAAAACCTCATCGAGATCAAAGCCCCCATGGTCGGGACATTTTATCGGGCCCCGTCCCCGGAATCGCCGCCATTCGCCGAAATCAACCAAAACGTGGAAATAGGCCAGGTCGTCTGTATCGTCGAAGCCATGAAGCTGATGAACGAGATCAAATCCGAGATCAGAGGCAAGATCGTAGACATCCTGGTCAACAACGCCGAACCCGTCGAATTCGGGCAGGCATTATTCCTGGTTGAGCCGGCCTAAGAACCCATGTTCTCAAAAATCCTCATCGCTAACCGTGGTGAAATCGCCCTGCGCATTATCCGCGCCTGCAAGGAAATGGGCATACGGACAGTCGCCATCTACTCCGTGGCCGACAAAGATTCCCTGCATGTGCGCATGGCTGATGAAGCCGTCTGTGTCGGCCCTGCCGCGCCGTCAGGAAGCTATCTCAACATCCCGGCCATCATCAGTGCTGCCGAAATCACGGATGTAGAAGCTATCCATCCAGGCTATGGATTCCTTTCCGAGAACGCACACTTCGCGGAGATCTGCGAATCCAGCCAGATCACTTTTATCGGGCCGTCGCCGCAAAATATCCGTCTTTTAGGCGACAAGATGGCCGCCAAAGAAACCATGAGCAAGGCGGGCCTGCCGATCACGCCCGGCTCAAACTCCGTCGTCAAGACCAAGGAAGAAGCGCTTAAGATCGCCCGCCGCATCAAGTATCCCGTCATCATCAAGGCCACCGCCGGCGGCGGCGGCCGGGGCATGCGCATCTGCCATAACGACATCCGTCTCATCAGTTCGCTGATGACGGCGCAGGCAGAGGCGGAGAAGGCCTTCGGAATCCCCGATGTCTATATCGAGAAATACATAGAAGAACCCCGCCATGTCGAATTCCAGATCATCGCCGACCATTACGGCAATGTCATCCACCTCGGCGAACGCGACTGCAGCATCCAGAGACGCCACCAAAAACTCCTGGAAGAATCTCCGTCGCCGGCCCTCGACAACAAGCTCCGCAAAAAAATCGGGGAGCTGGTCGTCAAGGGCGTCAAGGCCTCGGGATACCGCAATGTGGGCACGATTGAATTCCTGCTGGACAAGGACAAAAATTTCTATTTCATGGAAATGAACACGCGCATCCAGGTCGAACACCCGGTCACAGAGATGGTCACAGGGATCGATCTTATCAAGGAACAGATCAAAATTGCGGCGGGAGAAAAACTTAAAATACGCCAGGAAGACGTCAGGATGGAAGGCGCAGCCATGGAATGCCGCATCAATGCCGAGGACTTCCAGAACAATTTCATGCCTTCGCCAGGCCGGATCGAAACCCTCAACCTGCCGGGAGGGCCGTGCGTCCGGATGGACACCCACGTCTACCAAGGATACCAGATCAGCCCGCATTACGATTCGATGGTCGCCAAGCTGATCGTACACAGGGAAAACAGGCAGGAGGCGATCAAAACGATGCTGCGCGCGCTCGATGAATTCGTGATTGAACCCATCAAAACAACCATCCCGTTCCATAAACAGCTTCTTAACCACCCGTCGTTCCGGAAAGGGGACATCTCGACCCATTTTATCGAACAGGTCCTTAAAATGAGCACAGAACCTGAATCCAAGGAGGCCAAAACGTGATCCCGGAAGCGGACAAAACAGAGCTGGGCATCATCAAGATCCACAATAGTGTCAGTGCCTCCATCGCCTATCTGGCGGCATTGGAGATTGACGGTGTTTCCAGGGTATGCGATGATATGAAATCACGGGTGTTACGCTTCATCGGCAAAAAAACCCAGAGCGGCGCCATCGACATCCGCTCGGAAAAAAATGAAGAGATCTCCGTCATCATGCCCATCATCGTGAAATACGGATACAAGATCCCGGACGTGGCCATGAAGGTGCAGGACAGAGTGAAGGCCGCCGTGGAAGAAGCGACAGACTTGACGATACGTGACGTCGTCATTAAAATCAAAGGCGTGGATAAATAGGATTCTGCACGCGAAAGAGAGGAACGCACATGAGGACCGCTTTGAGCGTATTTTTCTATACGATCATCTTCGCTTTCTTCGGAACGCTTGCCCTGGGGTTTGCCTTCCATATTATAGACATCCATGACCTCGTCACACAGCTCACCCGTTTCTACGCGGACAGCTATCTGCGTTTCCTGACGGGGTTGTCCGGGTTTATTTTTATCCTTTTGAGCTTTGCCGCCGCCCAGACGATCACGGGCAGGATCCAGAGAGAAAAAACGATCGCCTTCTCCAATCCTAACGGCCAAGTCACCATCACCCTTTCGGCCGTTGAAGACCTGGTCAAGCGTCTCGCCCAGCAAATGAGCGAGATTAAAGAAGCAAAAGCGGACGTCCGGGCGCACAAAAAAGAGATCTCCATCGGCATGCGCGTCGTTTTGGCGCAGGAAACACATATCCCTGATTTCACAGCCAGGCTCCAGGACCTGATCGCCACAAGAATTCAGGAAGTCTTCGGCATCGATGAAGCGATCAACGTCAAGATCCATGTGGCCAAGATCGTCTCGGGGACGGACAAAAACAACAAGAAACGGCAGGAACCTCCGCGGGACGAGATCTCCATCCCTTATCAGGGGATCAAGATTTGAGAACGGTCAAAAGACTGATTTCACAAATTAAATCAAGCCTACAACAGGAGGAAAGCACATTATGAGAATCGGAGTACTCACGGGCGGAGGGGACTGCCCAGGATTAAACCCCGTTATCCGCGCCATCGTCAGGAAGGCGTATAATGACAAGCATGAAGTCATCGGTTTCAAGAACGGCTGGAAAGGCATCATCGAAGGCGACACCGTTCCCCTGGACCTGAACGCCGTTTCCGGCATCCTGCCGAAGGGCGGGACCATCCTGGGCACCAGCCGCACCAACCCTTATAAAAAAGACAAAGGCGTCGAGAACGTCAAAGAATCGTTTAAAAAATTCAAACTCGACGCGCTCATCGCCATCGGCGGAGAAGACACCCTGGGCGTCGCCAATAAGCTTGTTAAAGAAGGTCTCAACGTCGTCGGGGTCCCAAAAACGATCGATAACGACCTGAACGCAACAGACTACACCTTCGGTTTCGATACAGCCGTCAACATTGCCATGGAATGCATCGACAGGCTCCATACGACCGCGGAAAGCCATCACCGCATCATGGTCGCCGAAGTCATGGGCCGCCACGCGGGCTGGATCGCCACGCACGCCGGTATCGCCGGCGGGGCCGACGTCGTCCTGATCCCGGAGATCCCCATCGATCTCGACAAGACGTGCGACATCCTTAAAAAAAGACATCAGAGAGGCCGGACGTTCAGTATTGTGGTCGTGGCCGAAGGCGCCCGCCTCAAGGAATCCGACGTCACCAAAGACCAGAGCCTGGATGAATTCGGACACGTTAAGCTCGGCGGCATCGGCGATTACCTGGGCAAGGAGATCGAAAAACGCACGGGTTTCGAGACGCGCGTCAGCGTCCTGGGCCATATCCAGAGAGGCGGATCGCCCACGGCCTTCGACAGGGTCCTGGGCACGCGCTTCGGCATCAAGGCCGTCGAGCTGGTCGAGAACAAACAGTTTGGCCAAATGGTCAGCCTCGCCGGGACAAAGATCGTCGGCGTCCCTCTGGAAAGAGGCGTTGAGAAACTCAAGACCGTCGACATGGAACTTTACGGCATCGCGCAGGAATTCTTCGGATAATCCTTCGCAGAAATCCACGGGCATAAGGACATAAGATGAAACGACTCATCAAGAGCCTCATCCAGGATTCCCTGGACGTCAAAACGAAAATCCTGCAGGACGACGATCTGGTGGCGTGCATCGAAAAAGCTGCCGGCGCCATCGCAGACGCCCTGAAATCGCAACACAAGGCTCTCATCTTCGGGAACGGCGGGAGCGCCGCCGACAGCCAGCACTTTGCCGCGGAGCTTGTCAGCCGCTTCCAGAAAGAACGTGAGGCCTACGCGGCCATCGCGCTAACGACCGACACTTCCCTTTTAAGCGCCATCGGCAACGATTACGACTTCGGCAAGGTCTTCATGCGCCAAGTCGAAGCCTTGGGCCGCGCCGGGGATATCGCCTTTGCTATCTCAACGAGCGGAGAGGCCAAGAATGTCCTCGCCGCCGTCCGGACAGCCAAATCCAAAGGCCTCAAAACGATCGCCCTGACCGGCGGCACGGGGGGGGAGTTGGCCCAGGCGGCCGACCTGGCCTTGATTGTCCCATCGAAAATAACGGCCCGGGTCCAGGAAGCCCACATCCTCATCATCCACATCATTTGCCAGCTGATTGAAAACCACGCGTAAACAGGCCATGCGCAAAAAGATCGCAACGCTCCGTCGCCTCAAAAATATATTGCGACGCTCTCCCGCAAAGAGAGTTGTTTTTACCAACGGCTGTTTCGACATCCTGCATTACGGCCATGTGGCCTACCTGGAAAAAGCCAAGGCACTCGGCGACATCCTGGTCATCGGGCTCAACAGCGATACGTCTGTCCGCCGCCTGAAAGGAAAAGCTCGGCCCATCAACAACGAAACAGACAGGGCGCGCGTCCTGGCGGCACTGGCTTGCGTGGACTATGTGGTCCTGTTTAGCCAAAACACGCCCTTAGAACTCATTAAAACCTTGCGGCCGGATGTCCTGGTCAAAGGGGGCGACTGGGACGTTTCCTGCATTGTCGGCGCAGAAGAAGTCCTCGCAGATGGAGGCAAGGTCTGCGTGATTCCCTACATCAAAAGCAGATCGACAACAGGGATCATTGATAAGATCAGGCGGATATCTTGAGCTCCAAAAAAAACAGGCCGGAGAAAAACGCGCAAGACGCCGCAAGAGATATCTACAGGGTCCTGGACGCGAATGTCAACCGCGCCAAAGAGGGCCTGCGGGTCTGCGAAGACATCGCAAGGTTCTGCCTGAAAGATGCGTGCCTCACCAGACGCCTGCGTCACCTGCGCCATGCCGTGACAAAAATCCTCAAATCCAGCCGTGTCGACCGCATGAAGATGATCTTGGAACGCAAGAGCGCGGAGGATCCCGGCAGGGCGTTCGCCAACAAGACAATAAAACATTCGACGGCCCATCTTTTTCTGGCAAATATCCAAAGAACAAAAGAAGCCCTCCGGGTCCTCGAGGAATTTTTAAAACTCCTGGACAACCGGGCCAGCCGAAAAATCCAAGAGACGCGCTTTGACACCTATGAACTGGAAAAAACAACACTTAAAAAATTCCCGTCTTTACTTGATCCTCGATAAAGACGTCTGCGGGCCCAAAAAACTTCGTTGCATCATGTCTGCCGCGCTTGCCGGCGGCGTGGATATCGTGCAATTACGCGACAAGACATCCACGACAAAAAAAATGATCGCCCTCGCCAGTCCGCTGGCGGCCATGACCCGCGCCGCCAAACGTCTGTTGATCATCAACGACCGTATCGACGTCGCAATGGCGGTTGAAGCCGACGGCGTGCATTTAGGCCAGGATGACGCGCCCGCGTCCGTCGCCAGGAAACTCCTCGGCAAGGATGCACTCATCGGTATCTCCTGCCACAGCGCAAAGGACGTCCGGGAAAGCCTCACAATGCCGGTGGATTACCTTGGATTCGGTCCGATCTTTGCGACCCTCACGAAGCCGGGAATGCGTCCGCGCGGTCTACAACTTTTGCGGCAAATCCTGCCTTTAACACCCCGGCCCGTCTTTGCCATCGGAGGCATCGATCTCGACCGTCTCCAGGACATACTAACAACCGGGTTGAACCGCGCAGCTGTCTGCCGCGAGATCTGCCTGGCAAAAGATATCTCCGGAACAACCCGACTCCTCAAAAGTACCCTGGGAAAAAACCATGTATGATGAATTAATCCAGAACAAATATTTCCGCGCCGCGGCCGCCCTTATCTCAAAAAAGGAGGGGGTCGCATGCGAAGCGCTCCTCAAGAGCGTGGCCGCCGGCCGCTGCGTCATCCCTCTCAATAATCACAGGCGGATCGCCACCCCTTGCGGCATTGGAGAAAATCTCTGCACCAAGATCAATGTGAACCTCGGAACATCGCCTGACAAGATTAACCTCAAAGCGGAACTCAAAAAACTCGAGTTGGCCGTCGAACTCGGCGCCGACGCTGTCATGGACCTGAGCCTGGGGGGAGATCTAAGAAAAATCCGCCGGGCCATCCTCGAGGCATCGCCGCTCCCGCTGGGAACGGTCCCCATTTACGAAGCCGCCATGCGGATACAAAAAAAACGGGGTTCTTTTCTTAAAATGGAGGCCGGGGACATCTTCGACGTCTTGGAAGAGCAGGCCTGTGACGGGGTGGACTTTTTCACGATCCACTGCGGCATCAACAAAAAAAGCCTGGATGTCTTTTTGAAATCCAGAAGACTCCTGGACATCGTCAGCCGCGGCGGTGCCATCCTCGTCAACTGGATGAAGAAAAACGGACAAGAGAATCCTCTGTTCGAACATTTCGACAGGGTGCTCGACATTGCCGGACGCCACGGCATCACCCTGAGCCTCGGCGACGGCATGCGGCCTGGATGCATCGCAGACGCAACGGACGCCCCCCAGATAGCCGAATTAAAAGAACTCGGAAAATTAACGCAGAGGGCCAGAAAAGCCGGCGTCCAGGTCCTGGTCGAAGGCCCCGGCCACGTCCCTTTGCATCAGATCCAAAAAAACATGGAACTGGAGAAAAAAATTTGC
>Ga0172375_10013159_pt1 | contig 10293 bp, 7 predicted proteins | sample LakKiv1m_FD_114537 | JGI IMG/M metagenome (GOLD analysis project Ga0172375, IMG submission 114537) | Freshwater microbial communities from Kabuno Bay, South-Kivu, Congo - kab_092012_11.1m | ecosystem: Environmental > Aquatic > Freshwater > Lake | place: Democratic Republic of the Congo...
AAGACAACATTGATACGCATACAGTTCCGCATACTGTGATGAGCTATTCTGCCGATGGGACAACCTCAAGTTCTGCGACAGGAGCCGTGGCTTGCCGTGCCAGGAGCACATACATCGCCGGCAGGAACAGTAACGTCAACGGCATCGAGAACAAGAGACCGCCGGTGACGGCAATCGCCATCGGCTGCAGGGCTTCCGTCCCTTCACCGAGTCCAATCGCTAACGGCAACAAGCCAATGATGCCGACCATCGCCGTCATCAAGATCGGGCGCAAGCGCGTTCGGCAGGCATCCCGCACCGCCTCATCGGGCAGTGCGCCTTGGGCGCGGCGTTGACGGACAAATTCAAGCAGCACCACCCCATGGTTGATCTCGATGCCGGCCATGATAATGACGCCCATCAGCACGGTAATGCCAATCGGGGCTCGTGTGACCGCGAGTGCCACCGCCATCCCAATTAGCGAGAGCGGCACACGCAACACAATAAGCAGCGGCACCCAGAGATTCTCGAACTGGATGACCAGCACCACATACGCCAGGAACATCGCCAGGATGAGGATGATGCCGAGTTCGGCATAGGTTTGCTGGATGCCTGCCGCCTGCCCGCCGTATTTCACCTGATATCCGGAGGGCAACTGGACGCCCAGCACCCGCTGTTGGACTTCCTTCGTCACTTCGCCGACGGAGCGTCCCACGGTCATCGCGGTCACCCGCACCACCCGGCGCTGGTCTTTTCGGTCGATCTCCATGGCCCCGACCGTGGGCGTCACCTGCGCCACATCGCCAAGTTGAATGGCGTCACGGTCCGTACTGAGGATGGGCAGGCGTTCGAGCGCCTGGCGATCCGTCATCATCGCTTCCGGCACCTGCATCCGTAGCGGGTAGTAGTACCCATGCTCCTCATATTGCGTCGAGACATCGCCATCCACCAGCGTGCGCACCACCCCGGCCACTTGATTCGCCGGAATCCCGAGGGCGGACGCCCGCGCATGATCAACGGCAATGTCGAACTCGGGTTTCGAGACATCCACCGAGACATCGAGCGCGGTGAGTCCAGCAACCGGCTGGATTTCCTTCGCGATGCCGCGCGCCACCTGAACCAGTTGGTCGATGGAGGCGGTCGCCGGCCCATAGACTTCCACTTCGATGTCGAAGTTGCCGAAGCCGCGGATGCCCTTCATTTTGGTATGCATCACTTTGACCTGTGCGCCCGGCATCTTCACGGCTTGCTGGATTTGCGGCCCCATCCGCTCGACGAATTGCTTGGTCGAGAACCGCCGGCGGTGACGCGGCACCAATTGCAGGTCGACCTCGCCTTCGTTGGCAAACTCAGTGGTCACCAGCCCCAGCACCCGGCCACCGACGAGCGTATAGGCTTGTTCGACGCCCGGCAAGTCCTGCGCATACGCCGACACGCGTTCCGCCATGCGGGCGGTCTCCTCCACCGACGCCCCTGTCGGTAACTTGATCTTAATGGTGATCTGTCCATCATCCATTTCCGGTAAGAATTCAGACCCTAACCGTCCGAAGAGAAGCATCCCCAGGCCAAAGAGTCCCAGCGTCACCCACAGCGTCGCCCACCGATGCCGCAACGCCATCTCCAACAGGGGACGGTACCCCCGCTGGATGCGCGCAATGAGCCCTTCACTGAAAGCCGTCATGCGGCTCTGGTGATCGGACGGGAGACTCCGGGCGAACAGCACGCGCATCAGCACCGGCGCAACCGTCAAGGCCACCACCAGCGAGATGGCGATGGCCGCGGCCACCGTCACGATCAACTCATGGAACAGCAGCGACACCAACCCTTTCACAAAGAGGAACGGGAGGAACAGTGCCAGGAAGGTGACCGTCGCACTGATCACCGCGCCCGCCACCTCCTGGGCGCCTGTTTCGAACGTCGCTACCGCGTTCCCTTCCCGTTGCTGGTGCCGGGTGATATTCTCCATCACCACCACGCAGTTATCCAGCACAATGGTAATGGCGATCACCAGACCACCCAACGAGAAGATGTTGATGGAAAAGCCGAGCGCCCACATGACCAAAAAGGTACCGAGGAGCGAAAGCGGCAGTGTCAGCAGAATGGTGACGACGCGCTGCCAGCCATGCAAAAAGAGCATCGTCGCCAGCACCACCAGGATGGCGGCAATGATGGCGGCATCGCGCACGCCATTAACCGAGGCACGGATATAGCGTGACTGGTCGTAGATGACGGCGATGGACGTGCCTTCCGGCAATTCCGCTTTCAAGTCCGCGATCTTGCGCTGGATGCGATCCGCCACCTCGACCGTATTGGCATCGATCTGTTTGAACACCGACAGGCGCACAATCTCCTGATTGTTGAGACGCGTCATGACGCGCTGGCGTCGCGCGCCATCCTCAACGGTGGCCACATCGCCCAGGCGCACCCCGCGTCCATCGGGCGTCGCGCGAATCAGCAGTTGGCGAATGTCCTCCAACGACGAGAAGCGGGCCTGGGTGCGCACGGTGAATTCACGGGGGCCAACGGTCACCAGTCCTCCCGGCACTTCCACGTTCTCTTCCTGCAGGCGACGCTTGATGTCTCCCAACGTCAGGCGAACGGCCTGCAGGCGTTGCGGATCGATATTCACGCGAATCTCGCGCTGCAATCCGCCGTCGATGCTCGTGCCCGCCGTGCCTTCTACGGACAGGAATCGATCCTGCAAATCCTGCTCGACCCAGGTGCGCAATTGGGTCGGACTCATCGCCGTGGACGAGATGGCCAGATCCATCACCGGGAGCTGGGAGGGATCGGCTTTGAGAATCTGCGGTTCGCCGGCATCTGTTGGCAACTGTTGCCGCACCAGTTGCATCTTGGCCAGGACATCCTGATACGCCACGTCGCGATTGACATTATCCAGGAAATAGACGAAGAGCGTATACATGCCATCGGTATAGTTGGCATCCAGGTAATCCAGCCCATCGAGACTGGCCATGTTGCGCTCAACCGGACGCCCGATATTCTCCTCGATCTGGTCGGGAGTGGCGCCGGGCCAGCGAATATAGACTTTCATCAACGGGTAGGAGATGTCCGGCAGCAGATTGACCCGTAACCCCCACAATCCGATGATGCCGAGTACGGCCGCCGCCAACGTCATGACCAGCATCGCCAACGGGTGACGCAACGCAAGGGAGGAGAGTTTCATCGAGTCTGCCTTCCCATGGTTGGCGCGTCCGGTGTTGCAGCCTTACTCTTGTGCATGGGCGGCTTCCCACCGGCAGGCCCCATGCCCGGCTTCCCCGGCATCACCTTCACCGGCTGTCCATCCTTGAGCGCATCCTGGCCTTGCACGACCACGTTCGCGCCCGCTTCCAGCCCGGCGACGATCAGCACCTTGCCATTCGCTTCCAGCCCCGTGATGACCGGACGGCGTTCAGCGGTCTTTTCCGGCATGACGAGAAAGACCGCGGCTTTGCCGCCCGCCTGCGGCACCACCGCCGCCTGGGGCACGACGATCCCGCGCTGCTGGCCCTGGTTGATCGCGATACGGGCAAACGAGCCTTCCGCGACGGGGCGCGAAAGTTTGGGCAGCAACAGCTCGACCGGCACCAGCCGGGTTGTCGGATCGGCGCTGGGATAGACATTGGTGACGGGAACCGTCAATGAGACGCCGGGCAGTGCATCCAGCGTGACACGGGCGGTCATCCCGACATGGAGACCGGCCACCTCGCGATCCGCGACGGACGTTTTGACCAGTTGCCGTCCTCCCTGGGCAATCGTGAGAATCGGGCCTTTCGGGTCCGCGGTATCGCCCACATCCTGCCAGCGTTTGGTCACCACGCCACTGATGGGCGCGGTCAGGGTACAGAGCGCCACCTGGGTGCGCCAATACGCGCATTTGGCATCCGCCTGATCTACGCGGGCCTGCGCGGTCGCCAGTTGCGTCGGTGACGCGCCGGCCTGCAGCAATGCCAGGTGTTCACGTGCCGCATCCATGGCCGCTTTCGCTTCCGCGACCTTCCCCGCAGCCGCATCCAATTCACGCTGGGGCAGCGGCCCGCTTTGCAAGGCTTTGACCTGGGCGAGCTGTTGCGTTGCCGCCGTGACGGACGCCGCTGACGCTGTCACCTGGGCCTTCGCGACATCGACCCGCCCCTGGGCATCGGCCAACTGCTGCTGCGGGACGGCATTGGTCTCCAGCAGGCTTTTTGCGAGCCGGTACCCTTCCTGTGCCGTCGCCAGGGCACTCCTGGCGCTATCCAGTTGGGCTTGCGCGGTGCGAGCGCGCGCACTGGCACGGTCCGCCTCTTCCTGGGACATCCCACCGATTTTCAGGAGGGCTTGCGCGCGGTCGTTCTCTGCTTTCGCATTGTCAGCAGTCGTGGTGGCCGCGTCCAACTGTGCCGACGCTGCATCTACCTTGCCGCGAGCGTCATTAACGGCTTGCTGTTGCGTGGTATTCAGTTTGACGATTTGCTGCACCTGTTCCAGGTTCTTCGCAGCGGCATCCAGCGCGGCTTGTGCCGCATCCCGTTGCGCGGTAGCCACAGCCACTTTCCCTTCGGCATCCTGGATGGCCTGCACCGGCAGGCCTGTTTGTCCCCCGCGGTAGAGGGCCTGGACATTGTGTTGGGCATCGACCGCACTCTGGTAGGCGGCTTGCGCCTGGCGGAAGGCGGCTTGCGCCTGGGCAACCTCCTGCGGGCGCGCGCCGGCTTGCAGATCACGCCAACTCGCGACGGCCACCCGCTGTTCCGCCGCAGCGGATGCCAATTGCGCGTTCATCTCCGTGGCGTCCAGGCGCACCAGCACCTGGCCTGCCGTCACATGGTCACCTTCCTGAGCCGTCATCCAGCGGATGGGCTGGGCGATTTTCGGCAGCAGGTTGATTTCAGCATTGGCAGTGACAGTTCCCGTCAGATCCAGCGTGCGGGCGAGCATGCCGGCATGCGCCTCGATGGCCTGCACCAAAGCCGGCTTCGGGCCTTTCGCGACATCGGCCGGGGCATGCGGCGACCGGCTGCGCCATCCCACCACGAGAAGGGCGATGACGAAGATGCCTGCCAGCGAAAAGAGCATGGTCCGGTTATTCATGGGGAACCTCCACCGTGTCTGCCAGCGCCAGGCGTTGGCCGAGGGCAGACGCCAGTTGCACGTTGGCCTGAAACACATCCGCGGTCGCCTGGCTGACGGCGACTTTCACCTGGAGCAGCGCCGTCTGTGCATCGAAGACTTCCAACGCGGTGCCGGCGCCGACCCGAAACCGTTCTTCCGAGATCGAGAGCGTTTGCTCGGCCAGCGCCGTCGTTGATGCCAGGTCTTTCAGGCGTTCCTCGGCATCGGCCAGCGTGGTTTGCGCATCCGCGATCTCCGTGGCCAGCCGCTGGCGCGTCGCTTCCAATTGTGCCGCTGCTGCCGCCTGGCTCGCTTTCGCCTGATCTACGGCGGCATGGCGCCGTCCTCCATCAAGGATGGGAAGACGGAGCGCCAATCCCACGTTCCAATTCGTCCATGTAGTCAGATCGTGCACTCCCTCGCCGGTATACGCGCCTTGCACGAACAGTTCCGGGTATTTCTCTGCTTCTGCGGCTTTCACCAAGGCGCGTGACTGATCCACCGACAGGTTCTGGCGTTGCCAATCCGGGTGCTGTGTCCATGGGGCAGATGCCGGAGATGCCGGTGTGATAAGGGCAGGCAAGGCGTCCGTGACCTGAATCGGCAACTGTGGCTCACGGCCCATCGCTTGATTCAACCGCATGCGTGCGCTGTCACGTTCACGGGCGGCACGGCGCTGGGCGTCTCGCGCGGTCGCGGCGTTCACCTGAGCGCGCATGACTTCCACCTTCGCCACTTTGCCATGCGCTTCGAGATCGGTGGTCAGTTTCAAGTGTGCGTCGGCCTGGGTCAGTGTTTCCTGATTTGCGCGGGCGATCTGTTCGCGCAGCCAGAGGTTCACGTAGGCTCTGGCAATCCCCAGGGTGACATCCTGGTAGGTGCGTTCCTGTTGCGCTTCCGCCATGCTGACCCCGTATCGGGCGGCCGTGTTGCGCGCGTCCCATTTCCCCCAGGAGAAGAGGCTTTTGCTGACACTCAACTCACCGAGGGTATCCGTATTCCCTTGACCGATAAGGTTAATTTTCGACTGGGGAAGCTGATCGTATTGGAACGTGGACAGGTTGGCGTCCATTCGCAGGGCGGTATTCGCTTTGGCCTGGGTGAACATCGCCTTACTCTGTAACACGCCTTCCTGTGCCCCGGCTAATGTCGGATTATGGGCAATCCCATAGTCCAGGCATGCCTGGAGTGACAGGGGCGCCGGAGGTTCATCGGCAGCTGCCGGCACGGTCAGAGCGATGCTCAGTGCGGCAACACTCCACACGAACAGCATTGGAACGATATGCATCTTCATACGCCGGAACTCCTGAATGCCATGCGTCAGCATGCGAGTGAGACTTCACGTTACTGTGACGCGCCGGAAGTATTGGTCGAATTGGACGTGGAAGACGCACCGCCGCAACACCCACTGGACGAGGGGCATGATGCACAGCCCTGGGGCGATGGGCAGGTGTTGCCCGTCTTGGCGGGGCAGGAGACAGCAGCACGAGTCGGGCAGCTTTGCTGGCAGTTCGCAGGATCACACGCGGTCGCGGAGGATCGATTGCCGGCCCAAACTGGTTTCCCGGAGGCATCACGCAAGGTATAGGTCTTTCCCGCCATCGTCAGGTCGCGTGCCACGACCATCGGTTGGTCCTGGCAGGTGATGGACCATCCGGTCAAGGTTATCTGATCACCGGATTTCAACGAGAGTTTGAGGGTCGGCAAGAAGCCTGCCGGGGCCACCATCACCTGGTGGGTCTCTGTGCCGGCGACGACCGTCAGGATTTCCGGGCCGAGCTGTCCGGCTTGGGGTGCGGTAATGTCCTTCACCGTGCCGGTGATGGTCACCGTCGGCGCCTGGACATTGGCGCAGGTCATACATGATCCCGTACCGTGTCGTTGTGTGGCTTGCCGACCGGCATTGGCAGAAAATGCGATAACGGCGCCTGCCCCGAGCAAGGCCAGGGCGAAAATCGCGATCAACACCTTCTTCATCGAGCTATCCCCCTTCAAGCATCATGGACAATACAGAGGATAGCAACGGAACCTCACATTCGGCTCAACGCCCGCACATCTTTCACACAATTATGCATCCGCACGGCGTAGCTGGACCCAGATTGTCGTGCCCTGCCCCGGTGTGCTCTCGGCGCCCACCGCTCCACCCATGGCGGAGACCAGCGCCTTCACAATGGCGAGTCCCAGCCCGCTGCCGGCTTTGCCTGCAGCACGAGCAGACTCGGAGCGCGAGAAACGATCCCAAATCCGCGGCAGGTCGTCAGGCGCAATGCCGCAGCCCGTATCTGTCACGCCAAGGCGCACATGTTCGCCATCTTGCTGCGCCCACAGCGTCACCTGTCCGGTCGGTTCGGTGAAGCGCAGGGCATTTTCCACCAGGTTACGCAGCACGCGGTACAACGCATCCCGGTCGGCCAACGCCGACGGCACGGTATCGGACACCTCTACGGTAATGGCAGGCCCGGTCGGTGTCCAGGCAAAGCTCTCGGCCACCTCTGCCATCACATCACGAAGGACCGTGGGTTCGACCACAATGCGCTCGCGTCCGGATTCGATCCGCGATAAATCCAGTAAACCGGCCACCAGATTGCCAAGCCGTTTACTCTCCCGTCGGAGTTGCAGTAAGGCTTCAGGTTGCTTCTCGGGGTTCAGTAACCCGTCGCACCAGGTATCGAGCGTGAGCGACATGGAGGTGAGCGGCGCACGCAGCTCATGGGAGGCATCGGCGACAAACTGCCGCTGCATCTCTTCCAAGCGCTGCAACCGCTGATGCTCTGCCTGCAATGCCGCTGTCGTCTGGTCCAAGTCGTTGGCCAGGGCGGTCACCGCGGTGGCCATGTCATCCAATTCGGCCGTCGCTTGTTCCGGCAGGCGAATCTGGAAATCGCCTTTCGCCATCCGCTTGGCGGATGCGGAGACCTGTCCGATCACACCGGTGAGTTGGCGTGACGTCCGGAAGATGAGCAACGCGCTGGCGGCAAAAGCGATCAGCGTCACCAGCATGACGGTCGCATACGCGGAACTGCTTGCCGCGCGGATGGCACTCACCCGACTCCACTCGACCAGGATGCGCGGTTCGCCCGTGGAGGTGGTTGCCGTTTTGGCAGCCCATACGACCGGTTCACCGATCCAGGGGAGCTTCCCTGATCCTTGCAGCTGACCGACTTTCAACACCTCAGCCGTGCGGTTCCAGGGCGTGAGTCCCGGTGAGCTGCTCGTGGTATGCGCTGTGCCCATTTGCGCCGCCAGCATCTGCGCACTGGTACAACGACCGCTCATATCTAAAACGATACGCTCGACACGTCCATGGCCGAGACCCATCAGACTGCAGGCCGGTTCCAGCGAATCCTCGACTTGGGATAACGCCCGGAGTTCAAGGGCCATTTCATGCTCAGTGGCATGGATCGCCAGGTAGTCTGCGGCAACCAGCAGGACGAGCATCACCACCCCCAGGGTGATGGCGGCGCTCACCAGATGGTGGCGTAAAATCATACGCGCCAACGGCGGTTTAGGCTGTGCCATGCGACACCTCGAATCGATAGCCGACCCCACGCAGCGTGGCGATATAGCTCATCCCATCATCGGCAGCCAGCTTCTGCCTGAGCCGATTCATGTGGACATCCAGGGTATGATCATCACCCTGTCCATCTTCCCACACGATGCGGCACAACACCTGGCGCGTCAGCACATGCCCCGGATGCCGGGCCAACGCCGCCAAAAGATCATACTCTTTTGGGGCAAGGTTGATCGGGCATCCCTGGCGTAAAACAATGCGTCCCGCCAAATTGATCGTGAGTCCGGGAAACTGCAATTCTTCGGTCGAGCCGGTAGCCGGCTGCAGCCGTCGCAGCACAGCCTTGACCCGCGCCACCACTTCCAGCGGCTCAAAGGGTTTGACGATATAATCGTCAGCACCCAGGTCAAGCCCCAGCAACCGATCCGGCACATCGCTCCGTCCCGTCAACATGATGACGGCAGGCTGATAGGTCTGATCGTTGCGCAGGCGCCGCAGGATCGACCACCCATCAAGGTCGGGCAGATTCACATCCAGCAGCACGACGGAGGGATGTTGTTGGCTGACGAGCTCCAATCCGGTTTTCCCATCGGGCGCGGTCACGAGTTGCATGCCATCGCGCTCAAAATAGAGCGGCAACAACTCGCGCACTTGTCGGTCATCTTCAATAAGCAATATGGTGGTGAACATCACAGGGCATCCTCACATGGGAAGGATACGGACCCCTGATGATGCATGTCAAGTTTCATGAGGGGGCGGTATTGTAGTCTATTGGGGTATGAGGCAGCCCCGGTTGCCCGGGGCTGTCGTCAGTTCAGAATTGTGCGAGCTTTGCGCTGACCTTAGGACCGGGATCGTCCTCCTCCATCATCTCCTGCATCTGCTCATAAAGGTCACGTGCCTGCAACAGCGTGCCGATCAACTCCTCATATGTCAATCCATGGACGATCTCTTGCGTGACGGTATGCTGCCGATCGGCATACGGACGCTTCAGGCAATATGCGATGGTGTGTTCTACGTCGCTATCAGGGCGTGTGGCCTCCCCTGCCGCACGAGCCCGGCGTGATTCCCCGCTGGCTGCGCCAGCAAGGTGCCACCTGCGCCATCGCCAGCGGCATAGGCATACGCATGCAGCAGATCATTGCGGAGAACGACATCACCGTCGTGGCCGGCGCCCCGCTGGCCTCGCCGGAAGCACTGGTGACGGCCAACCCGCAGGAAACACTGATGACCAGTGACAATGCGTGTGAACATAAGCCATGACCCATGAGATCGGCTTTGCACGGTCTGAAAAGGCTCATCCGGTTTAGCGGCGAATCAACTCCTCCGGTAGAGCCCATTAACCACAGCGTGGACGCAGGGGGAGGCGTGGACCAACACGAAGAACGCGAGACGAAGCAGGCTGAAGGCCAGGGCCGCCGGACTTCCGATGCTGCACATCGGGGAATCCGCACGGACTGGGCGTCGATCGGCGTCAGCGTCGGCCTCAGCCTGTTGAATCTGACCATCGCCGTCGCGTCGGGCACTTCACGCCATCTCCACCATACCCCTCTCACATCATCGAAAAGATGCTGCACATCCCTGGATCTGATGATATGCGACCGCGCGTGTATCGTTTGCTCAATTCACTTTTCCACACAGTCGAATCCTGTGGTGGCAGCGTGCGACTGGAGCCAGACAAACGCCACCTACACATCACGCTGTTGGGT
>Ga0172375_10013160_pt1 | contig 10293 bp, 2 predicted proteins | sample LakKiv1m_FD_114537 | JGI IMG/M metagenome (GOLD analysis project Ga0172375, IMG submission 114537) | Freshwater microbial communities from Kabuno Bay, South-Kivu, Congo - kab_092012_11.1m | ecosystem: Environmental > Aquatic > Freshwater > Lake | place: Democratic Republic of the Congo...
AGCTATGCCCGGCTATAACATCTTTATATCGGCCGAATACGATCTTTGCGGTATGCCTATCCCCGAAAACCTCTTCAAGCGCCTGACAAAAACATTCTGCCCAGTTGGCGCACATACCATTCTGCGCATTGGTCTCATCTGTGTAACTCATAGGATAAATATGTTCACGGAACCGGACCAGTATGGCTATGATATCCGCGTTCCTGGCGTTAAGCGCCTCATACAACGAATCCTCGTCAAGATCACTGGCCCTGAACTGCGTCAGTATGTCTACAAAAAGTTCTATCAAAGCATTATTGTGATCGTCAAAACCATCCGCTTCGGTTTCAGATGTATCAGCTGCCTTTCCTTTACGCAGTTCTTTGTCGGAAACGCCATAAGTCGTTTTATACGCTGCCGATAAGATCTCGGTATCGAGTTTATCAAGAGGAGGCTCGACCTGCGCACGGGCGTCGATCTTCACGCTCAATTCATTTTTTTAATATTAACATAATAATACATGAATATCGCGAGCGCCGAGCCCGTCGTGCACGCGAGTACTACGCGGAAGTAGCTCGATTCACCCATAAAAAATGGAGCCTGCACCAGCATATGCCGTACAAAATCGCCGGCTGTCCTCAAGCTAAACGCCGCTTTCACCCTCGTCCATACTCGCCTATGCGTGAACTCATCCGCGCGCTCGGACTTTTCTCCTTCATACCGCACGTTATTATGAAGGATCATCATTACGATCGTATACGCTATGCCTATAGCCTCGGTGTAAAGAGTCGCGTAGATCACGCGCTCTAGATACGGCACGGTGACCAGCCATTCATAAAAATAATGAAGAAACAGCCCGTTCGCCCCTCCGACGAAGAGAGCCGACGCCAGCGTCTGCGACAGATCGATTTTTTTATTGGCCATGTACTGCGCGGCGATATCGACGCTGATATTGGTGATAAGCGCGGTGACCGCGGAGAATATGATCCTGTGGTGGCCGAACGTCGAGAAAAACCATCCAGAGAGGCCTATGACCGCCACGAATCCAAGCGACGCGATGAATCGAGTGGTCAGGCTCTTACCCGGAAGCTCAGCCTTTATCGACCAGCTTCGTCCGGGCAGGATGTATTTGCCTGCGACAAGCGCTGTTATAATAAGCGCGGCTAATACGGCGATAGTTTGTGTCAGGTCACTACTCATAGTCAACCATCCCGGAACGAAAAAAAGTAGCGGCGTTCTATAGCCTAAACTCAGATCCTGATCGTCCATGCCATATGAGTATTCATCGCATATTTTATTTTTACCTTCCTCGGAAAATACGTCCACTGTTTTTGCCGCAAAGAACCACGATATTGGGGAGCCCTTCCCTACTCGCGCCATAACTTTTAATCCTGCATTGATAAAGATGCCTGCCTCAGAATGATCTGTCACGTATATTGCGTGCCCGCGCATAACTCTTTTTAATTCAGATATCCATTTTTTAAATTCGCTCTCGTCGATCCAGGGAAGCGTCGAATCGAAGCAGGCATTGGAATAAACCATATCGAAAGTCCCGTCAGCAAAAGGAAGACTGTCAAATCCAGCCTGCTTCAGATAGATCTTAGATCTATCGACTCCATCCATTTGATCTATCGATGCTTTTAAAACAGCCAGGTTTCTCGCTGACGGATCCACGATGGTAAGCGACCGCATCCCGGGCAGCGCGCTGATAAGCGTCTCTACCTCATGCGTGAACATTCCAGGGCCCATAAGGAGCACATTTCCTTGATTAACACATTCAGCCGCATCCTTGCTTAACAAATAAGCTATCTGCTTTTTGAGCATTTCTTTCCTGATATTCTTTGAGTTTGTCGTAATAGGATGTCTGGGGTGGCCATAACCTGGAGGCTGCCATGGTCCTATGATCTTTGCAGTGCCTTCTGCGTTCAGAGTTTCAAGCGGCATTTGAGACAACTTTTCGCCGCAGAATTCAAGAATAGTTTTTGCTTTTTCATAGATCGATGTATTCAGAGTGCATCCGTTTTCATCGAGCAACAACATGCCGTCCCCTGAATAAAGGTCGCCTATGTCCAAAAGCCCGCCAGGAGCAAGCTGGACGAAAAAATTCATCAATTCATCGCTAAAAACACCTCCGCGACTCATGGGAATATCCCACACGTGCGAGCATATCAGCTGAAGTCTCCTTACGGCCTCGGCGTAATTTTTCGTCCTAGTTGCCTGGTAGATCGTGCTGAAAATGACATCTTCCACGTCGCTCACAGGATCAAATCCATTAGACGCTCTTGTATGCAGCATTATATCGTCGTCAACGCGCCCTTCTGTCCCCAATATCACCAAGGCGTCAGCGTCGCGTATGGCGGCACAGCTGGCGCCGTGCGCGAAAAGCGCCTCAAGCGCGATCGCGGTCGTGCCGCCTACGACACCCGCGCTCCCGTCTATCATCTGATAGTACGCGTCGAGTTCCTTAAGCAGTAAAGGCGCGCTCCTGTCCAGCGCTGACTGCGGGTCGGCTATTACCGCGTCGTCAAGGAACGCCCGGGCTATATCCACCGCTGTCTGGGATTCGGGCCCGTCGACGGCTATGCCGTCCTCGTATATGACCCTTTTCGTTCTGCCTCCGCGAGAGAGAGTCACAGTCTCGAGCGCGCCGTGGCTGTTCTGCGCGAGCAAACCCGTCCTGTAACTCTCGACGAACGCGCCGTAGCGCGGGGTCTGGACCATGACAGCGGTGACATTCTTTCCTGCGCTGCGGAGTTCTCTCATAGCCTTTAACGCCGCCGCGACGCCGATCGGGCCGCCTGCTCCGACGGGTATAAGCAGGCAGACTTTTTTTTCATCACCTACCCCGGCCGCGGCGAGCTCCTTATCGATCTCAATGCCCGCGGTCGCGTGCCCCTGCATGACCTCTATGCCTCCGTGTTCCATATAGAACGCGACGCCTTCGGACCGCTTGATGAACTCTATCCGCTCAGTCTTAGCGGCATCGTAATCCGCGTACTCTTTGTAACGGATATTTCCCTTCTCTTGATCGCCCACATATTCTCTATACTCTGCCAGCGCTTCTTCCATCGCCCCGAGTTTGACCGAAGCTATACCGCTATAGGAATAGACAACAGGCTCTATATTCCTAATACCCCTTAGAAGTTCCGGGCTGTCATGATATTTCTTTTCGAAATGCTTTATGGCGCTCGTGACCGCGTGGATCATCGCGGCGCCGTGGTTGCCCACGGTCTGCGTGACGATCTTCACTCCTTTTTTAAGGCGTTCGGGATGATGCGTTATCACATCCTCTATAGTATAGAACACCTCGTAGGTGACGCCGCGCGCCTTGAAAGAGTCCCCGTTCTGACGGGACTCGTCTTTTATAAAGACTTTTTTGCCCTTCATGGCGCTTATCTCCGGCAGATAGATAAGCGGCGTTTCTTTAATATATGGCGCGAGGATATTTTGTACTGAAAGAAGACGGTCCGCGGTAAAATCCAGCCTCACATCCTTTACCGCTGACCGCGGCACGTCAACCGGGATAGCCGGAGTAACCAAAGCTGTCGACGGCATACGTCCGGACGGATAAAATTTAATAATTTCGATCTTTCGCCCTTCGGGTATCCTGTTGGGATCTTTTATTATATGAGGCAGGCATACTGACCCATCATCGAGATAAATGTCACTGAAAATGAAGCTGCCAAGATCGACGCCGGGCATGTACGATCCTACTCTCTCGACGAACTTTGTCAGGCGTTCCGTTTTGAGTTTTTTGAGCTCACCTGCAAGTCCGGATTCAGTAACGCCATACTCTGATAACTCCGCGAGGTCACGGGCAAACTGCGCCATGAGAATATTAAGATAAACTATCGCCGCGCCCTCTTGGCTTGCGTTTATGAGCCTTGCCATTTCTACCGGGTCTTCAGAGATATCATACCGTCGGTTGGCAGTGTCCCACGCAAGCTTTACCACAGGGCTAAAAATAGAGACTGGCGCCAGTGTCGATCTCGCGACAGCTATACTTTCCGGCTCAACTCCATACAGCAGGTTGTTGACCGTGAAAGCCAGAAACACGGCTACCGCTGTGGCTTTGCGAAATATACGCCCTATTTTTATGGGTCTTAGAATTCTCAAGCTGATCCTTTTTTTTTACGCTGCTGTAAGCAAGCGCTGCATACTGTCAATAAACCTTCTTATATCTTCCACATTCTGCGCTGTTATAGGTTGAAGCACGAATTTTAGCGCGGATACGAACTGACCCGGATCTTTCTTCAACTCTGACAGCGCGATCCTGAGATAATCTGTCTTGCCCGACAGTATTTCGTAGTATTGATAAAAGACATCCTCGTCATCCGCGAGGTAGGACTTTGCCATTCCTATGATTGATCCGAGCTGGCCAAGATCGTCCATATTCAAATGGTCTTTTCCTATGCCCGCTATGATCTGCCCCGCCTCAATACCATTGATTTTTTCTGGCGCTATCACGACCGTATCAGCAGATGCCGCGCCTACCGCCATCCGCGCGATCTCGTCGAGTTCTCCAAATGTCACTTCACAGTTCGTGCCTCTTGTGCTTCTCTTTATATAGTCCACCAGACCTGACTGCGACGGGCCGGCGTACCCATTCCAGATGAATATCCTGTATTTTGTGTCCTCTTTTGAAGGAAACCCGAGCTGCATATGAAGATAGTGGCCTGCATGCAATCTGACAAAGTCTTTAACGAACTTTTCCCGGCCTTCGGGGATATTTTGCCTGTCGCACAAAAGCGCGTTTTTATCCTTCGAGAACGGATCGGGTATGGTCATCAAATAGTTGATCATATTCTTCGTAAATTCCGGATCTCCCTGTTTTTTCATGAAAGCCGCGAATCGGTATAGTCCGCCATGAGGCCCGAATTCCTCCAACACTCCCAACTTTGCCAGGAGCCCTAACATTTGTTCTGATATTTCCCGGGAGGCTATCTCCTGCGTGGAACAGGCAGAGCTGTTAACGCCTTGTTCGGGATCAAGCATATCTGCGATGATCTTGCCGTTATCACGGATCCGTGTCAAATACTCCCTCAATCCCCCCTGCTGACTGACGGCCGATTTGTGATCAGACGCATCCGCTCTTATTGACTGGCCGGTTCCTGTAAGCTCTTCAAGTGATCCCAAAAAGCCTGCCGCCGCCGCGGCGCGCCCGGGTTTGTGCCGCGAAATGCCGCGATCAAATACGTTTTCATCGTCAACCGGATCGAAACGAACCATTTCTATAGCGTAAGGTGTTTCAAACACAAGGATCTGTTCATCTACTTTCTTTTCGCCGATCGCGCTGTCGCGTATATTGTACAGGAAAAGGAGATCCGTTCTACCTCCTGTTCGTTTCTCTATGACATCCGAAACGTACTGCCAATCTCTTCGTTGCCGGTCGGTATTTGAGAGCTCGATCTTTTGTCTCAGGTATCCTTTCATGGTACATAACGGCATCACATGCTGTTCCCTGGGTCTATCAAAAGCTATTATTAACCCGCTGTACTGTGCGCCGGGTTTGAAAGATGCCCCGTCTCTTATCGCAGCCGCATACCGCTCGCCCTGGGATAATCTGCCGCGGAACATGAACTTTAGCATGTCAAGCAACCTGCCGCGAGAACCTGAGCCCTTCACATCCACAATAAGATACTTCTCGCCTATTTCCCCTTCTGCGAAAGATACAATTATATCCGCTTTGGCGACGACCTGCCCTCCCAAGATGACCGGTTCCTCGAAAGCCTCCATATTGAACCCCAATTCGTCGCGCAACTTTCCGGCGGTCATCACGGTATCTATTAAGACCTGCCATCCGCCGTTATTGGGATTGAGTTTCCGGCTGACTGCGATAAGTTCACTGAAACCTTTTATATACCAGAAACCCTTTATAAGAGCTTGAACATTCTCAGGGAAAGAATAATATACGTTCCCGATCGCATTACCCGCTTCGGTGTCTGTCACCGCCGCTATCGCCTCATTCCCCGAATGTTTGGGATCCATAACGGTCCCCTTGGAAACGACAAACAGTTTCTCAATCCTTTCACGATAATTGTCCGAATAAATCCCGTATTTTTTCAAATTTTCGACCAGTATGCCGGAATCCAGGGAATGCCTTATCTGGTCAAGATCCACCATTCCGTCCTCATCCCTGGTATTTGAAAGGACGATAGGCAGGCCGTACTTGAGAGCCAGTGTGTACAGGTACATATCCTGTCCGGAAAAAAGCCTGCGTCTGTGAACCGAAAGATAGACGCCCCTGATACGCGCGCCTGTCACATCTATCTCTTTGGCTTTATTGCGAATATTCTCTTCGGGATAATCGTCCAGCCATGATAAGAGACGTTCATAACTTGAGAGGTCCCACATGCCCCTCTGATCTCTTAGTTCTTCGATCAACATTTTCCGTTGGGCGGCATTCAGCATGAAAGGTTTGATAGGATGCTGGTCCCGGGATTCAGCCGAGCCTACCCATAAAACCTCCCCTGGCGGCTCGCTGATGTCCAGGATGAACGCCTGCTCCGCTTTTAACCATATCTGCTCATGCCCGGGCGCGTTCCAGAAAGCGCACCAGAGATATTTCCCCGCCTCCCCGAGATCATTTATGATCTCCTCGACCACGTCATGCTTGTCTTGAAGAATGCCCGTGTGAAGAAGAAAACTGAAGTTCTTTCTGTCGAACCGCCAAGGGTCGGTCGTGACAAGATTACAGGTCCGCGGGTCGATATCGGGAATATTTAATACTTTCGCGGGCTCTTTGGATTTATCTTGGACCGCTGACGCATTGGGGTCAGCACTTGAATTTTGAATATTTGTACCACTGTGTTCCGCGGGCGTTTGCATTGTTCGATCGCCTTCCAGGGCGGTGAGGCCCAGCGGGTCAGGGATCCTGTCGCTTTTCGGGAGAGTGGCTGTTCCTTTAACCGGCCTGTCTATTTTCAATATCAGTTCCGTACGCAGCGACGCGCCTAGCTTCGACGGGATAAGACGATACGCAGCTCTGCTCGCGGTCCGTTCCAGCAGCTGAACCATGAGGTTTGCGCCGTTGCCATTATGAGTGCTATACTCGCCGGAATGTGCCGACAGGTATCCGGAGAACTCCATAGCGACATATTTCCTAAGAGCATCCCCGCTCATCATTCGCGTCTTCGCAATCCCCTCCCATTTACTTCTGTTCTTGCCCGCGGCCCGGTAGAGCCGCTCCGTTTCTTTGATCTTTGGCCAATCGGTTCCTGCGTCGAAAGCCCCCTGCTCAATCTTTATGTGGACATATCCTGCTGAACCTGTTTTATCGTCTGGTTCTCGATACCGCAAGATCACCCTGACACTGCCTTCTCCACGCGGCTCATGAGTGTTGCCATTTTTACTCATCGCGTTCAAAGCCATCTCTTTAAAAACATCTAAAAGAAGATCCCAATTATCCGGGGAAATATATTTCTTGGCGGCTTCCAGCTCCCGCAGGGGAGCATAAAAGCTGTCCAAATTCTGCATTTTTGACAGCTTCATTACAGTTTCAATTTCTCTGTCCTGAGCCGACGCAACCAGCTTCACCCAATCTATTGACGACGATATCCGTGATCCCAAAACAACGATATCTGCCGCGCCGTAACCGGATACAGCTGTCGGTCTCACAGTCGGTAAATGTTCTTCGCCAGGCATGGGACTTGGGCTTCTCTTGGCCTTTGGAGACACATTTGGGGCAGACCTCGAACTTCGAATATTTGTATCACTGTCTTCCGCGGGCGTTCGCACCGATCCATCGCCTTCCGGGTCGGCGGTTTCGGCCTTTGGGGCCGGGGCAGGAATCGGCGCAGCGGAGTTCTCTCGGCCCGTTTGTTTTAAATGTTCTTTCCGCGCGGCCGGGCGCTTTTTCGGGTTCTTAAAAAGGCTCCTGATATTCATCACAAAAATATCGTTCATCCTTTCACCGGCAAGCGCTTTAAGCGTAGAACCGAGATCATCCCATGCGGCATAAACGCGCCCTCCTGTCGTGCCGCGCTTTTTCTCGAAATATGACAATAACTTTGTAATACCCGAGCCGATCCCTTCGTCCGGAGTATCGATCACAAGTATGACCCCTTTACACATTTCCCGTGGATTTCTGGATATACCGCTTGCCAGCGCTTTGACATAATTGCGCCCCTGCCCCTTTTCATTAAACCACCTGCTGAAAAAATCGTACGTCCTGTATCCCATTCTTTTCGATTTAACCTCTACCAGATAATATTCCGGACTCCCGTCCGAACCGGGCTTCATCACAAGGATATCCGCCCTGCCACGGCTGCGGGCTAGCCTGTCACCGAAAGTCACCTCGAAATCTTCGATAACGTATCCTATCCTTCTTAAACAGACGCATGTCTCCACGACCTTGAGCATCGGTCTCCATCCATGCCGGCTTTTTTTTGTATCTCTCGCCATTTTTTTAAAGCGCGGGTTTCCCCAATAAAGCCTTATATGCTTTTGCAGAAGAGTATTGAAACTCTCAAAATAGTGGCCGAAGGTATCCTCAATCTCGGCTTCTGTGATCAGGGATTCACATATACCCCTGTATTGTCCATAATACGCCAGTTCACGGAGAGCCTCGATAAGTTCGGTGACCCCCACGGCATTTTCCCTTAAACACCTCAATACGATATTGCGCGTTGTATGTTCGTTCGTCCCTCTCTTTATGCTGTCAATAATATCGGTGAGGCCTTCCCCGGGACAGGCCCCGATGTTCGCGCTTGGGGAGTCTTTGGCCATGCCGAATCTGGCTTTGGCCTTTTCAATCTCCTTCATGTCGACAGGGAACTCATCCGGACGCGCGCGGATATGGTCATAAAGCCCCCCGAGCGGCTTGGCCCGCGTATGGAAAGCTTCTGTCTTTTTTCTGTGCCTGTCCGCCCACTTCCTCAGATGGTCTGCGCTGAACCACTCGTGTTGCCGCGCCTCTTCGATGTACTGGGCGATCTCGGCTCTCTCGTGGCGTTCGGCGTCCATGAGCGGAGAGCCGTCAGACCCTTCAAGATAAGACTCCCTGTCCCATCTTAGCTCAACATTCTCTATCGTGTTTGCATTTATCGAATGCATACTGTTAAGCCATCCGGTTGTCACGCGGCATGAATATCCTCCGTCATAAACACAGTAAAGTGCCCCTTGCTGGTCTGTCAGATGCTCGTAGAAACAGCCGTCAGGCACGTTTATGTTCCATATTTTTTCCAAAGCGTCCCTGAAAAGAACGGCGTCATGCCCGGCCACCATGGCTTTATATTCAATTCCGTTTCCTTCACCGCATAACTTTTTTAACATTTTAAACGCCTTGGGGATGGTATGCTCTATGTCGAGGGCGCGCAATTTCCTCTTGCCTTGCCTTTTAAAATAGCTCCGGACGGAATCGATATCCTCCTGAGAGCTTATATGCGCTGCCGCGTAGGCGCGCGGTTTGCCTTCGGAAAACGCCTGTATGACGACAAAGCTGCATCCGTTAAGTCCTAACCTTCCGACAGACGTCTTATACCCCGAATCCGTAGCAATTGTCTGAAAATCACCGACCTCGATATTCTGAATGTCATGATCAACTAAGATCTTTTGGTTACCTGATCCTGTATCGATCACCAATCTTTTTTTACCTGCCAGACGGTGTTCTCCATTGGCAAATACTTCATTGCCGGTACCTACCAAGTCATTGCTTATAACAGACTCGACCGATCTCTGCTTAAAATAGAACTTGCTGTCAAGCCAAGCGACAGGCTTACCGTTGCACCTGCCCAGGCCCACGTGCCCGACCTGTCCGGTATTTTCAAAAAGACCGGGTATAGACGCTATGAGCACCGCCCTGCCGTTTACAACGTCGTCGCGCATATTGATGTATTTTCTGAGTTCAGTCAGCGGAAGCCGATTTGCGATATTTTCAAATTGCTTAGATTGTTCAGGCGTTACTTCTTTAGGACTTGGGATGTTATTTATTTGGGCATATATATGTCTGGCGATGTAGTTATTTACGGCCTCATGGGCTAGAGCGTCATAGCCGGCCTGGAATGGCTCTTTAAAATTAGTGTCTGCGGTCCTTAAGCTAGGAGAAAGCGTATCCCTCTTTGAAATTCCGGCCGCTAAGGAAATATCCGCGGCCAAAATGCTAACCGCAATAAAAAGCGCTACGCCCTTATATATATACGTACACCCTTTTATAGTAATCATATCTCTGGAAGTTTACTATAAAAGATTGTTTTTATTGTCACAACATTGTAATAAGATCGTCGAAAAAGTGTCACAACTTTTATCGGCCGAAATACCATAAAATCCGTCTTCGCGAGCGAGTGAGAGGCGTGTCGGACTGACGAACGAGCGACT
>Ga0172375_10013162_pt1 | contig 10292 bp, 8 predicted proteins | sample LakKiv1m_FD_114537 | JGI IMG/M metagenome (GOLD analysis project Ga0172375, IMG submission 114537) | Freshwater microbial communities from Kabuno Bay, South-Kivu, Congo - kab_092012_11.1m | ecosystem: Environmental > Aquatic > Freshwater > Lake | place: Democratic Republic of the Congo...
CCCCTATCGTTTCCACGGCGGCGTGTCGGGGAGGGCGTCGAGAAAGCCGCGGGTGAGCGCCTCGGCATAGTCGCCCGCGTAGTCGCCGGCGAGGAAGCGGTCGTAGGCTTCGTCGTGAAGCCGCCTCCAGGAGGGCTCCTCCCGCCCGGGAACGATCGGGTAGAAGAGCGCGCCCGCTTCGCGCGCGGCGGCCAGATCGCCCGGCGCGTCGCCGATCATGAGGAGACGGCCGGGGGGGTAGCGGCCGGCGGTGGCGCGTTCGATCTGGAACGCCTTGGTTCCGACCTCCTGTCCGGCGATGGCGGCGACCAGATGGAGCATGCCGTGGTGCCGCCACTCGCTCAACAGGGCGGCTTCCGGCGTCTGCGAGACCACCAGCACGTCGCTCGATCGGGCGATCCGGTCGAGCGATTTGCGCGCCCACGCGAAGGGCGGCACCGGCCGCATGCGGGCATCAATGTCGGCGTTGACGGCCAGGCTCCACGCGAGCACCCGCCGCAACTCGGGGTCGCCGGTGCGGGCGACCTCTTCCCGGAGCGACAGGTTGCCCAGGGGCAGCCCCGACCGGCAGTAGGCGCGCAGGGCGTCGAGGCGCGGCAGGGGGACGCCGGCGGCGCGGACGGCATCCCACTCCGCGAGCAGCTCGAAGGTCAGCAGCAGGGTGGTGAAGCGGTTCTGTCCGCGCGTTTTGGATGTGATGTTGGCGAACTCGGCGGCCGCGCGCACCTGGGGCTCGATCCTCTCCAGCCCCCAGTGTACGCAGATCAGCGGATGGAAGTGCTCCCGCTGTTTGACGCCCATGGTGTCGAAGACGCAGCCGTCGGAATCCACGCCCACGAAGGTGTCATGGGCGGGTTTCAGGGCGGCAAGCGTTTGGGCGGTGGCGCAGGATTGGATCATGGGCTCTTGTCTCCTGGAAACAGGCTGTGTGCGGGGTTGCGTTACTCTTCCCAGACGCCTTCGGCGGCGAGCTGGGCGCGGAGGGTTTGCCGGATGGTGGGACGGCCGCCAAAGAGAAGCGAGCCGATGCGGATCCAGGTGGCGCCCTCGCGGACGGCCGCCTCGAAGTCGTTGGACATGCCCATGGAGAGGCGGGGCAGGCCGACGCCGAAGTCGCGGGCCAGGCGGTCGCGCAGGTCGCGCAGCCGGGCGAAGACCGGCCGGGCCTGTTCGGGGTCGGGGCAGAACGGCGCCAGGGTCATCAGCCCGGAGAGCGTCAGCGCGCGGCCTTGCAGCGCGCGTTCCACGGCCCGCGGCGCCTCACCGGGTTGGAGGCCGAACTTGCTCGCCTCGCCCGAGACGTTGACCTCGAGCAGGATCTCGGGGCGCACGCCCGCCTCGCCGGCCGCGGCGTCGAGCGCATCGAGCAGCCGGATCGAGTCCACCGAGTGAAAGGTCGAGAAACAGGCCAGCGCCATCCGGATCTTGTTTCGCTGCAGGTGGCCGATCAGGTGCCAGTCGGGGCCCGAGACGCACTGCGGGATCTTGAAGGCCGCCTCCTGCACGCGGTTCTCGCCGAATCTGCGGATGCCCGCCTCCCACGCCTCGGCGACCACCTCCGGGCCGAAGGTCTTGGTGACGCCGATCACCTCGACCTCCTCCGGGTTTCGTCCCGCCTGTTCGCAGGCGCGCGCGATCCGTTCGCGCACGCGCGCGAGCGTCGCGGCCACCGGCTGTTGCGCTGTGTCGTTTTCTTCCATGCGGCTCCGGTTTACGGAACGTCCTGGCGGCCGCCCAGCGCCCGCTTCAGGGTGAGGGGGTCGGAATAGCCGACGCCGCTGTCGGCGGGCAGGCCGAACGCGAGGCGCGTGACCCGCACGCCGCGGGCGCGCAGCCGTTCGGCGAGGTAGCCCGCGGTGGTGTCGCCATCGAGATCGGTGCTGAGCGCGAGGATCACCTCGCTGACGCCCCCCGCCGCGACCCGGTCGAGCAGCGCCTGGATGCGCAGCTCATCCGGGCCGGTCATCCGGGCGGGGGAGAGTTTGCCCAGAAGCGCGTGGTACCGGCCGCGGAAACCTCCCGAGCGTTCGATGGCCAGGATGTCTCCCGGCTCTTCGACCACGCAGAGGCGCTGCCCGTCGCGTCCCGCTCCGGCGCAGAGGGCGCACGGATTGGCGTCGGCGGTGGTGAATCCGCCGCAGAGGTCGCAACATCGCACCTGCGCGCGGGCGGCGGCCAGCGCGGCGCTCAGCTCGTCGAGCAGATCCTCCGGGCGTCGCACCAGCGCCAGCGCCGCCCGTTCGGCCGAGCGGCGGCCGAGGCCCGGCAGACGTGCCAGCGTGCGCACCAGATTATCCAGCGGCGTGATCATGGCGGATTCAGCCCAGGCCGCCCAGCATGCCGCCGATGCCCGACTCCTGCATCAGCTTGCCCATCGCCTCCTGCGTCTGCTTGCGCACGCCCTTGAGCGCGGCATTGACCACGGTGTGGAGCATGGTTTCGAAGCGTTCCGGCTTGCCGGCGCGCACCTCGTTCAGCGCCTCGGGGGTGAAGCGGATGGAGACGATCGAGAAATCGCCGCGCGCCACGCAGGTGATGCCGGCGTTGCTGTATTCAAAGGTGATCTTTTCGATCTCGGCCTGCAGGCGCTTCGTCTCCTTGCGCATCTGCATCGCCTGCTTCACCTGTTCGAACATGTTGGCCATGGGGGATTCTCCTGTGCGGGTTTTCGACTCGTCCGGCCTTGCGGGCCGCCTGAAACGAAAGCGGTCCCAGCATACACGACGCGCGCGGGGAATGCAATTCCGCTTTCCCTGGAGCGCCGCGATCGCGTTGACGATCCTTGCTGACGATCCCGGTGCCTCTGGTCTGTTTCCGGGGCGTCCTCCCTGTTCTACGCCGTCACGCAGCTCCTTTTGAACGGGAGAGGATGGGCGCTGGTTCTCTCCTCATTCCTGGGGTTGCCCCTTATCCTGTATACCCTGCTCCGCGTCGTCCGGTTTCGACACGGGCCAAAGCACCGTCCGCTTTTGAAGACTTCACGACCGTGAGCCGCTTTCGCGCGATTCGCGTGTCGCTTTCGCGTTGCCTTGGCGCGGCGGCCGGGGTAAGATGGAAGCTGTTCGATGGCGATCCCGCGGGGAAGCGGGGCGCTCGGACGCAACACGGAAACGGGGTGCAAGCATGAGCGGATGGATCGTGGTTCTGATCGTCGTGGCCGTACTGGCCGTGTTCGTGATCGGGCTGTACAACAAACTCGTGACGATGCGCAATCGCTTCAAGAACGCCTTCGCCCAGATTGATGTGCAGCTCAAGCGCCGCTATGACCTGATTCCCAATCTGGTCGAGACGGCCAAGGGGTTCCTCAAGCACGAGCGGGAGACGCTCGAGGCGGTGATCCAGGCGCGCAACCAGGCCGTCGGCGCGAATCGGGCCGCGGCCGGCAACCCGGCCGACGCCCAGGCCCTGCAGGGGCTGATGGGCGCGGAAGGCGCGCTGCAGGGCGCGCTGGGCCGCCTGATGGTGGTGGTCGAGCGCTATCCCGACCTCAAAGGCAACCAGCAGATGAGCCAGCTCATGGAGGAGCTCACCTCGACCGAAAACAAGGTCGGCTTCGCGCGGCAGTCCTACAACGATGCCGTCATGGCCTACAACATCGCGCGCGAACGCTTCCCGGCCGTGGTGCTGGCCGGCGCGCTCGGCTTCCAGCCGGCGGCGCTCTTCGAGATCGTGGCCGCCGCGGAGCGCGAGGCGCCGAAGGTAACCTTCTGAGGCGCGCATGGATTTCTTCTCGCACCAGGACCGCGCGCGCAGGCGCACAAGCTGGCTCGTGGCGCTGTACGGGCTGGCGGTGGCCGGCATCATGCTGGCGTTCTATGCGGTCGCGCTGGGCCTGTTCGGGTCCTCCGAAGCGGGCGACCGCGCGGGGCTGTGGCAGCCCGAGATCTTCATCTGGGTGGCGGGCGGCGTGCTCGCGGTCGTGGGGTTCGGATCGCTCTTCAAGATCGCGCAGCTCGGCGGCGGCGGATCCGTGGTGGCGCGGTCGCTGGGCGGCCGGCCGGTCTTGCCGAATACGACCGATCCGGACGAGCGGCGGCTGCTGAACGTGGTGGAGGAGATGGCGCTGGCGGCCGGCGTGGCCGTGCCCCAGGTCTATCTGCTCGACAGCGAGCCGGGCATCAACGCCTTTGCGGCGGGCTTCACCCCGCGCGACGCGGTGATCGGCGTGACGCGCGGCTGTGTGCGGCAACTGACGCGCGACGAGCTGCAGGGGGTCATCGCGCATGAATTCAGCCACGTGGTCAACGGCGACATGCGGCTCAACATCCGGCTGATCGGCGTGCTGTTCGGGATTCTGCTGATTACCGTGATCGGACGGGGCCTTCTCCGCACGGCGCATCTCGGCGGGGGCGGCGGGCGATCCTCGCGCGGCAACTCCAAACGCGGCGGCAATCCGTTGCCGCTGCTCGGCCTGGCGATGATCGTGATCGGCTACATCGGGGTCTTCTTCGCCAACCTGATCAAAAGCGCGGTGTCGCGGCAGCGGGAGTTTCTGGCCGACGCCTCGTCGGTGCAGTACACCCGCAACCCCGACGGCATCGCCAACGCGCTGAGGCGGATCGGCGGGTTTGCGGCGGGCGCCCGGGTTGCCCACGCGCGGGCCCCGGAGGCGAGCCACCTGTTTTTCGGCGAGGCGGTCGGCCGCGGTCTCACCGGGCTGTTCGCCACCCATCCGCCGCTGCGGGAGCGGATCCGCCGCCTCGATCCCGCGTCCAATCCCCAGATCGCCTCGTGGGCCGACTCCGGCCCGGCGCCGTCCGCGGGCGCGGCGGGCGTCTCGGGGTTCGCGGCCGGCGCGCGCGCCGGCACGTTGGATCTGGCCGCGGCGCGCGCGGTTCTCGACCGGTTGCCCGCGGCGCTGCGCGAGGCGGCGCGCGACCCGGTGGCCGCGCGCGCGCTGCTCTACGCCCTGTTGCGTTCGCCCCGCCCCGACATTCGGGAAACCCAGGATCGCGCGGCCCACGCCCACGATCCGCACGCCGAGTCGCGGCTGGCCGCGCTGGCGCAGGCGACCGCCTCGCTGCCGAAGGATCTCCGGCTGCCGCTGGCCGAACTCGCCGTGCCGGCGCTGAAGGGGCTCTCCCACGGGGAGTACCGGACCTTTCTTGCGGTCTTGCGGCTCATGGCCGAGGCCGACGGCGAGATTGACCTCTTCGAGTACGCGCTGCGGCATCTGGTCATCCGCCATGTCGAGCCGGCCTTCGGCAAGGTCAGCGTCGCGCCGGTTCGCTATCGGACCATCGCCCAGGTGCGGTCGGCCTGCGAGACCGTGCTGGCGGCGCTGGCCGTCTGGGGGACGGCGGACGAGGCGGCGGCCGCCGCCTGCCAGGAGGCGGGACTGCGGATCCTCGGCCTGACCGCGCCGGCCCGCGCCGCCTCGAAGGCCTCGCTCGGCGAGGTGGATCAGGCGCTCAACACGCTCGCGGAGGCTTCGCCACAGCTCAAGAAACAGATTCTGGAGGCTTGCGTCTGCTGCGTCCAGGCCGACGGCCGGGTCGCGCCCGATCAGGCGGATCTGCTGCGCGCCATCGCCGACGCCCTCGATGTGCCGATGCCGCCGATGGACAGGATGCGGGCATCATGACAGCATCAACCCCTCGGAACCCGGGCTTCCGACCGCTCACGCCGAACGGGGCACGGGATTCGCGTCCGTCGCCGCCTGTCCGGTGAGAGTCCGATGAACGAGTCCCCCCGTGTGCATGTTCTGGCGTGCGGCGTGCTGGCCGCCGATCTGCGGGCGCTGGCGCCGAAGCTGCCGGTGAAGCTGACCTTTGATTTTCTTCCGGGCAAGCTGCATGCCACGCCCCACGAGCTGCGCCAGAGGCTGCAGGAACGGATTGACGCCGTCAGCGCGGCCGGCACGGCCGACGTGATCGCGATCGGCTACGGCCTGTGCGGCCGGGGGACGGTGGGGTTGCGCGCCCGCGGCGTGCCCCTGCGGCTTCCCAAAACGCACGATTGCATCGCGCTGTTTCTCGGCTCGGACGCCGCCTACCAGGAGCAGTTCGCGCGCTGTCCGGGCACGTACTACGTCTCGGCCGGCTGGGTGCAGGAGGGGATGGGCAGCGCCAGCGCCGTCGCCGCCCCGGCGGAGCGGCGGGCCGACGGGGACGGCGCGCCGGGGATCTGTCCGCCGGAAGAGGACGACGGGCTGGGCGAACAGTACGGAACGGAAAACGCCCAGGCGATCCGGACCTTCCTGGATAGCTGGAAGCGCAATTATTCGCGGGTGGCGTTCATTGACACCGGCATCGGCAACACCCACCACGCGCGCGTCGCCCAGGCGATGGCCCGCGAGAACGGGTGGGCCTACGAGGCGCTGCGCGGCTCGCACGACGTGCTGGCGGCGGTGCTCGTGCCGACGGCCGATCCGCGGGTCTGCGACGTGCCGCCCGGTTATGTGACGGCCTTTGACGCCGTGGCGCGCGCCCTCACGGCGCGTCTGCCGGCCGACGCCGTCGGCGCCGCGCGCCAAACGCAGGCGGCCGCGCCCCCGCCGCGCGACGCCGGCCGCAAGCGGCGGACGGGTTATGGGCTGGGGATAGACGCGGGCGGAACCTACACCGACGCGGCGATTTTCGACTGGGCCGAACGGCGGGTGGTGGCCAAGGCCAAGGCGCCGACGACCCACTGGGACTACGCGATCGGCATCGGCGGCGCGCTCGACCTGCTGCCGCTGGAGCTGTTGCGGCAGGTGGACGAGGTGGCGGTCTCGACGACGCTGGCGACCAACGCGATCGTCGAGGGCCGCGGCCAGCGGGTGGGGCTGCTGCTGATGCCGCCCGCCGGCGATGACGGCGCCGGACGCATCAGCCACCGGCCGATGCGGATCATCCCCGGACGGCTGGCGATTGACGGCTCGGAACTGGCGCCGGTGGACGTGGGCGAGGCGGCGCGCGCCGCCCGCGAGCTGGTCGCGGCGGAGCAGGTGCGGGCCTTCGCGGTGACCGGCTATGCGAGCTCGGTCAACCCCGCGCACGAGCTGGCGGCGATGCGGGCGGTGCGCGAGGCGACCGGGCTGCCGGTGACCTGCGGGCACGAGGTCTCGGCGCTGCTCGACTACCACGTCCGCGCCGAGACCGCGTCGCTCAACGCGCGGATCACCCCCTGTCTCGAGGCGTTTCTCGAACGGCTGCGCGCGAGCCTCTCGGCGCGGGGCATCGCGGCGCCGGCGATGATCGTGCGCAGCGACGGCTCGCTGATGAACATCCGCACCGCGGCGGAACGGCCCGTGGAGACGCTGCTTTCGGGGCCCGCCGCCAGCGTGGCCGGCGCGCGCTTCCTGTGCGAGGCGCCCGACGCGCTGGTGCTCGACATCGGCGGCACGACGAGCGACACGGCGGTGCTGCGCGGCGGCGCGGTGCGGATTGATCCCGACGGCGCGCGGGTGGGGCACTGGCGGACGCACGTGCAGGCGCTGGCCGTGCGCACCACGGGACTGGGGGGCGACAGCGAGGTGCGGCGGGACGCGCACGGCTGGCAGGTCGGGCCGCGGCGGGTGTGGCCGGTGTGCCGGCTGGACGAGGCCGCGGGCGCGGCCGGGGCGCAGGCCTGCTTGGATTGGCTCCAGGAGCATCCCGGCGCCGAGGCCGGCACGCAGGCGATTTGCGCCCGCATGCCCGGCGGCGCAATCCCCGACGACCTGGACGCGCGGCGGCGCGCGATCCTGGATCTGCTGGAGGCTGAACCGATGACGATCGGACGATTGATCCAGGAAACCCGCTGCCTACGTCACGGGTTCCTCGGCATCGAGGCGCTGGTGGACCGCCAGTTGGTGCGGCTCTTCGGCTTCACGCCGACCGACGCCCTGCATGTGCAGGGCCAGCTGACGATGTGGAACGCCGGGTATGCGCGGCGCTATGCCGAGGTCATCGGCGCGGCCGATCAACTGGACGCCGAGACGGTGGCGCGGCTGACCCTCGAGCAGGTGGAGTACAAACTGGCGCACGAGCTGCTGATGACCCGCCTGGCCGACCGTTGCGGCGAAAAGGGGCTGGATCACGATGCGGGGGCGGTGGCGCGCGCCCTGCTCGATCGCGGGCTCGGCCGGGTGCGGGACGGGCTGGGCGTCTCGTTCGAACTCGGCGTGCCGGTCATCGGCATCGGCGCGCCCGCCGCGTTTCTGCTGCCCGGGGCGGCGGAGCGGCTGCGCGCGGAGGTGATCCTGCCGCGCGATGGTGATGTCGCCAACGCCGTGGGCGCGATCACCAGCCAGGTGCGCGTCGAACGCCAGGCCGTGATCGTTCCCGACGAGCTGGGCATGCTGCACGTCAACGGGCTTCCCGGCGCGCCGACCTTCGCCGGGATGGACGAGGCGCAACGCTACGCCGAGGAGGCGCTCGCCGCCTGGGTCAGGAGGCTGGCCGTCGAGGCCGGCGCGTCGGATCCCGAGGTGACGGTGCGCGGCGAGGACCGCATCACCGAGGCGGCCGACGGGTTGGCGGTGTTTATCGGCCGGACGCTCCGGGCTGTGGCGGCGGGCGGGATGTGAGCGGGGCGACGGGCTCGATCGCCGGGGCGGCCAGGGTGACGGCGCCGTCGTGCTCGCCTTCGATGGCGAGGCGGATGTAACGGGTTTCGGCGCGGATCGCCTGTCTTGTCGTGTGGCGCACCGGCGTCCATCCCGCGTCGTCACGCAGAACCGGCGGCGGATCCTTGGTCTCGCGCACCAGCACGGGAGCGATGCCGTCTTCCGGTTCGCCAAGCTGCTCGATGGCGAAGAGGACGGCGCCCCTGAAGGCGGGCGCCTGGAGCAGGCGGGCCGTGAGGCGGACTTTTGCGACCTGCGCGCGGGCGATCCGCACGGGCGGCGACTCGATGCGGAAACGGGCGGGGCCGTTGGTGACGACGACGGCAATGCCGTCCCACACGGCGGCAAGCGCGGTCGCGTCGGGACGGTCCAGCCGGACGCGCCACCCGGAGAGGGCCGCGCCGTCGGTGGAGAGGGGGAAGGGGGGAAGCAGGTTTTCCCGCGAGGTGGGCGCGGCCGGCGGCAGTTCTCCGGAGGGAATGACCAGCGCGCGGGCGCGGGCGGGCGGGCGCAACAGCAGAACGCCCCAGCCGATCGCCGCTGCGAGCAGGCCCGCGGCGGCGGCGGCGAAGGCGAGGCGCCTCCAGCGGCGCGCGGCGCGGCCGAGAAGGACGATCTCGCTGACGGCGGTCACGCCGCGCGCGCGCTCGTCGGGCGTGCGCGCGGGCGAGAACGAGACCGCCTCGCGGACGGCGAGGAGGCGGCGGCGCGGGTCGCGGTCGAGGAACGGGGTGTCGGCCGCGGAGAAGCCGGCGGCCGCGAGGGCGGCGCGGCAGGCGTCGAGATCGAACGGCACGGCGCGCCAGATGACCGAGCCCTCGTCGCTGTCGTAGATGCAGTACGAGGCGAGCGCGTCGCCGGCGCGGGGATTGCCGGCCGAGCCGGGATTGACCAGATAGCGCTTGCCGCTCTCGATTGCGAAATCCTGGGGCGGCAGGCAATGGGTGGCGCCGCTCGCGCCGATGACGAAGAGCGCGGGGACATGCGTGTGGCCGGTGAAGAGCAGCGGCTCCGGCGCGGCGGCCCAGCAGGGCGCGGCGGCGTCGGCGTCTTCGATGTAGTTGAAGGCCGCGGGTTCGGTGAAATCGCCATGCGCGCAGCGGAACCCGGGGCCGGCGAGGGTGAGCGGCAGGGAGGCGAGGAAGCGCGCGGCGCGGGCGGAGAGGCGGTCGCGGGTCCAATCGAGCATGCGGCGGGCGTGGTCGTGGAAGAGGCCGGGATCCAGCTTGCCGCAGACCGCCGCGTCGTGGTTGCCCATGCAAAAGGCGTCCACGTGCCGGTAGGCCGATTCCAGCACGGCGGAGGGATTGGGGCCATAGCCGACGATGTCGCCGAGACAGAGGATGCGGCCGACCCGCTGGGCGGCGAGATCGGTCAGAACGGCGTTCCACGCCTGCAGGTTGGCGTGGATGTCGGAGACGACGGCGTAACGCACAACGATCCTTTCATGGGTTAGACGGGCAGTTCGTGCGGCCAGTATACCGCATCCGCCCCGCCCCGCAAAACCCCAAACGGCCGGCCGGGACGACCCCGCGCCTCGCCCCTCCGTTCCCATTCATTCCGCTTGACCCGCCCGCCCCCTCCCGGTACCCTTTTGACATGGCGCGGTGCGCCACGCCCCGCCTCCACCCGCCCGAGTGGGCGGTCACAGCAGCGTCCGACTGACGCCTATCGTAGAGGCTTTTCACCCGAGATAGGCGTCACGATGACGACGTAACTCGTTCAAAATCAAAACAACGCTTGACGCATTTCACGGTTTCGG
>Ga0172375_10013163_pt1 | contig 10292 bp, 6 predicted proteins | sample LakKiv1m_FD_114537 | JGI IMG/M metagenome (GOLD analysis project Ga0172375, IMG submission 114537) | Freshwater microbial communities from Kabuno Bay, South-Kivu, Congo - kab_092012_11.1m | ecosystem: Environmental > Aquatic > Freshwater > Lake | place: Democratic Republic of the Congo...
ATGGTATGTTTTGTCTTTTAGCATCTGAAGCATATTCAATTTCGACATCATTATTAATATGCCAATGAATCCCTTCGGTATTCCCCAAAGCAGAATGGTCGGCGCCAATACGCATTTTCATTATTAAATCCCATTCGGTATTTGCAGAATCTGAAAGAAAATATTTTTCGTTTCTGATTTTGTTTGTATAAAATTTTTGAGGCCAGTGGCACTTCTCACAAGTTTCACGTGCAGGACGTAAATTTGCGATAGGTGTTTCTATTGGTCTTGGATATGTTCCCAATAAATATTTATAAACCTGACGCATACCCGACATTTTCGATTTTACATAAAAGTCGGCACCTTCACCAACGTGGCACTCTGCGCATTTAACTTTTGCATGTGGTGAATGCTGGTATGCTGTGTATTCTGGGTCCATTACTTTATGACAAAGTTTGCCACAAAACTCAACCGATTCGGTATAATGAAACCCTTTATAACTTCCAATAATAGTAAATATTATAAAAAATATTGTTACAACAGAAAAAATTAATATAGCATTTCTTGTCTTAGGATCTTTTAAATTTATTACTAAAAGTTTGTCGTCTGTTAAAAAAATACCTTTTTTAATTTTACGTTTTTTCAAATACATACCAATAGGGATAAGTATTAATCCCAGAACTAAAAACGCTGGAGTAACAATATATGCATACAAATCGAAATAAACATTTTCTAAATCAAAAAAGTTAATTTGAATAATAAAAAATATTATTGCAAACCATGCAATTATTGCAGTAATAGTTCCTAAATAAGAAATGTAATTGAAGTAACTTCGTGGTAATTTCATAAAAATAATATTATGCTACAAATGTATTTTTGTAAATAACAATATAAAATGTTTAACAACATTTCAATTAATGTTAAATAGCATATTAATGATTTTTATAGTTTCTTGATTTATTTTAATGCCCAATAATTGTTTGATTCATTTTTTTTATTAAATTTTTTTGAAATATTTTATATATTGTTATTTTTATGTTTTGTAACAATTAATTAATTGATATTTAGCATTATTTATTTGTTTTTTTAAAGCAAAATTGCATAAAAAAATATTATGAAAAAGAGTCTTATATTATTTGTTTTTATATTAATATCATTAAGTTTAAGCTACTCTCAAAAAATAATTTGTACCGATTGTCACGAAAATTTAATCTTGAATTCTGCTCACAACAAAGTAATAAATTGTAATGACTGCCATAGAGATATATTAAATGATAATCATACAAAGGGTTCTGCATTAGAGGTTAAATGTGAGAATTGCCACATTGATAATAATTTAGATTTCCATAATGATGTTATTAAAGTAAACAAAATAGATGCTCCTAACTGTAAATTTTGCCATGGAACACATAATATAAAAAAGGTTGATACTATTAAAAACCCACAATTAGTTTTTTGTAATAAGTGTCATAAAAATATTGTTTTAACTTCATATTACCACAACAACAATAAAAATGTAAAAAATTGTAACAACTGTCATAGTAAGAATAAGCAAATGTACGAGCTAAAAAATTCTGTACATAGTAAACTTAATTGTTCAAATTGTCATGGTTATGTTGTAAAAAATATAGAAACTCACAAAGTGATGTCAAAAGAAGGTATTAAAGCAGATTGTTATTTGTGCCATGTTGATATTGCAAACAAACATAAGGAAAGTATTCATGGTGTAGCTTTAACAGAAGGAGTTAATGAAGCTGCCCAGTGTTGGGATTGTCACGGTTCTCATAGTGTAGATTCTGTAAAAAGTAAAAAAAGTTTAATATATCCAACAAATCTTGTCAAAACTTGTGGAAAGTGCCACGATAACAAAGCTTTTGTAAAAAAATTCGCTTTTGCAATAAAAGCTCCAGGAAAGATGTATTCAAACAGTATTCACGGCAAGCTTGTTTCAAAAGGAGAAAATGCGGCTAATTGTATTACGTGTCATGGTTCGCACGATATTAAAAATAGGGTACAAGATGGTTCAAAAATTGCAAGCTTTAATTTACCAAATACATGTGAGAATTGCCATAAAAAAGTAGTTTCAGAATATAAACAATCTATTCATTGGGTTGCGGTAAAAAAAGGAGTTCGCGAATCACCCTCGTGTAACGATTGCCATAGCGAACACAACATACAAAAAATTAATACAAATAATAAAAGATTAGAAATTAGAAAAATACAATCAAACACTTGTCTTCAATGCCATCAGAATTTATTATTATCTGAACGATATGGTATTTCAAGCAAAAGTGTTTCAAATTATGAAGATAGCTATCATGGTTTAGCTACAACTAAGAGTAATGATAATGCAGCCTTATGTGTCGATTGTCACGAAGTACATAAAATTTTGCCAAAAGAAAATCCGAACTCTTCAATTAATAAACAAAACATTGTTTTAACTTGTAAAAAATGCCATAAAGATGCAACGAGCACTTTTGCAAATAGTTACTCGCACATTACTCAAGTTTCAAAAGACAAAAAAATAGAAGATATTATCAAACTAATTTACATTTTGTTAATAATATTTGTAGTTGGATTTATGCTGATACATAACTTGCTTATTTTATTTCATGAACTAGTTTTAAGATATAAAACTTCAAAAAATGAAATTAGAATACCTCGTTTTACAAAGAATGAGCTAATTCAGCATACTGTTTTGCTTTTATCGTTTATTATATTAGCAATTACAGGTTTCCAATTAAAGTTCCCAGAAAGTTTATTCGGAAAAATAATGTATTATATTGGTATAAACGAAGAACTTAGACAATTAATTCATAGGGTTTCTGCAATTATTATGATATTGTTATCGATATATCATGTATTATATTTAATGTTTACTAATAGAGGTAGAGAAGTTTTTAAAAGTATAACACTTAAGTTTTATGATATTTCAGAAGCATTCAATAATATACTTTATTTATTACATTTTAAAAAGAAGAAACCAGAATTTCAAAACTTTAGCTATATCGAAAAAATTGAATATTGGGCACTTATTTGGGGAACAATTGTTATGGCGTTTACAGGTTTTATTTTATGGTTTCCAACAGTTGTTGGAAATTGGGCACCCCTTTGGTTTATTAAGGTTAGTCAAATAATTCATTTTTACGAGGCAATATTAGCTACACTTGCAATTATTATTTGGCACTGGTTTTTTGTTATTTTCCACCCGAAAGAGTATCCTTTAAGCTTTGTTTGCATTGATGGATTTATGCCGGTTGCACAGTATAAAGAGGAACATCGATTAAAATATTATAATTTATTAATAGAAATAACAAAAGCCAAAAATGAGAATATCCCAATTTATAAATTATCGAATTTTGCACAACTTTTTATTAAAACTTTTGAAAAAAATAAGATTGACATTAACTTGTTTATTAAAAATGAAATAGAATCTGATGTTGAACTTAAAAATATAATTAAATCAAAAGATTTAAATTATTAAACCATTAATCGTTCTATAAGTAAAATTAAAGAACCTCCTATTCCAGCGCCCGAAAAGATTAATATCCAATCGTGGCGGTTTACTTTGAATACTTTTAATAAAAAAATACTTACCAATAAAATTAATAAAACAACAAATATTTGTCCTGTTTCAATGCCTAAATTGAACGAAAATAATGGCAAAATAATATTTTCTTCTTTACCTAGAATTGCTTGCAAATAGCTAGAAAAACCTAATCCATGAATTAATCCAAAAAATAAAGCCGTTATATATTTAACCCAATGAGTTTTAATTGTTATTGTATCGGTTTTTAAAAATAGGTTCCAAAAAGCAGTAATTAAAATAGTAATTGGAATTAAAACCTCAATAATTTGCCTATTTACCGAAATAATATTTAATGTTGCAAGAATTAACGAAACAGTGTGACCAACAGTAAATGCAGTAATTAAAACTAATATTTGCTTCCACTGATTTAAAAGGTAAACGGCAGTTAAGCATATAATAAACAAAATATGGTCGAAACTTGTTGCACTTATAATGTGCTTAATGCCTATATTAAAGTACATGTTAAATTCATTCATAAAAAATTTTTGTAAAAATATAATATTTGTAGTAATTTTATAAGTTTATTCGAGATGATATATAATTTAATAAATATTATTTTATTTTTTAATATAAATGTGTTTGCATATCACCCTGTGCACATTTCGGTTTCAAATATTGACTTTAATGCATCACAAAAATCATTTGATATTTCAATTAAAGTTTTTGCAGACGACTTTGAAAAAGCTGTAAGTAATAGTCAAATTATAAAATCATCATTAGGTGAATCAAATCAAGTAGAATATTATAATGAAAAAATAAAAAGTTATATTAATAAAAATTTTAAATTTATTTTAAATAATAAAGATAGTTATTCTAACAAAAATTTAATTCTAACAAATCACAAAATAGAAGATGGTGCAATTTGGCTTTATTTTACTTTTAAAGTAAATGAGAAAATAAAATCTATTAAAATTATTAATAATTTACTCAACGATTTGTACCCAGATATGACTAATTTAGTTATTGTAAAGTACAAAGATTTAGAAAATGGATATACTTTAAATAAAGACAATAATGTTATAAAAATTCAATCTTAATATTAAAATGAAATACTTTTTTATTTTATATTTTTTTGTAATATCAACAAACTTGTTTGCAACACATAACAGAGCCGGCGAAATAAGGTATAAACATTTATATGGATATACTTACGAAATAACATTAATAACATATACTTACTCGCTTTCACAAGCTGACCGTCCGGAATTAGAAATCCAATGGGGCGATAATACGTCATCTATTGTACCAAGAGTTTCAAAGATTTTATTAAGCGATTTTTATAATAAAAACACTTATATTGGAACTCACACTTATCCGGGACCTGGAATATATATTATTGTTATGTCAGATCAAAACCGAAATGCCGATGTGCAAAATATTCCAAACTCTGTAAATGTTTTGTTTACTATAAAAACTACTCTAAATATAAGTGCCGAAATTGGACCAAATTCGACACCTATGTTAACCTATCCGCCTATTGATAAAGCTAAGATATATAATGTTTTTATTCATAATCCAGATGCTTGGGACCCCGATGGTGATAGCTTATCGTATAAATTAACAATGTGCCTTGGCGATAATGCTTTTCCAATTCCTGGTTATTCATTCCCTTATGCAAGTAATTCTTTAACTGTTGATGCTATAACAGGCGATTTAATTTGGGATTCGCCACAACAAGAAGGAATTTATAATGTTGCAATGTTAATAGAAGAATGGCGTTTTTATAAACCCACAAGGCATTATATTAAAATTGGTGAAATTGAAAGAGATATACAAATAGAAGTAGTAAATTCAAGTAATTTAGCTCCATATATAACACCGTTACCCGATTTATGCGTTACTGCCGGAACTCAAATAAATTTTCCGGTTGTTGCAACTGATGCAAATGGCGATAAAATTATGTTAAATGCTTATGGTGGCCCATTCCAAGTGCCAAATAGCCCTGCAACATTCGATACTACTTATGGTGATGGAACTGTAACTCAAAACTTTAACTGGAACACAAATTGCACACATATAACTAAATTTCCATATCTTGTTATTTTTAGAGCAAAAGATATCCCTGGTGGTAACGAACCCGTTTTAGCAGGGCAAGAGCATGTATATATAAAAGTAATTTGTCCACCTCCCGATAATTTAACTTTAACACCAACAACCAATTCCGTTTTTTTAAATTGGCAACCAGTTATATGTAGTCAAGCAATAAAATACGATATTTATCGTAAAAATGGACCTTCAGGGTGGAATCCAGATAGTTGCGAAACAGGTATTCCAATATTAGTAGGATTTGTAAAAATTGCAAGTGTAAACGGAAGTTTAACATCGCAATACATTGATAATAATAATGGAATGGGTTTGCCTATTGGTTACGAATATTGTTATAGAATAGTTGCAGTTTTTAGCGACGAAGCCGAGAGTGTCGCTTCAAACGAAGCGTGTACTGAACTTGTAAAAGGCATACCGGTAATTACGCACGTTAGTGTTACAAAAACCGATGTATTAAATGGTAAAAATTATGTAGAATGGTCAAAACCAACCGAATTTGATACTATTGCTGCACCCGGACCTTATAAATATTTAATTTATCACTCCCCCGATTATTGGGGAAACTCCCTCCAATTAATCGATTCATTAAATTCAATAAACGATACGGTTTATATAGATTCAATTTTTCATAACACTTCATTTAATCCAAATTCATATAAAATTGAATTTTATAACGATTCTCCACGAATGTTAATTGGAACACCGAATATTGCCTCATCGCCTTTTATTAATGCAATTGGCAGCGATAATTCAGTTAAAATTGAAATAAATAAAAATGTTCCTTGGGTAAATTACAGATACGATATTTTTCGTTTAAATAATTCAACTTTACTATACGACTCAATTGCAAGCGTAACAACCGAAAGTTATATTGATAGTGGATTGATTAACGGAACTCTATATTGTTATAAAGTAAAAGCATTCGGAAAATACATGACCGGAAATTTTGTTTCACCATTAATTAATTTATCACAAGAGCTATGTGTAACACCTGTAGATTCTACTGCTCCTTGTCCTCCTACATTGATATTAACATCAAATTGCGAACTATTTTCAAATACTTTAATATGGAATAATCCAAATAATTCCTGTGCCGACGACGTTGTGGGCTATAATATTTATTATTCTCCAACACTTGACGGAACAATGGAGAAAATAGGAAATAAAACTAGCCCTAACGATACTACATTTGAGCATTTGCCTGAATATTCGTTAGCAGGTTGTTATTTTATTACTGCTATAGATTCATTTGGGAACGAAAGTGCATTGTCTGTTAAAATATGTATTGACCAATGTACATATTACCAGTTACCAAATATTTTTACTCCCGACGAAAATGGCCAAAACGATTTATATATTCCCGGTCATTATAAATATGTTGAGAAGGTTGATATAAAAATATTTAACCGTTGGGGTAAGCTAGTTTTTCAGACAACCGACCCCGATATTAAATGGGACGGTAAAGATGTCGATTCTAAAAAGCTTGTTACTTCAGGTGTATATTACTATATTTGTGATGTTTACGAAAGAAGATTAACCGGCATAGAACCTCGCAGTATCACAGGTTTTATTCAAGTAAGAACATTAAAGAAGGCAAATAACCAATGATAAAGTTATTCGTTGTTTTCGTTGCATTAATATTTTTTAATAACGCAATTGCCCAATCTGATACTGAATATTTAATAAAATCAAAAGTTGAGATTTATTATAACAATATAGATTCTGCAATTAAATTAGTATCTAAATCTATCGAAATTAATTCGAAAAGCGACTATTTATTGCAACGTGCAGAATATTATATTGTTGCAAAAAAACATACCGAAGCAATTAATGATCTTTTGCGTGTTGATGAAAGTAACAACAATAGAAATTATAAACTTGCACAGTGTTATAGTAAATTAAACGATTGGCAAAATGCCGAATCTTATCTTAAAAAATATTTATTATCTGCCAATAAATTTTCCGAAAATATTGTTAAAACCGACTCTGCATTTATAGTTTTTAAAACAACTAAAAACTGGGAAGATATATGGAAAAGCAATTGGTTTAACGACTACGAAAATAATATTGCCGAGATTTATTATTTGTCAACAAAAAATTACCCACAAGATATTTTTGATTTAATTGAAAATTCAATAAAAAAATATCCAAACAGCGATGAGTTATGGTTTTGGCGAGCTAAAGCGTTTTTATTCTGGAACAACGAAAAAGAAGTTTTGAATAGTTATAATAAAGCAATCGAAATTAATCCAAATAGAACCGATATTATTGAATTAAGAGCCGATTTTTTTATAAAATCAAATAAATTTGTTAAAGCAATTTCAGATTATTTGACTATACTTATAAAATCGCCTACTGATATTTACATATTTTATAAAAAAGCGTTAGCCGAAATAAAAAATGTTCAATATGCCAATGCAATTACAGACATATTAACATATCAAAAATATTATTATAAAGATTATAAGTCGCTTAATATTGTGGGTAAAGCAGCTTACAGCAATAAAGATTTGCAAACAGCAATTAACTTATTTAATAAATCGTTAGAAATAAATAACAGTAGTGATGAAACCTATTTTGAATTAGGAAAATGCTATTTAGACGAAAACAAACTCGATACTGCATTTAATTATTTTTGTAGTGCTATTGATATAAATCCAAATAATGGAGAATATTTTTACTATAGAGGATTAAATTATTTTGAACTTAAAAATAATATTGGTGCATGCTCTGACTGGGAAAAAGCCAAAAACTTGGATTATTTACAAGCAGAGCAGTATATGCTTAGAATTTGCAACAATAAATAATAATTATTATAACAAACTAAAAATTTTTATTTTTACGAAAAAATTTATGAAGTACTTATTATATATAACTATAATCACTTTTTCGTTTTATTCGTGTTCTCAAAAATCAAAAAAAGCACCAAACAATACTAATAAGTTAAATGTTGTAACAAATAATACGATAAAGCAAATAATAATTGATTCATTAGAATTCGAAATAAATAATTTTTTAAAAGATTCTGACTTACAAAACGCAAGCATTGGAATATATATAGCCGAAGATTCTGTTGAAAATTCAATTTATAAATATAACTCCCAAATTAGTTTAGTGCCGGCATCGGTACTAAAATTATTTACAACAGCCACAGCACTCGAATTGTTAGGTGGCAATATGTCTTTTAAAACAACACTTCAATATAGTGGAAATATTATTGATGGTCATATTTTAAATGGTAATATTATAATTAAGGGTGGAGGTGACCCCACTTTAGGGAGAAATGACGAATCTAATATTGTAAGCAGGTGGGGAAATGCTATAAAAAATTTAGGTATCGATTCAATTAGTGGAAAAATTATTGGCGATGCCTCAATTTACGAAGACGAATTAGCTTGTCCAACCTGGAGTTTCGGAGAAATTGAAAATTATTATTGTCAGCCGGCAAGTGGTTTAACTTTTAAAGATAATGTATTCGAGCTACGTTTTAATTTGGGAATAAGATCATCATTCTATTCAAATTCTGTAAATATGAAACCTTATGTTCCTGGTATTAAATTTAATAATTTCTCAACGGGAGCATCAATAGGTGAGCTTCAGACTTATTTTTTAGGTATGCCTTATGGGAAGTCATTCGACATTCAAGGTTATTATCCATCTGGGCAATCAAATTGCGTGATGGAAGGTACAATGAATGACCCCGCGTTATTTGCAGCTTATCAATTAAATTTTTGGTTAAAAAGAAACGGTGTAAAAACCTGTGATACTGCTACTACCATGAGAGAATTAAAACTCAGCAGTAACTTTATTAAAACTGAAAAGAAAGAAATTATGTCAACTTATTCACCAAGACTATATTCAATAATTAGTGAAACAAATTTAATAAGCAGAAATCTTTTTGCTGAACATATACTAAAGCATTTAGGGCTTCGCAGAAGCGGTGTGGGAAACAGACAATCCGGAATAAATTCAGAAATCGCATTTTGGAGTAGTAAAAAAATGAATACAAATGGTATGTTTATCAACGATGGTAGTGGAATTAGCCGTTACAATGGAATTACAACTTATCAATTAGCATTTGTTTTATCGTATATGAAAAATAAAAGTAAAAACTACACTTCATTTAAAAATACTCTTCCCGAATCTGGTAAAACAGGTACAATGCGAAGAATAGGAAAAAACACATCTGCCGAAGGACGCATATTTGCTAAAAGTGGCTCTATGTCGAGGGTATGCAGCTATGCTGGATATGTTGACACAAAAAGCGGAAAAACATTAATTTTTGCCTTTATTACCAATAATTTTACTTGTTCAATTGAAGAAATGAAAAATAAATATGAAAAAATTATGATTAGAATGGCAGAATGGAATAAAATTAAAAATAGTTAAAAATATTTTTTTGTTTAAAAAATATTTTTTATATTTGAGCAATTAAATACTTAAATTCTTATAAAATTATTTTTAATATGAAAAGAAAAATTGTAAAAATAGATGAAAGCATTTGTAACGGCTGTGGCGAATGTATTCCAAACTGTCACGAAGGAGCACTACAAATAATAGATGGCAAAGCACGTTTAATAAGTGATTTGTTTTGCGACGGTTTAGGGGCTTGTCTTGGGCATTGTCCTTTAGATGCCATAACAATAGAAGAGCGTGAAGCCGAAAGTTATAACGAATC
>Ga0172375_10013164_pt1 | contig 10292 bp, 7 predicted proteins | sample LakKiv1m_FD_114537 | JGI IMG/M metagenome (GOLD analysis project Ga0172375, IMG submission 114537) | Freshwater microbial communities from Kabuno Bay, South-Kivu, Congo - kab_092012_11.1m | ecosystem: Environmental > Aquatic > Freshwater > Lake | place: Democratic Republic of the Congo...
ACATATATATCTGGATTTGATTTTCTAATCAAATATGCACAATATAACCCTGCTGGCCCCCCACCAACAATAATTATTTGCCTGTCAATTCCTTCTATCATTTAGAATCTCTGTTATCTCTTTTTACTGCAGTCATTATATAATCATAACTGCTTTTGAAACCATACTGATCTGTGCTTGTCAATCCTTGTGACTTCACATTAGATCCCTTGTCCGCAACATCAACAAGATTGGAAGACACCTCTTTCTTTCCAAGAAATTCATTGATGGTATTTTTTGCATCGTCTTCACCTACAGGAACATTTGGCATTCTATTCTTTCTTGCAGAAACAATGCCAAGAACTATTAATACAACAATCAGTCCAATAAAAACAAGTCCTACATAAAGAAGCGTATTAAAATTAACTGGCATCTTTATATTAATCAAATCAACTGTGACATTTCCGCTAAGCAGAATCAAGTTATCAAAAGATATGTTGTCAAACTTTGTAACAACCTCAAAATCGGTTGCTGGGGTCTTTCTTTTATATCTCAATGTTTCAGATGATTTTGCAGGGATTGTCATAGTATACATGATAATAGGATCAGATGCAATTACCTCCACCTGTTTGTTGAAAATCAGATCAGATGCAGAGTCAGCAAAATCTTTTGGAATATAGTCTACAATTGTTATTGTCTGTGATAAATTACTGTCATTCTTGAATTCAATTATCATTGAATAATATTTCACTCCAGAGATTTCCTGAACAATGAAGTTTCTATCATAGGAAACACCATTTGATTTGTAAAGATTCATTGTGGCTGCAACAACATTTGCATCAGTTGTCATGCTACTTATGTCTGTCAAATGATTGCCGTCTAGTATCATACTGAATGATCGGGACTTGATTACTTCCTCTTTTGGGAGTGCATCTTGTATTTCTGTTATAAGATTATTAACATCAAGATACATTGTCCTTGCAAGAGAATAATCATTTTGGGTAAACAGCACATTTGCTGAAGTGTATTTATCCTTTGCAATTTCAAACTTTTCTATCACAGAATTATCAATCACAATCAATAATACATCATATGTTTGAATTTTGTTACTGATAATATCTATTGACTTGTTAAGATCGTTTTTCAATGCAGTTGCAGATTCTTTAATTTCATCCACATTATCAATTGATATTGTAATTGTCTTTTCAGTAAGATTAAGGACTCTGTCATATGCTAAAATATGAACAATATAGTTACCATCTGCAACCACAGAACTATCATAACTACATCCAAAATTGTTGACATCTTCCAGAACACACATTTCATCAGTGCCATTCAAAAGATATTGAACTCTAAAAACATCTGTTGACAACCCAGATAATACAAAATTAAATGTTGCATCATCTACACTGTAGTTTATGTCATAAATTGGTGAATTTGCATCAACTGTAAAGCTGTATGTGTCGGTCGCATCTTCATTAGCTAGATTTTCCCCAGTTATCTTTAAGGTGACTGTTCCATTTACAGAAAAATTATAATCCAAAGTAGTGACTTTATCAGAATAGCTTACACCAAAAAGCGTTGCATAATTTCCATTGTCTATCTTCAGCTGGACTATTGGCGTCTGCAATAATTCTTCATCACTTGTAATTGTAATTGTTGTAAGCCCACCCTTCAGTTTGACAACATTTTCATCAACAATACTTGACTCTATATCAAAAGTAAAAGTTGGACCATATCTTTTTGCTTGCCCCATCACAGTCAAACTAAGCGATGATAAGTTTCCTGCCTTGTCAAGTGCAGCAATCTTAAAATAATAATTTTGGTCCATATTTGGGGAATAGGTGTATGTCGTGTTTGAGGTTGTAAAATAATTAGCTGTCGTTGTAACATTGTCAGTAGTCGAATAATATATTCTATAAACATAAATCCCACTGCCATTGTCATCACTGCTGTTCCAGGTCAATCTTACACTTCCATTTGACATAGAATCTGCAACAACTCCAACAGGTATTTCAGGAGCATTTGTATCATAATATATTTCGGCATAGTCAGTGCTTATCAAATATGGCTCATCCTCACTCATTGCTTGAACATAAACTGTCTTGTCACCACCAGCTGTGGAACAACCATAACTGCTTGTTCCAATATTGAATGAAGAATACAAATATGATGTTCCTGTGACTGTGATCCAGCTTGTGTATGAGCTGTTGTTACAGCTGAATCTAATTTGGTTGACATCACTTGAATATGTGACATTAATATCAGGTGTGTTGTCATTAGTATAATCTTCCCCACCATTTACATCTATATCCAACTCAGGTCCTGTTGTAACAGAAGAAGTAATTACATCACTTATATTTCCAGCCTTGTCAACTGCAACAACTCCATAATAATAACTTTCATCAAATGATTTTGAAGTTGTATCTTCACAAGTAAGAACACTAGATAATGTTGTGCAGATAAGTGTCTGGCCAGAGATTGTTGAAAAATTGCTTGTTGACCTATAAAGCTTATAATTTTGTATTCCACTGCCACTGTCAGTTGATGCAGTCCAGACAGCTGTGACATTTGAGTCAGAATCAATATTCAAATTAATATCTGTTGGAATTGTTGGACCTACAGAATCAATAATTATATTAAAATCTATGTTACTGCTGTTTTCAACATTGTCATAAGCATCTAATGTGGCTTGGAATATGTTTCCATCTCCCCAATCAGCGCTATATAAATGATAATTAAATCCATTATAATCAGAATTATAATCTGCATGAACAACTGCAAGAGTTGGCAAGATAATGTCTAAATCAGTATTTATTTCATCAATTCCTGAAGAACTGTCGCTCATTTTTATTTGAACATAAAAATCATTTGAATCAACATAATATACTTCACTGTCTTCCAATGCGCCTAAATTACTATAGCTGACAGATGGATCTGTGTTGTCAACATAAAACAACTGCTTGTTAGAAAGAACATCATCTATATTTCCATCATTTCCTGCAGCATCCTCTGCATCAACCAAAAGATAATAATTTCCATCATCAACATCTGTTGTGTCCAAAGATACAATTGTCAAGCTATTGCTGTCAGTTTCGCTCTTATAATTATATTCTGTCTGATAATCATCTTCTGCCCCCACATCAACTAAATAAAGTATATAATGATCAATATATGATCCGCTGTCAGTCGCTGCAGAAAAATCAATATTTACATCTTGTGCATAATAATAATCATATTCTCCAATGCTATCTAATGAGATTATATCATCAATTGTTGAGCTTGACAGATCAGGCGCAACAGAATCTACCTTTATTGTATCATACGTACTTTCATTAATATCATCTGCTATTGTAACAGTATCTGTTCCATTTACTGCAATAACTGGGTTGTCATAGCTGTCAATCCTTGTATTACCATTCAGTTCAACAGAAAAGCTCGCAGAAAAATTGTTACCATCAACATCTGCATTAAAATCAATTCCCTGATTATCTGCATTTGAATAGATTGTTAATAGTAGCTTGTTGTCAACAATGGAACTTGTGTTTGATAATATTCCTGAAACTGATAACCCTCCAACAAGAGTATTATCAAGACAGCTGACATATGATTCTTCAATAGTTATGCTACTAACTGTGTAGGCATAAGCACTTGACAGCAAAAACAGAAAAAAGAAAAATAATATACCATGCAAATATTTTATACTCATAATATTAATCACACAATTTATATTTATTTGTTAAATCTATCTATGTATATATTAATATATAATAAATATAAATTTATGTAATTTTGCATAAGGTAGATTATAATGATCAAAACTATTGAGAAAGATGGCAAAAAGATAGTCCTAATAGGAACTGCACATATTTCTAAGAAAAGCAAAGAACAAGTCAAAGAAGTAATTGAAGCTGAAAAGCCAGAGATTGTTGCAATTGAGCTTGACAGAAACAGGTTTCTTGGATTGATGAACAAAGATAAAGTAAAGCCAAAATTATCTCAGATTTTCAAGACAAAGAAGCCATTTCTATTCCTTTTGCAGTTTATTTTGTCAAAATATCAAAAGAAGATTGCCAGTGACTTTAACATATCCCCAGGAGAAGAGATGATTCAAGCTGTTGAAAGCGCAAAAATGGTTGGTGCAAAGATTCTTCTTGCTGACAGAAACATAAACATTACTCTTGAAAGATTGATGAAAAAACTTACTTTCAAAGATAAGCTGAAGCTTTTATTTGGAAGGATGTCAAAGGAAGATGCTAAAAAGGTCAATATTAACAATCTTCTCAAAGGTGTTGAAGAAAGCGAAGAAACAAGCGAAGAGGTTGATAAGGTCATTCAGCTATTGATGGAAAAGCAGAAGAAGCTCAAAGAGGTGCTTGTTGACGAAAGAGATCAATATATTGCCTACCAATTGCAGATGGTTGAAGCCAACTGCATAGTCGTAGTTGTTGGTGCTGGTCATGTAAACGGGATTGCAAGCAATCTTGACAATAAAGAAATTGATATTAAGAAGCTTGTGAGTGTGAAATGATTTTCTAAAATCACTTTTGGTTAACTCTATAGACAATTCTTTTTCTTGAATTTAATGTATATTTTCTAAAATCACTTGAACTAATATTATAAAAATTTTCATAGATGTTTTTTCTATGTCCTATTGCAACAATAATTATTTTATTATCTTGTAAAAGATATATTACTCTAAAATTACCTATATGTAAGCTTCTTTTATCAGATAATGAATTAGATAATGGTTTACCAAGCTCGGGATTTTCTCTTAATTGCTTTAATTTCTTTAAAATTTGAAGCTTTATAGCCATATCCAATTTTTCAAGATATTTCAAAGTTTTAGAAAAAAAGTAAATTTCAAATATCATCTTCAAGACCTAATTGTTTTATAGCTTCATCAAAAGGGATACACTCTCCTCTTTCAAAAGCTTTCTCAGCTTCTTCACAGACCTTAAGATCTTCAAGCAACTGCAGGTCTCTTAGTTTATCTAAAAAAGACTTTTTTGCAACCTTATCCCATTTAAGTTCAGGATATTTTTTCATGTGATTATAAAGCTCCTTAGATACATTCAATGTTATATTAACCACATAAATCACCATATATAATTAAACAACAATTAATTTATAAAACTGCACACTACATTGCATTCAATCTTCTTATTCTTTCTTCTATTGGAGGATGTGTTGAAAATAAGTTTGCCAAGCTTCCTGCCTTCAATGGATTTACTATGTAAAGATGTGCTGTTCCTTTTGTCGCATTCTTTAATGGTTGGCTGTACTTTGAAATTTTCAGCAAGGCATCTGCTAAACCCTTTGGGTATCTTGTGATTCTTGCAGCACTTGAATCAGCTAAATATTCCCTACTCCTCGATATTCCCAGCTGTATCAACATTGCAATCAATGGAGCAATAATCACTAAAACAATTGCAATAATTATTCCAATCATGCTTCCCTTATTGTCGTTATCTCCACTTGCACCGCCCCATAAAAGACCTCTCAAGGCAATGTCAGAAACAATAGAAATAATTCCAAACAAGACAGAGACAATTGTCATAACCTTGACATCTCTGTTCAGGATGTGGGACAGCTCATGTGCTATAACACCTTCAAGCTCCTGTCTGTTCATAATTTCTAAAATCCCAGCAGTCACAGCAATGCTTGCGTGCTTAGGATCTCTTCCTGTAGCAAAAGCATTTGGAGATTGATCCATTATTACATAGACTTTTGGCTTAGGTATTCCTGAAGCAATTGCAAGACCTTCAACAACATTGTGAAGATGCATATATTTCTTAGGATCAGCCTCCTTTGCACCGCTTGTAAAAAGGACGATTTTATCTCCTGCAAAATAACCAATCAATGCATAGATGATTGCAATAACTCCAGCAATAAAAAGTATTCCATAGCCTGCAAGAGAGAAGATAACCTTAATGGCAATTGCAATCAAGAAGATCAGAGCAAAGAATATCAAGAACAAAAAATATGTCTTGAAATTACTTTTTCTGATTTCATTCTGGAAGTCTAATCTTTGTACAAAAATGTTTTTCTTATCCATCTTATCCCCTTCAATAAACCAGCATCTATAATATTATAAATAGATATAAATTAAATTATATTGATTAAAATAGATATCAAACAAAAATATAATATATTAACCACATCAATGGAGCAATAATCACTAAAACAATTGCAATAATTATTTCAATCATATTTCCTTTGTTGTTATTGTTTCTATCACCACGCCACAAAAGCCCTTTCTAAGCAACTATGTATATCAAACACTATAGCAACACCACCTATGATATTATCTGACCTGTCAAATCTTATATAATAAGAATTATCACAGGGTTTTGAAGTAGGACACCCCCACAGGTGGATAAATTGATTTTTTCAAGCATGCATCTTTCAACTCAGTAACTAGTTCATCACATAACGATTGCTGCACTATCTTTGCAATAGTCACTGACTTAGTTGAAAAGCAAAAAGCTGGATACGCATAATTACCACCTGATGACCAACTTCCTCCGGAATATGAAAAGTCAAAGTATCTTTCACCCAATGCCATATCTTTATTTGTATAAATTCCTTTCACATAAAAGTAAATCTGATCTCTAACTTGTGTACAGTTTAAATCAGTTAGTTTATATTTATCACTGTACATCGAGACATTAGATGAAATCAGTTGAAATACACTGGTATTCTGATCATGCAACATTGTGTCTATATTTGAGCAAGCACTATTCGGCGCAAAGCTGGTTATTCCTTGATTGTCTGATCTAATAAAAACCAAAAACAAAATAATAATCACAACCAACAAAACAACTCCTGAAATCAAAAATATTTTCTTTTCCATTAAGATTCACCTAAATAATTATATTGCTCCTTATATATATATATATATATATATATTCTTTTTCAGAATATTCTGCTTTCCCTTCTTGGAAGCCTGAAACCATAAACCCTTGTCTTTTGAAGCAATCTGTTCATTATAAGATTAATCTCTTCAAGCTTAAGCCTTGACCTCATGTCTGCCTCTATAAGGACAGAAGGGTAGGTGTATTTCCTGTTGAAGCAGGAGATTGACGCAACATTATTGACAACCTCTTCTGCAAACTTGTGCAGTGACAATCCAAACTCTTTAAAGTAAGCAAACTCAATCCTCAATGGATAATCTTGATTAGAAAGCTTTGCATAGCACACATAAATATTATTTCTTATAGCTTCAGGAAAATCCTTAAGAATAGGATGCTCCTCTGGCTTGCTTGAATAATTGAAAACACAGGTTCTTTGATTTTCATCAAGAAGACAAAACACAACAAAAGAATCATAAAGATCATTCTGTATGTTCTTGCCTTTGTTGATTTCAAGTTCATCCTTTAGAATGTTATAAAATCTGTTTGCCCTGCAGTCCTCAACACAGCCAACCAAATAACATTTCTTTTCCTTTGCAAGATTGAATAATTCTATAAATTTAGTTATCAATTTATCATAGCTTTTTCTTGAGGGACATTCCTTTGTCGGCTTGTTAAGGTATTGAGGTATTATTGATCCATCCAATATCATAAAATCAAGCTTGCTCTTTTGTCCAAGAATTAATGAAGCTAAGGATATTTCTTTGTCAAGTCGCAGGATTGATGAGTTCCACATTATTTCTTCTAAATCTAAAGCAGATGTTGTAAGATATGGTCTAGCAAGATTATAAACTCTTGGAAAATATTCTGCCTTATCAAGCTTCCCATCAGAATAGTTGAAGACAACTCCCACTTCCTTGATAATCGTCACATTTGCAAAATTAAGTTGCTTTGTTACAAACCCAGAATCAACCCCTGCAAAAGATTTGCTCTGTTTTTCTATTGGATTAATCTGATTGATTATTTTTTCTTCTTTACAATGAGGACTCTCAATCAATATATAATTAGCTAACTTCAATCTTTCAACAGCTGATTGACTTGCCTTTGTTGTGTTAAGCATCTGATCTACTATCCAATCAAGATTATTGTCAACAGAAAGATTTTCTTGCATAGTCACACCATAAATTAGTTTAATAAGATATATAATAGAGTGCAAATTATTTAAAATATAATATAGTTGCCCTTCAAATCAAAATTAGTCCAAAAACCTAAAATTAGTTGTTTAAGATAATGGGGCTCTGTCCAGTTTACCTCATAAACCTGGTGGGTTATGCCCCATCACCTATCGGCCAGTTTTTTATTGTCATTTTCTCCTATCCTTTTATGCTCTTACTACCTATCTATCATCTCCTGGATGACTCCTACTTGGATGCACCCTAATAGGTTCACCCTGAAATCTCAATCCAATATATATGAAACTAGCACAGTATTTATTAATTAACTAATTGATTATGTGCAAAAAAATACATTTTACTCAATTATATTGTAACATATAAAAAAACAAGTGAAAAAAAAGCATTAAAGAACCAATTAATTAAAACAAGTTAAGTTTTGTGAAAGAAATAAGTAAAAAGGTCAACCATAGAAGATTGGCCTTTTGGAAAGCAATCTATTGAGAGTAAGCTTCATTCTTGGCTTACCCTTTGTTTCATCCTCAATCATATGCACTAAAGAAGCAACTGATTTAAGATCTTGCTTTCCTGTCTCTCTAAATCTAATCTGAAATTTATGTATTGACTTTTCCTTAGGCCCAACAACAATGATATACGGTACCCAGTCCTGCTCAGCAGTCAGGACCTTCTTAGATGTACTCTCAACCCTATCATCAATATCAACTCTAATTCCATGACTTTCAAGCTGCTCAGCAACCTCTTTAGAAAACTCAATCATTTCATCATTTATTGGAAGAAGCCTTACTTGTGTTGGAGACAACCAAACAGGAAGCATTGCTCTTTCCTTCTTTAATGCTGATTCTAATATAGCATACATCCATCTTTCAATAGATCCAATAGATGAGTGTGTAATTATACAGCCCTTCTTCTTGTTATCTTTGTCAACATAATTAATCCCATAAGTTGCAGCATCCTTGACATCAAGCTGAACTGTGCTTAACTGCATATTCCCATCAATAGAATCAATAAACTGGAACTCATTCTTTATTGCCCAATAGTGTTTCATGTCAGAAAGAACTTCAACAAATGCAGGTGTCTTCGAATATTTTACAAGCTCCATAATCTGATCTTTATGCTTCTTATAAAACTCATCTACAATCCTGTACACAACACAATATTGAATTCCTGTGCTATTTGCAAAGTCGCTATATGCCTTGTGAAGTGTTTTGTATTCCTCAAATCCACCCATTATATCTCCACAGAAGCAATGTATATCTGGCATGGTAAATGCCCTTAATCTTCTTAACCCAGACAATTCTCCACTCTGTTCATACCTAAAGCTGTCTGAAAATTCATAAACTCTAACAGGCAACTGTCTATAGGAAATATTTGTTTTCTTAAGCATTTTGAAAAGACCAAAATCTCCAGCAAACCTAAGAACAAATTCTTTGTCATCATCAGCTCCAAACACCCTATAGTGTTTTTGATGGAAGCTTGATGCCTGTTCATTAATTTCCTTATCAGACCAATCATATATCAATGGTGTTTTAATTTCAACACAATTAAGTTCTTCCAAAGCAAAATGCTCTATCCAGTTTTTCAGCATATTAAAAATGAAAACACCTTTTGGATAAAATTGAAAATGTCCTGAATCAGAAGCAGAAGGATATCCAACAAACTCCATTCTCTGCATTGCCTTTATTGAAGGTGGTTCTGCACCTGATGTCTTTTTCAACTCCTCTGAAACAATGTATTTTTTCAAATCAGGATATTTCTGAAGTATTGGTATATTAACAGAATCTTTGCTGTCAAGATCAAGCGGATGCTCATTGCCATCTTCTTCAAGTATAAGATACTTGCTTTTGATTCCGCTAACAACATCCTCTCTTGTGACTTTCTTTTTATCTGCATCTTTGCTTGCAGTTATTTCTCTGCTAAGCTCTGCCAAAGGATGCCCCTTACATTTCAGCTCAAACTCCTTGTACCATCCAAATGGAGCTCTAACAACTTTTTCACCTTTCCCTTCAAGCAATTCCTTTGTCTTCTTCAAGATTGAAATTGCATTTTCTGGCTTAGATGGTTTTTTTCCAAACAAAAGATGAACAAAAGGGTAAAGCACAATATTTTCTGCATGAACTTGAGAATTCACACTAATTATTTCATCAGAAAGCTTTTGTGAAACATCATCCGTGTTTTTATCATCTTCCTGTTCAAATGAACAAAATACAATCAATGGATTCTTAATAGATTCTTCAAGCTTCTTAAACTCATCAGTAATTTCTTCAGC
>Ga0172375_10013166_pt1 | contig 10291 bp, 7 predicted proteins | sample LakKiv1m_FD_114537 | JGI IMG/M metagenome (GOLD analysis project Ga0172375, IMG submission 114537) | Freshwater microbial communities from Kabuno Bay, South-Kivu, Congo - kab_092012_11.1m | ecosystem: Environmental > Aquatic > Freshwater > Lake | place: Democratic Republic of the Congo...
GCAGCGGCAGTTAAGCCAAAAGCAGAAAAAAAAGCGGCAGCAGCAGGAGCTGAAGAAAAACCTAAAGCAAAGAAAGCTGCGCCTAAAAAGAAGAAAGAAGATTAATAATCAGGTAGCCCGATAATAGTGGAAAAAGGGACGGAACGTGAGGTTCTGTCCCTTTTTTATTTTTAAAACTAATTCACCACCTCTACTTCAAACTTCACATTGGTTTGGTTGGGGTTAAATACTTTCAAAAAAGATTTTTTTCCGCCTATTTGTTCCCAGCTTATATTGGTTATTTCAGTTGTGCTGTTGATGTATAACCCGCTGCCGCTGAAAGCTTCTTTGGCCGCGGCTGCGCTATAGAGCCAGAAGCCGCCTGCGGGGGTGTTGGTTTTTGCCTTAAAGCTGCTGCCGGCTTTCAGCAGCGCGCCTCTGAATATCATTTTCCCGTTATCGGGCAGCAGGGTTCCGCTGGCGGGATTGGTGTTTATTTTTTTGTTTTTCAGCAGGCTTTGGTCAAAAAAAGTGGCGCAGGTTTCGGGGTCACCGGGATAGGTAAAGCCGATGTAAAGCAGGTTTTTGCACCATTGCAGTTCGAGGGGCAGGCGGCTGGTGTCCACTGATAAGCGGGCTACGCCTACTTCGCCTTTTTTATTTTGTTGCAGGCTGCGGGCGCTGTTATAATTGGTTTGTATGGTAGTCCAGATGGCGGCAAAACCGGCTCCCAGTTCATCTGTGTGAGCTGCGGAAGCGGCTACCATGCGGCTGATCAGTATTTCAATATTGCCCATGGTGGCTTGATGGTATTCATCCAGTCCGTGAGGAAAAAACTCCTGCCATTCAGATGATTTTTTGCCGCCCTCAAATGTGCCCTGTATGATTCCTGATTTTTCCTGAACGGTGGTTTTAAAGGTTTTTACAATATTGTCTTTGCTTTTGGTGAGGCTTTGCTGCACAGCAAATTTTACATCCTTATCGGTGATGGAGCCGAAATATGCGGTATGGGCGCTGATGGTATTGCTGAGGTGGTAAACAATCCGCCCCCGTTGTTAGCGGCTATGCGACCGATACCGTCCTGCGAAAAGTCTTTCATTTCTTCATCGCTGATACGCACAGAGGCAAAATGATTGAAAAAAAATCTCTTAAAGTCTATCATAATTTTTAATGGTTTGTATATTTATACAACAAATGTAAAGAAATCTTTTATTACATTGTAAATATTTACATTATGGCTAAATAAATCTTTGATTATATTGTAAATATCTACATTAAGGATAAAGAAATCTTTTATTATATAGTAAATATTTGTATAAGGATTAAAGAAATTTTTGATTATATTGTAAATATTTTCATCATCACTAAAGAAATCTTTTATTAAATTGTAAGTATTTATATCACGGAAAAAGAAATCTTTTTATGTATTGTAAATATTTACATCAAGGGTAAAGAAATATTTTATTATAGTAAGGATAGGGGTTAAAGGCTCCTATAATATATTTTTTTCTATATACGAATCTTACTGTTTATCCGTTAATTTATAAATATCGGCTCCGGAGTGTCCATGCCTGATGGTTTTGAGAAGTACAATATTGTCCGGCTTATTACATACTGTTTCTTCCCATTTCGTACTATAGTATATGAATATTTCATAGTTCTTGCCGGCACAGTAAGAAATGTTTTCTTTTTTAAAAACCTCCTCCTGAGAAACATAACCTGCTTCAGGTATTGTTAATATTAAAGCAGGAAAATGGTCAGCAGAAATAATCTTATCCTGCCATTTATTTTCTTTTGCAGTTTGTGCTATTTCCTGTAAGGTTTCTATTTCATCTATGTACCCCAGATTATGGTCGTGATGGCTGCGTATATTTAAATAATGAGTTTGCGTAATAATAAAAGTGATAATAAACAGGCTCTTTAACCAGACAGGTTTCAATGTTTCGTTAATCAATAGTGCAGCAAGAAACAGAAAGAACGAAATTTGAATGAATAAATAACGTTCAGAAAAGAAATTAATTATACAAAATACTGAATAGAAAAGAAAAAACAGGAAAGAGATTGCTATGAATTGCTCATAATTTTCGCTGATGATAATTTCTTTATACTTTACTCTGCGATACAATTTCCAAAAGAGGAACAGAAGAAATGGGAACAAAAGTAAATTGCGTCCCTGGTAAATAAATGTATAGGCTATAATTACATCTGCTTTTGAAATAAGGTCGCGAAAACCGAATGTCATCATATTAAGATGGTCGGGGAAAAAGAACCAACCGTACATCACTTTTTGTAAAATAAAAAACAATAAGATGAGTGTGATGGGCAGAAGGAAATATTTTATCGCTTTTATGAACGTATATTTTAGTTCGCCATTTATCAATCCCCTGAGCAAGGTATATAACCCTAATGTGCCCACAAGTATAAGCCCCGATTCTTTAGTGAATAAGAGCAACGTGCATACTATATTGAAAAGGATAACTTTTTCCCGGATATAAAACCAGATACACAATAACCCTGATAAAGAAAGAAGAACTTCAGGTAAGAACATCCCTGACTGCGCCACAAATATGGGTTGAAGAATAACTACGGTAAGGCATAAAACAGCGGCAGAATTAGATGCTGTTTTTTTTGCGATGAAGAAGAATACAACCAGTAACTGCAATGCAATTATAAAACTAAGTATGTGCAGATTTAATACCGTCATGCCAAATAATTTCATAAACAGCGCGCCTAAAAATAGAAGTAATAACGGATGTCCTCTGTACAGGTCCGGAGGCAGGGCACCGGGCAACATGCTTAATCCGTTTTTAGCCATTTGCATGGCTGCCGGTGAATAAACCCAAAGCTCATCATTAAAAGTAGGTAATGATAAATAAGGGATTTTATAGATGCAAAAAATTACACAGATTAATATTAATAACAGAATGGCTACCCGGTTTCTTGTATTAATGCTTTTCTGTAAAATCTGCAAGAGGTTTATAATTCCTTTGCGTTGGCAATCATTTCAGCCACATCCAGCACTTTTACCTGTTCTTCTTTGTTAAAATGCTTTACGCCATCGGTCATCATGGTCATGCAGAACGGGCAGCCGGCAGCAATCACTTCCGGGTTTAGTCCCAGCGCTTCTTCGGCTCTTTCCACATAAACTTCCTTATTGCCTTTTTCGGCTTCTTTAAACATCTGCGCTCCGCCTGCACCGCAGCAAAAACCTCTTTGTTTGGAGCGTTCCATTTCCTGCAGGTCGGCATATAATTTTCCTATCACATTGCGCGGAGCATCATATTCTCCGTTCCCTCTTCCCAGGTAGCAGGGGTCATGGAAGGTTATTTTTTTGTCCTTAAATACATCGCTGTCAACATTCAGTTTTCCTTCGTCAATCAGCGTTTGGAAATATTGCGTATGATGCACCACTTCATAATTACCGCCCAGGTCGGGATATTCATTTTTCAAAGTATTATAGCAATGCGGGCAGCCGGTAACTATTTTTTTTACTTCATAACCGTTCAATACCTGTATGTTGGCGCTTGCCTGCATCTGGAACAGGAATTCGTTGCCTGCACGTTTTGCCGGGTCGCCCGTGCATGATTCTTCCGGTCCTAAAACGGCATATTTTATCCCGGCATGATGAAGGATTTTTGCGATAGCTCTTGTTATTTTTTGTGAACGTTCATCAAAACTTCCTGAACAGCCTACCCAAAAAAGTATTTCAGGTTTTTCGCCATTGGCAGCCATCTCCGCCATTGTAGGTACTTTTATTTTTTCTGTCATATTTTGTTGTTTTACCACTAAGGGCACTAAGAACACTGAGAAAAATTTAGTGAACTTGTGTTCTTAGTGGTGAGTTATTATTTTACATTTATTTCCAGGTCCTCAGCCCACAGCAGCCTGTCGGCAGGAGAAAACTGCCAGGGCGCTCCGTTGTTTTCAATATTGCTGAACATGCCTGCCAGCGCAGAAGGAACTTTAGATTCTTCCATCACCAGGTTTCTTCTCAGGTCAATAATAAAAGGAACATGGTCAATATCCACCGGACATTCTTCAATGCAAGCCATGCAGGTGGTGCAAGCCCATAATTCTTCTTCCGTAATATAGCCTTCGCTGATCAATGATTTTCCGTCAGTGTATTCAAGTCCCTGCGCAATCAGCCCGTTTCCTTTGTCTTTCATCCTTCTTCTTAAATCTTTAAAAAGCTTGCGGGGCGAAAGAACTTTTCCGGTGGTGTTTGCCGGGCATACTGCCGTGCAGCGTCCGCACTCGGTGCAGGTATATGAATCCAACAGCGTTTTCCAGGTAACATCTTCCGGGTCTTTCACGCCAAAGCGAACAGGAGCGCCCGTATCTTCGGGAGGAGTTGCGTTAGGGTTCATCATCAGTTCCACTTCGCGTTTCACTGATTCCATGTTCTTCAGTTTTGCATACGGTTCAAGCCGGGTGAAAAATACGTTAGGCATGGACGATAAAACGTGGAAGTGTTTGGAGTAGGGCAATACATTCAGGAAAACATAAATCACGGAGATGTGAATCCACCAGTTTACATTTTCAAGCGAATGATAAAAACCGAAATTTTCGGCTGAAGGAATGAGGTTAAGCAAACCCACAATCTGTGTTGAGACAGGATAAAAACCTTCATGTTCTCCCGTATGCGTCATCAGGTAGCCGGTATTCATGGATAGCAATGAAATCATAAGAATGAAAATCATGGCAAGAATAAAGGTAGCGTCATACTTGGAGCTGGGCTTCATTTCGGGAGCGATGAAGCGTTTGGGCGGTGCGATAAATCTTCTGCCTACAAAAATGATACAGGAAACAATAATCAGCGTACCGAAAATTTCTCCTGATGCGGTAATGAAATTGTAAAACCAGCCCAGAAAACTTAATACTCTTTCTGTTCCGGTGATTCCATCAATTATCATTTCTAATGTGCCGAAAGCCAGAACAAGAAACCCCCAGTAAACAAAAGCATGAAGGATACCGGCTAAGGGGCGCTTCATCATTTTGGTTTGCCCGAAAGCGATGAGCAACAAGGTTTGCACACGCTCGCCAATTTTGTCAAAACGGTCTTCGGGTTTGGTGAATTGAAACAGCTTATATACTTTCCAGCAGGTGAAACCGAAAAATCCGAAAGTGATTAAGCTGAGCAGGATGAAAATAATCTGAGACATAAAAAAAGATTTTATTTAGTTATTTACTTGGATGCTTTTTGTCTTTCCCTGTTTCCGAAAACAGAGATGGTAACATACCTGCCCGGGTTTTCTTTTATATCAAGGAAAAGTTTATCAAGATTTTCTGAAGCGGAATTAAGGTTGTTGTAAAGGCTGTCATTATTGATGAGCATACCCAGCGAACCTTCGCCATTATTTATTTTATTGAAAATATCAGATGCCTGCGATAATGCTTTGTCAGCGCTGGAGATGGCGGTTTTTATCTGCGATTTTGCAAGCGTATCACTCAGCGATGAGAAATTGGTAAGGATGTTCTGAATTTTATCGTTGTTGTTTTTTATGTTTCCTGAAATGGATTCAAGGTTGTCAAATATAGCAGCTAATTTCCCTTTCTCTTCTGATACAAGGGTGTCAAGTCCGCCCGTAGCGCTTTCTAAATTATCCAATGTGTTTTTTAAACTTGCCACACTTTTAGAGAGGTTTTCACGGTTTTCTTTGTTTATAATACCTCTCAAATCACCCATTACCGAATCTAACTGGGCGAAAATTGAAATGGCGCGCGCCTTTAAAGGTTCTACTGTTTTGTTCAGTTCATCCGTTAGCGTTGATTTTATATCAGGCAGCAGGGTGTCTCCGTTTTCAGCAAAAACGGTGGTGTCATTCATGATCAGTTCTATTGCTTTTGAACCCAATAAATCAGCGCTGATAATTCTTGCCGTTGATTGTACCGGAACATTAAAGTCGGTATTGGTAAGCTGCATTTTCACTATCACTTTTCCTGAGTTGTCGGGATGGAAATACATCGTTTGTACAAACCCGATTTTATAACCGTTAATAAGGACAGGGCTTGAAACGGTCAGTCCTTCCACTTTTGGATAGACCGCTAAAAAATATCTTTTAGAGTTAAATATGCTGAACCCTTTCAGGAAATTAAAACCCCAGATGGAAAAAGCAATGGTAACAACTATTACTACCCCGATCTTAATTTCTTTTGAATACTTCATATCATTTATTTATTCAGGATTTCTCTTGCTTTTGCCATGTCAATTCTTTCTCCGTTCATAAAAGCTACTACAAACGCATCAGGATATCCCAGCTTCCTGATCTTTGCCTGGTGGTTTGTTGCGGCTTCAATACTGTTAAAATCTCCCGAAGCATATTTAAATAATCCTCCGCCCTGGTAAACAAAAACATTTTCTATCCCGGAAAATTTGGGCGAAGATAATGGAAACGAGTTTGGTGAACTAAAAAATTGCACCCTGAATATTAATTTTTCTGTCGCGGTAGCTTCCTTAGGCTTGTTTTCAGGGGGAGTTTCAGTTTTTATTTTTTCTGTTTTAACCTGTTCTTTTACTTCTGTTTTCTTAGTTTCTGTCTTTGGCGAGGTTTTCACTTCATTAGTTCCCGGCTGATTATCTAAGCTTTCTTTTATTTTTCTCAGCAGTTCTTCCTTTTTAGCAAGCATCACCTCCCGTTCCAGTTCCGCCACTTCCTCAGATTTTTTCTTTGCAATGGCTTCCTGTTTTGCTTTTTCTTCTAATTCAAATTCTTCTTTGTTTTTCTGGGCAGCTTCTGCTTTTGCTTTCTCTGCCGCTGCCGCTGCTACTGCTGCTGCCGCTTTCTCATCCGCCTCCTGCTTAGCTTTCTTCTCTGCCGCTGCCGCTGCTACTGCCGCTGCTGCTTTCTCATCCGCCTCCTGCTTAGCTTTCTTCTCAGCCGCTGCCGCTGCTACTTTTGCTGCTGCCGCTGCTTTTTCATCCGCCTCCTGTTTAGCTTTCTTCTCTGCCGCTGCTGCTGCTACTGCTGCTTCTTTTGCTGCCGCTGCTGCTTTTTCATCCGCTTCCTGTTTAGCTTTCTTCTCTGCCGCTGCTACTGCTGCTGCTTTCTCATCCGCCTCCTGCTTAGCTTTCTTCTCTGCTACTGCCACTGCCGCTGCTTCTGCTGCTTCTGCTGCTTCTGCTGTTTTTACTTCAAGTTCCGCGTTACGGTCAGCAGCTTCTTTAATTCTCTGTAACTCTTCATCCTGCTTTTTCTTTAGAGCTTCCAGTTCTTCTTTTTCTTTCATGCGCTGGTTAAATTCTGCCAGCAATTGTTCTTTCTCTAACCTTTTCTTTTCCTCATCAATCATCTTTTTTACTTCCTCATCATTCTTTGCCTTTGCTTCCGCTTCTTCTTTTGCTTTTTGCTCACGGGTATCTTTTTCTTTTATGGCTTTCAGTTCAGCTAATTTTTCTGATTCCGGTTTTGCCGCAGCCGCAGCCGCAGCTTCTTTCGCTTTTTTATCTGCATTCAGTTTTGCAGTTAACTCTTCAAAAGCCTTAGCCTTAGCTTCTGCATCCTGCTTTGCTTTCAGTTCCGCGTCTGCTTTGGCTTTCTTTTCCGCATCGGCTTTTGCTTTTGCATCTGCCTTTGCATCTGCATCCTGCTTAGCTTTTTTTTCTGCTGCCGCTGCTTTTTCATCCGCTTCCTGTTTTGCTTTTTTCTCTGCTGCTGCTCTCGCCTCAGGCGAGACCGCTTTTTCATCTGCTGCCGCTTTTTCCTTTTGTTCAGTTTCAGCTTTTATTTGTTCAGCCGTTATTCCTTTTTCAAATTCAGAAGCGGAAATCCCGGTTTCTGCTGTTTCATGCTTATTCTTGTACTTCTTCAATGCAGAAAAAATAACACCTGCCATTTTTGCTTTCCCGTTTACAGAAACAAGGAAGTCTTCATCTTCTTTGTTGGTGAGAAAACCAAGTTCCACAAGTATTGCAGGCATGGTTGTTTTCCTCAGCACAAGAAACCCGGCTTGCTTTACGCCACGGTCTTCGCGGTGTACGCTTTTTACAAATTCTTGCTGCACATTGGCTGAAATCTCTATACTCTGATTAAGAAAAGCGCTTTGCATCATGGTCAGCGCAATGATGCTCTCCGTTGAGTTCGGGTCAAAACCCTCGTATTTGGTTTCATAATCATCTTCCATGAAAATTACTGAGTTTTCCTGCTGTGCTATTAATAAGTTCTCTTCCGTTTTATGTAATCCAAGCACAAAGGTCTCCGGTCCGTTGGCTCCCAGGTTTTTTGCAGCATTGCAATGGATGGAAATAAATAAATCTGCTTTGGCATCATTGGCTATACGGGCGCGTTCATCCAAGCCAATGAACACATCTTTATCCCGCGTATAGATAACATTGATTTCAGGAAATTCTGTTTTTATAAGTTCGCCTAACTTAAGCGCCACTTCGAGGGCAATATTTTTTTCAGTCACCTTATACCTGCCTGTTCCAAGGTTTCCGGGGTCTTTTCCCCCGTGTCCGGCATCTATTACAATGGTCTTTATTCTATAGCCCCCGCCCGGATTTATCGCCCATGATGAAAAAAGGCATGTTGAAAAAACAATAAAAAAACAAACTATTCGTTTATTCACTGAGAGTATATTTGAAAAATTCATCAGGAGCGAAAACACAAATACCGTTCATAAAAATATGTAGTTTTGCCCATGCTGAAAACAACGTCATTCCTGCAAAAATAGTATAAATTGCATTTGTATAAATCATTGTGTTTTATAGTTTTTTCAACATGGGTTGGTTTGTATTTCCAAACCGCTCAGGCTCAGGCTTTGAAAAAAGCCAATGCTGCGGTTATTGACAGCACCCGCCAGGATAGTTTGCCGGTAGTTATGAAAATAAATCCTGATACTGTCCCGGTAAAGAAAGACAGCGTGGTTGTTGCCAGCCCGGCAAAAGATGGTTTCCTGAAATCAAAAGTGCATTATACTGCGGATGATTCAATCCGGTTTGCAGTGAAGGAGAAGAAAGTATATTTATTCGGGAATGCAGTTATTACTTATGAAGACATTAATCTCACGGCAGCTTATATTGTGATTGACTGGAATACGAATACGGTTTTTGCCATTGGCGCGTCAGACAGCACAGGTAAGGTAGTGGGCGATCCGGTATTTAAGGAAGGAGAACAAAGTTTCAGAACCAAGGAAATCACCTACAATTTTGAAACTAAAAAAGGAAAAATAAAAGAAGTGATTACTACCGAAGGTGAAGGACATATTCATGGTCAGGTGGTGAAGAAAGTGGAAGACGAAAATTATTTTATCCGCAAAGGAGGCTACACCACCTGCGACTTAGACGACCCGCATTTCCTGATAGCTTCCAACAAACTGAAAGTAATCCCGAATGATAAAGTGGTTACCGGTCCGGCATACCTTACAGTGGAACATGTTCCCATGCCCCTTATGTTACCGTTTGGTTTTTTCCCAAATAAAAAAGACAGAACTTCCGGGATAAAACTTCCTGAGTATGGCGAATCGCCAACGCTTGGTTTTTTCCTGAAAGAAGGAGGATATTATTTTACAATCGGGAAAAAGATGGACTTGCTTTTATTGGCTGACATTTATTCAAAAGGCAGTTATGGCGGGAAGGCGATTTCCAACTACAAAAAAAGATATAAGTTTTCGGGCAACATTCAGTTGAGTTATGCCAGCGTAAGAGAAGGATACAAAGAGTTTCCGGGTTATTCGGTTCAGAATAATTTTTTCGTAAGGTGGAAACATTCGCAGGACCCCAAAGCCCGCCCCAGCAGTAATTTCTCTGCTGACGTAAATGCCGGAAGCCGCAATAATTTTAAAAACGGAACTACTACCAGCGCATCTAATTTTCTTACCAATACTTTCCAGAGCAATATCTCCTGGAGCAAATCATGGGCTAACACACCTTTTAATCTTTCTGCCAGCATGGCGCACAGCCAGAATACGCTGAACAAAACGGTTGATCTCACCTTGCCACAGGTCGCCTTTACCGTAAACAGGATTTATCCGTTTAAGAAAAAAATTGCGGTAGGCTCAGCCCGCTGGTATGAAAAAATAGGAACAAGCGCCACCCTCGATTTTAAAAATTCGGTGCATACAGGCGATTCTATTTTCTTCAGAACCCAGACTTTTAACAACATGGTGAACGGTGCGCGTTTAACAGTTCCGGTAAGCACCCAGTTTAAAGTGCTCAAATATTTTAACATCACGCCCACTTTCAGCAGCAATGCGCGGCTTTATTTCCAGACCATCCGCAAATACTGGGATAACGAAACGCAGACAGCCGTTACTGATACAGTGCATGATGTAAGGGCAAACGGTGATTACAGCATGAACGCCAACATCAACACCA
>Ga0172375_10013167_pt1 | contig 10291 bp, 8 predicted proteins | sample LakKiv1m_FD_114537 | JGI IMG/M metagenome (GOLD analysis project Ga0172375, IMG submission 114537) | Freshwater microbial communities from Kabuno Bay, South-Kivu, Congo - kab_092012_11.1m | ecosystem: Environmental > Aquatic > Freshwater > Lake | place: Democratic Republic of the Congo...
AAAAAAGAATTTTCCAAGTCCAAAACCACTTTTTATAAAGACTTGGCCCGCAAATGGCGGGTGTGCGAAATTAGCTTATAATTTATAGCCAATACACTGCATATAGTGCTACTACATATAGTGGTATCTTGCCTATTTTTGGCTTATATAAGCCCAAAAAATAACACAAAAAACCCCGTCATTGCGGGATTTTTTGCTTTTAAAGTTTGGTCGTCCGCTTCGGCGGACAATCAAAATTTGATAATCTGTTTTTTCTAATTTTATCCGGAGCCATCGGCTCCTTAAAAAATTAGACTATCTTCTTTTCTTGGTTTTTTTAGCAGCTTTTTTCTTAGCTTTTTTCTTTTTAGCCATTTTTATTCACCTTCCTTTCTATTTGGCGCTGATAATTACGCGCTTGCGATTTTTATTTTTATTTGGCTATCATTAAAGTTTTTTCGACCTCTGTTGAATTTACTTTTATATTTTTATAAAAATAAATTCTTACTTAAAATTATATACCAATTATTTTTAATTGCAATAGCAAAAAGTTATCCACACCCCGTAAAAATAAATTTTTTTATAAAATTTTTATATTTTAAAATAATTGTTTTACCCCCACACCTACAGAATGCTCCGTGTGCTTGCCTGCTGGCAGGCAGGTAAACACGGAGAAAAATCTAAAAGCAAACTGCCCCGATGCCCCGAACGCAGTCCCACGGGTGTGGGGATTTACTTTTAATATTATTTTTATTTTAGGAAAATTTCATTCGGTGTCATTCCTGTAAAAACTGAAGTCTAGTCTAAAAAATTATTGCTTGCCACTAGATTCCCACTTGCGCGGTAATGACAGCCGATTTAATGTGCAGAGGTAATTTGAAAATAATTTTACGTTTCGTATTTTCGTTCCGCCAGCTGGCGGATTCGTAATTCATAAAGCCCAAAAAATGTCCTAATTAAGCCCTAAATGGGCTTTTTTGTCCAGTTGACGCGCCGGTTGTCTTTGATAAAATTTATATGATATGGACTAAATGGTCGAATGCCAGCTGGATCTCTTGCAGATCAGCGGGCAACGCTTCAACGCAAGCACTTTAATAATTAATTTTTACCCCATGGAATAGTCCCGCTGGGCGGGACAATTTCGCACCGCCTGCCTACCGGCAGACAAGAGAAATTTATTCCATAGGGCAAGCTTAGAAAGGCAGGTGAAAATATGGAAAAAGAAATGGAAAATAATGATGATCAAATGGACGATTATGAAGAAGAGGAAACCGGAACTATGAAGCAATGGTTCCAGGACAATTTGAGGATCATTATCAGCATCGTTATCGTTGTCTTGATTGCCGGAGGTATTTACTCCTACTCCAAACGGTCAGCCGCCCCTTCCGCCGAAGAACAAGGCGAACAGTCGACTATCTCCGAAGAACTGAACGGTTCGGGAAGCATTTCCGACCAGGGAGAAACTGCCGCTAATGATAAAAAATCAGAAGAAAAAACCACAGCCACCAAACCGGCTATCCAAACTGCCCCCGCGGGCCAAAGCCAGGAAACTGACGGTTCGTTCGTGGAAACGGCTGCCCATGGAGACAGCATGACCAAATTAGCTCGCCGGGCGCTAGCGAACTATCTGGAAAAAAACCCGGATTCCGCTTTGACTGCCGAGCATAAGATTTACATTGAAGACTACCTTAGGAAAAATGTGCCTAAGAAAAGCATCCACGTTGGAACTTCAGTAGAATTTTCCAAGGATTTAATCAACGGAGCAATTTCTAAAGCCAAGACCCTTAACGACAACCAACTGAATAACCTCCACAAATACGCTGTCCGGGTGCCTTCTCTGTCCTGATAATCATCTTTCCAAAATAAAAAATTCTACTGTTCTTTCACCAAAAAATCAACAAGTATAACATTACTTTCTAAATAGCAAAAAACCCTTATCTATGGGGTTTTTTGCGTTTTAGGCTTTTTTGGACATCCGATGTCCAAAATAATTATTTAAAGTATTCCAGCCGGTCGTTTATCTCAAGCCCCAGCGCCTTCGCCCGGCTGGAATTGATTTCCAGCACCTGGTCAACCGGAACCCGGGAACTTATCATTTCCCGCTCCCCTTTTTCCCGAGATACATTTTTATCTATCTGAACGATTTGACCTTCATTCAGCCAGATAATATCCAAATTAAACTTCATATCTTTCATCCAGAAAGTCCGGATACTGGCCTCTGGAAAAACGAAAAGCATAGCGCAATCCGGGCACAAACTCATCCGGCCGGAAAGCCCTTGGGCGCGCTTAAGATCGGTATCTGCGATTTCAGTCTCAAAAATATGGCCGCCGACAGAAATCTTTTCCTGGCTAGGCTGCCGGATTTTTTTGGGAGCCATAAAATATACGGCTGTTCCCGCCGCCAGCAAAACCAGCAATAAAAAAATTATTCTTTTTTTAGACATAGGCAATTGCATTTGTTCCCGCCAAAGGCGGGCGAGCCCGCGTTTCAATACCACGCGGCTTGCCGGCGCAAATAGAGTCCGGATTAAGATCGGGGATTAATATTATTTATTTTCAATTTTTCTTCCGACTGCCGCCAAAGCGGCCAGCATTATTGCTGATGTGGCCAATAGCGTTAGGCCTTTGCCAATAGCCCGCGTATTAAGGGCGATGATAGAAATAAAAATCGTGACGGAATAAAAAAAGGCGTTGATTTTTTTCTGCGACCAGCCCAGCTCCATAAGCTTATAATGCAAGTGGTTCCGGTCGGGCTTAAAAATTGACTGGCCTCGGCGCCATCTTTCCCCAATTACCCAGGCAAAATCAATCAGGGGTACGGCCATCACTAAAACAGCCGTGGCAATTTTGGTTCCCGAAAAAACCGCCAGAACCGCCAGCATAAAACCCATAAACATAGAGCCGGCCGTCCCCGCCATTATGCGCGAAGGATTGAAATTAAAAATTACAAAACCCAGCGCCGTTCCGGCCAAAGCGACAGAAACTATGGCCAGTGGCGGCTGGTTAACTTCGGGTTTAAGGCTTAGGAAAAAAATCGTCAACGCCCCGATAAAAGTGATGCCGCCAGACAAGCCATCAATTCCGTCCAGCCAGTTCATAGCGTTAATCACCACTATGATCCAGCTCAAAACCAGGATGACGGAAAAAAATACCCAAATGCCCGAAGTCATATCCAGGATTCCGCCAGTCAAGGGATTAGTTATGTAATAAATGCGCACGCCGATAATAAACACCAGTACCGCAATGGCTGCCTGGTAAAAGAGCTGGCTTTTCCAGAACATCTCATTGAGATCATCCCAGGTACCAAAAACGGCAATCAGGAAAGTGGCAAATATCACTCCCCATAATTGATAGGTTATGACCAGATGCTGGTCCAAAACGAGCGCCAAAAAAAAGGCCAGGATCATGGCCAGGCCGCCCAGCCTTACCGCTCCCCGGCGGTGGATGTGCCGTTCAGACTGCCTCACGTCGCTTTTTAGCCGGCGCCCAAAAGAAATTGCCCACGCGATAAAAAAAACCGTGAAGAAAAAAGCGATTAGAAATGGTAGTATATAAATTGTCATTTTTTCCTGATTTTTTCGGTTACCCAAAATTCACCGAAATAATGGCCGAAAAGGATCCGGGTTTGCGAGTCAATGGCCGGGATAGAACCCAAAATCGGAGCTGTAATCGGCACCAGGATCCACTGAAGCACCATATGCAGATATTTCCAGTTTGAATATTTTTGCGGCTTGGGCGGCATCAACAGAAAACTCAGCGACATGGAAACCACCAGTCCCAGCATAGCCAGGTTCATCAGCAGCCGGGTGATTGACGGCAGGTTATGTGCCAGCACGCTTTGGTTGAATTCATCTCCGCCGACAATCAGCGGCAGCCAACCCAGGATCGCCAAGATAAAAGAGGCAGTCGCCCAGGAATGGTGGCCTTCCAGCATTTCAAAAGCCACTTTGAATTTCTTGATGAAGCTGATTTTTTTGTTTGGACAGATAGCCCGCATAATGATGGGAAAATTCTCAATGCCGTAAGCCCAGCGCCGTTTCTGCTTATACTGATTGACGATGGTTTTCCAGTAATTGTCTGCCAGCACCGCATCCAGCGATATCGGCAGATAAATGGGTTTGACCAGGTAATCGCCGTTGAAATAGGTATAGCATTTCCAGTAAATTATGGAGTCTTCACTGATCATATTCAGCGGCCAGAAATCAACCTTGACTAATGTATCAAACGGTTCGCTATGCGAGGAGAAAGTGACCATGCCTTCCGACCGGGTACTCTGGAAAATGTGCCAGAAACTGGAACCGGTCACGATCACCCGCACGAAAGCGTTGGTATCCCACAAATTGTTGTGATACATCGGCAGCGGCTGATAGGCCCGCTGCAGCCGTTTGGGATCAATGATGTATTCGTAAGTGAGCGCGGCAAAATATTGCGGATGGGCTACGCTGTCGCAGTCAAAATTGGAAAAAATGACTTTTTTCAGATCCATTTGTTTTTCCTCCAGATATTTTTTAAGTTCCCGGGCGGCAAAAGTAGCATTGGATCCCTTGGCTCTCATTTCATTGTCTTTAACACTATGGGTAGTAACTAGAAAATCCCGGAAAACTCCCTTGAATTTTTCCCTTAAATATTTGACTTTGGCCAGCCGCTTTTCTTCAGGTTCCCGGCCTTCGGTAGCCAAAAGGATTATCATCTGGTCGCTGGGAAAAGCGGCATCGGCAATGGATCGGATAGCCGGCTCAATAACGCTGGCCGGTTCGGTGGCCGTCGGAAACATAACTACATGAATGATCTCTCTTGGATCCAGAAACTGGTCCCGGATATTTTCCAGCCTTTGGAGTTCTTTCAGATATGCTTTTTCATGCCTTACAAAGCTTTTGATTTTTTTCCGGTTTTCCTTGGTAAGCCCGTCGGCCCTATACTGATTTTCCTTTTCGGCAATTTTTTCAATGATCAGATTCCGGTAATTAGGGATGTCAGCGATATTTTTTAGCCTTTCCGACCAGTTAATTTCCATGCCTTCCCGCAATTTGCGAAAGCCGTCAATGGAAAAATACGTGATGTAAACGGTCCGAAAGATCCAATAAACGTCAAAAATTAGGATAAAAACCGCTACCCAGACCGGCAGCCAAAAAGAAAAAACCACCATGCCGATAAGCGTGGCCCAAGTCAGAGTCCCCGGAATCATTTCCAGCGTCCGCTGCACCCGATGTTCTTCGGGTTTTTTGGTTTTGGGATCCGGAAAGCTGAAATTTTTTTGGACGACGATATTTTCCATTGCTTAATAATTGATGATAATTACGCTGGCGGCGGCAATCAGCAAACTCAACTGGATAAGCAAAGAGGCCAGCAGCAGCAGATAGGCGGCAATCCGTTCTTTGTTTTTATAAAAATAGAGGGATAGCAGGAGGTTAACCAGAAACAGGAAAAATCCGATGGCCGGCAATACGTAAACCTGTTTCCAGTTGCCCACCATATCCACGCCGAAATAGACATTATAATGGAGAATCAGCGGCAAGTCAACCGGCTTGATAAAAATCAGCAAAAGCACCCAATCGGCAATATTGGAAGCGAGTACCAGCGCCAAAAGCCACAGCATCAAAGGTTTCCTAAAATATTCCCGGGAGAAAAAAGATTTGAGTCCCCGATTTAAGTCCCTAGCTCCTTCTTTGATCCCCCCCAGTCTAAACATAGAAAATTTTTAAAACTTTAATCCGCTTGCGGCTTGTCAATTATCAAAGGCTCTATCTGGCCTTCGCCGCCGGATATTTTAGCCACATCCTTGTCAATTTTTACAAACTCCTTGTGGGCGTTGTTGTAGGCATTGACCGTAGTCAGCAGATGTCCGCCCAGCTTTTTAAAATAATCATCGTAGGCCCTTATATGGGTGCCAAGCCGCACCACGTTTTTTATGATTTCTTTGGTTGATTCCTGGATTTGGTAAGCCCGCATCCCCTGCAGGAGCGACTGCAAGGTCACGTAAAAAGTGGTTGGTGAAACGATGTGCACTTTTTTTTCATTGACCGCATAATCGATCAGGTCGCGGGTATTGACTTGGATAGCGCCAACTTTGTTGACCAAAAGATCGTAATAAATACCTTCAGCCGGGATGAACATAAAGGCGTATTCGGTCGTGCCTTTCCCGGGCTGGATGTATTTGGAAGTCTCGTCAATCCGGTTTTTCAAATCCTGCTTGAAAGTTTTTTCCAATTGCTCTTTTTCGTTGGGATTTTTTTCTTCCAATATCCGATTGTAATTTTCCAAAGAAAATTTGGAATCAATCGGGATGATCTTGTCGCCAAAAAACAAAGCCGCATCCACGATCAGATCCTTGCCGGTTTTTTCGTCTTTGCCGAGGCTGTACTGCATCTGGTACTGTTTGGGCGAAAAAGCGTTTTTGAGCAGTGTTTCCAGATAATATTCACCGAAAACTCCCCGCTGTTTCGGGTTCTTCAGGATATCCTGCAAGTTCTGCAATTGGTTGGAAAAATCCAGAACCTGTTTGTTGGTTTCCCGCAACTCCGTAAGCCCGGAAACCACATCGGCTATCTGCCTGGCCGACTGGCCACTGATATTCTGCACGGTCCGTATCACCTGGCCCAACTGGTTCTGGTTGGTCTGGTGGGTTTCCGAAAGCTTGCTGTCCACAGTTTTGCGCAAATCCCGATTTTCTTCCGAAATCACCGACAGCCTTTCTAAAATTGCCGCGCTTTTATCGTCTTTACCGCCACCTTCCAGCTTCCTTTTCAAATCAAAAACCAGCCAGAGCAAAAGCAAGCTCACTGCCGACAGTATTCCAAATAAAACGTAAATCATAAAGAAGACGTATAAAAAACTATACTATGAACAGTGGCTCGTGGTGCCGCTACGAGATCCCTCGGCCGGGCTCGGGATGACGCTACGTGTTATTTCCGGTTAGCGATGAATTGCCTGAGTCCCTGAATCTTATTGATAACTTCCTCATGTGGTCCTTCCAGAAAATCCAGAATGAATTTATCCAGCATATTCAGGCGATATTTGAATTCCTCATTATTCATCAGCGCAAAGTCAATTTCCTTGCCGATTTCCGCTTCCAGGCTTTTCATCAGATTTTTCAGCCGACCGCGGCTGATGTCGTCGCCGACAATTATCATATCGGCTTTGCTTTTGTGATAATTTATGAAAGCGCCGCTGATGGCCGCCAACTTGATGTTACCGACATTTTTGATCCGGCTAAGACTGCTTGACTGCGGATAAATATTATCTTTAGAAATCAGGTTTTTGAGTTCCGGATAAAAAATAAAATCCTGGTTGAGCGTGTAAAAAATTTTGCCTTTGCGGATCCTTTTCAGGATAAATTTCAACCTGACGAAATTATCCAGTTCTGTTTTGGTTTTCTGGGTATTCAGCATATTGCGCGAGACAATTTCCCGAAAAGCGTATTCCTGTTCCGGGTTAAGCAAAAAAAAGCGGATGACGCGCATTTTTTCCCTGGAACCAAACAGATTTTCTAATATTTCTGACATACTTTTGAAATTACGGTTTTTTTACTGGTGCCCAATAACCCCCCATCCACGGAACCGCGCTCGGAGCATTGGGGTAGTTTACTCTTTGAGTTTTTTTACACATTCATCTCCGTGTTTACCTGCCTGCCGGCAGGCAAGCATATGGAGCATTCTGTAGGTGTGGGGGTAAAATGCAAAAAAACTTTTAAATTAGCTTGCTATCAGTATAATATCGCCGGTCAAAAAAGTCCAGCCGCCTTATTGATTTGGCCCGGTTTATGCTAATATATGGATATGGATATCCATGATCCTCATGTCCTCCTATATATCAAAACTATCGGCTATCCGACTATGTTTTTTTTGATGGTGGTGGAAGGCCCGATTGCCACCATCCTCTCGGCTTTTGCGGCCAGCCTCGGTTTTTTCAATATTTTCATTGTCCTGTTCTTAAGTATCGCCGGCGATATGCTCGGCGATGTCATTCTTTATGCGCTTGGCTATTTCGGCGGCACCCGGATCCTGGAGAAAGCCAGCCGTTTGCTCAAAGCCCAGCCGGAATTCATCCGAAAGATGGAAAGGCGTTTCCAGATCCACGGCCGTAAAATTATCATCGCTGTTAAATCAACTACGGGACTCTGCTGGCTAACTTTCATCGCTGCCGGATCATTCCGAATGGATTTCAAAAAATTCCTGTCCGGATCTTTTTGGGGCGGCATCATTTGGAGCAGCTTCCTGGTGGCCGCCGGCTACTTTTTCGGCTACGCCTTTGAAGAAATCAGCTCCCATATCCGTTCAGCCGGAATTATTATTTTTATTTCTTTTGTCATTTTCTACGTTCTGGTCACCCTTTATAAAAAATACCAAGCCAGAAAAATTATTAAATCTAACGGCAATGGCGGTGAATAACTGTTCTTGGACGGTTTACCAATTGTGCTATAATAAAGACAGCCACCATGACTAGAGGACGGCTGGACAAAAAAATACCCGTGCTTGAGCCTTTTTTTGAGAGTATTCTGATCTGTAATGATAAGAATTTACGGCCTTTTATTGAGATTTTCGTGCACGAGCCGGAAAACCTGACCCAGCAGCGGCTAGGGACACTCCTGGGAATTTTTGAAGTGGCTGACGATACTGAAGACTCTTCCTATATAGTTAACTATCTGATTTCAGTTATAAAAAAAGAATATTTTTCCAAACCGAAAAACGGATCAGTGGAAAGTTTTGAAGCGGCTCTGCATAAAGCCAATTTGGCTTTGTCCAAGCTGGCCGAGCACGGCAGTATCAGCTGGATCGGCAAACTGAACGCTTTGATAGCGGTCATTGAAAAAAACAGCCTGCATCTTTCCCAGGCCGGCAATGCCCCATGTTTTTTATTGCGCTCGGAGATGCTCACTGAAATCAGCGAGGGTTTGTCGCAGGAAGAAACCGAACCCAGCCCGCTCAAGACTTTTGTCAATGTTTCCAGCGGCAAAATTGAAGCCGGTGACAAATTAATCGTGGCTACTGAAAACATTTTTGAGATATTCTCGCCGGACGAAATCAAAAAGAGCGCTACACGCTTTTCCAATGATCAATTTGTCCAGTTTCTGAAAACCGCGCTGGTCAATGAACTGGAAAAATCAGCAGTACTGGTGGCTGATATTAAAGAAAAAAAAGAAGTGCCCAAGCCGGTCGCCGCCAGCAAAGAGCCTATCAACGCTTTCAGCCAGACCGCTTTTTACAAGGCCAAACCAAAACCTGAAATAATATTGCCGGAAACAGAACCAGCCAAGCCGGCTGAAAAGGAAGCTGCCCGGCATATCTACATCAAACAAGGCGAAGAAGCCCCGGAAAAACCGGTTAATTCCGCGGCGGTGATGAAAAAAATCGGCAGCGGGGCATTGTTTTTTCTCGTTTTTTTGAAAAACAGCCTGCTTAATTTTTACTTTTGGCTAAAACATCTGGCAGTTTTGGCATTTTTAAGAATAAAAATGGCCAGGGAAAAACGGCAGGCGCAAAGAGCAGCTGGGCTTTCAAGGGATGCTGCCGCCGCTTCGTCAATCTCGCCTGCTGATCGGGAAATTATCCGCCAAGAAATAAGCGCTTTACCATCAGGGAAAAATTTCGCAGAAAATTTTAAAAACATTGCCGGAAAATTTTTCAGGAGCCTTTGGCCAAAAGTATCGGTTATCCGCGGCACTTTTTCCCAACTCACCGGCAAGCAGAAAATTTCCGCCATTGCCATTATCCTGGCGATTATTCTTGTGCCGCTACTTATAAATAAGCTAACCGCCCGAACCGAAGAAAAAACCGAAGCGCCATCTTCAGTTGAAGAAATCATCGCGCTGGTGCCTTTAGAAAATGATACCGATGTCGTCCGGCTTGCCGATATTGATCAGATTTTTTCCGGCAGTACGATTTTGAAACCCATTGAAGTCAGCGGCAAAATAATTGCCGTTTCAGGGTCGCAGGTTGCCAGCCTGGAAAATAATGAGACTTTCGCCGTGCCGGAAGATTTTGGCCAGGTTGATCTGGCTTGCGGGATGGATGATCTGAATTTGATATTTTTATTGAATAAAAACACGCGGAAAATAATTTCCTGGAGCCCGACCAGCAAAAAATTCCAAAACAACACCGTGGATATACCGGCCGATGCCGATATCGCGGCTATGGGAACATATCTGACCTATCTTTATTTAGTGGATTCCAAAAACAACCAGATCTACCGTTATCCCCGCGCCGAAGGCGGTTTTGGGACTAAAGCTAATTGGAAAAAAGACGATACCAATTTAGCTAAAATCAGTGGAATGGCTATCAATGAAAATTTATTCGTCGCAGACGGAAACAATATC
>Ga0172375_10013168_pt1 | contig 10291 bp, 11 predicted proteins | sample LakKiv1m_FD_114537 | JGI IMG/M metagenome (GOLD analysis project Ga0172375, IMG submission 114537) | Freshwater microbial communities from Kabuno Bay, South-Kivu, Congo - kab_092012_11.1m | ecosystem: Environmental > Aquatic > Freshwater > Lake | place: Democratic Republic of the Congo...
GCCCAACGTGTCTGTGCTGAACCTGGCAGTATGAGCCTTTTATCTCTGGGAGTTCAAATCTATGGAAAGCCGAAAATTGCATTTTCTATACCTTCAACAGCATTTTATCCGGTTCCGGAGGTTGACTCGGCTTTGCTGATCGTGGAACTCTTTGATCAGCCGGTGATACCAGTAGAACTGCTGGATGGATTTTTCAAGCTGGCAAAGGCGGCATTCACGCAAAAAAGAAAAATGCTGCATAATGCCTTGTCGGGTGCGCCGCGATTGGGAAAAGGCAAAGTGGATGAACTGCTCGGCAGTTCAGGGATTGACCCTGAAAGGCGGGCGCAGACACTGGCATTGCAGGAGTGGTACTTGCTCACGAAGAATTATCAGGAAATGCCCTGACAAGACACAGACCCGGTTTATTTTTAATTCAGAGTTTTGTAGTGCAGAATATGTATGGTCACTGCGGCACCAATCCCAAAAAGTAATCCTTTAAGTGCCAATGATTCTGTAAAAAAGAAAATCGACACGAGAATGGTTGACCAAAGTGTTGAGACCGCAAATATTTTGGTTCTCTTTGGAATGGCCTTATGCTCCCTGAAATTGCGAATATACTCACCAAATACTTTATGGTTGATCAGCCATTGATAAAGACGCTCGGACCCTTTTAAAAAGAAACCTGCTGCAAGTAATAAAAATGGAGTGGTGGGCAAAAAAGGGATGAAAACTCCGATAATCCCCATAAAAAAAGCGACAATTCCAAGGATGATCCAGAGGGTATTTTTTATTTTCAGGGGCATTAAGCTGGTTCAGTTCTGATGTAAATTTAACTGCGCGATCGATCAAGATCCCGGTAATGGCCGGGGAGCGTCCATACACGGAGCGCGGCTTCCATTTGAATTCTAAAAGACATTTTTGATTGTCCCCATTGGCGTTCAGCAAAGTAAATGGGGATCTCTTTCATATTAAAACCCAGTCTATGTGCCACATATGCCATTTCAACTTGAAAGACGTATCCGTTTGACCGAATGCGTTCCAGAGGCATTGCTGCCAGCGTCTCACGCCGCCATAATCGGAAACCACCTGTAGTATCGCGGATGGGCAGAGAGAGGATCGTCCGCGCATAGAGATTGCCAAACCCGGACAACCATTTTCTCCAGAACGGCCAATTCTTATCAAGGGCGCCCCCAGATACATAACGTGAACCTACCGCGATATCACAATTTTTCAAAGCCTGCACAAGTTCAAGGACCTTACTTGGTTCATGCGAAAAATCCGCGTCCATCTGCCCGATCGCATTCGAATCCCCAGCCAGCAGATAATTAAAGCCCGTGATATAGGCGCTGCCAAGGCCGAGTTTGCCAGCCCGGTGGATCACATCGAATCGTCCAGGAAAGTCTTGTTTCAAACTTTCCGCTATTTCACCTGTCCCATCCTTGCTGGCGTCATCGATCACCAAGATACACAAACCCTCCAAAGGCAAAGTTAAAAGCGCTTTGACTAATTTTGGAAGGTTTTCAGCCTCATTATAGGTTGGTATCACAAAAGTAGTTTTCAAATTTCTGTCCAAACGTTAATAATTGTCGTGCTATTATACTGAAAATAATACTATGAAGTCGTATATAATATTTTTAAAGGATGCCTTTGGATTATTGAAAGGAGCTCAAAATGAAGAAGAATTGGATGATCCTGGTCACTGGAATCTTGTTGATGTCCATTGTCGTAGCGTGCGGTTTTTCTTTCGGTGAAACGGGCTTGAGCGAAGAAGAAAAATTGCAGACAGCAGTAGCTGCGACTGTTGCAGCCATGCAGCCTTCCCCGATTCCAGCCACTTTGGCAGTTCCAACAGACACAACCGAACCCGCGCCTCAACCAACAGCAACTCAACCGTTGCCGCCAACCGCCACACCTTTGCCATGCAATGCTGCGGCTTACATTGGTGAAACAGTTCCGGATGGCTCTGATATTGTTGTGGGAACGGAATTTGAAAAGTCTTGGCGATTAATGAATGTTGGAACCTGCACATGGAATTCCGCTTATGAACTTTATTTTGCTGATGGCGATAAAATGGGCGGTCCATCGGATATAAACCTGACCCAGAATGTAAAACCAGGTGAGCTTGTGGATATCAGTGTTCCACTGAAGGCGCCAGGCACTGCAGATACCTATAAGGGATTCTGGAAAGTGCGGGATGACCAGGGAAATACTTTTGTCAATAATCTTTGGGTGGAGATCGATACCAAAGCGAAATCCCTGATAAATCCGGACATCTTGCTCAATCCGGATATTTTTAAATATATCCTTAAGCCCACGCCGATATTTGAAATGCCGAAAATCGAATTACCTAGTTTTTGATCTTCGGAACCCAGAGACAAATTCTGCGTATATGGTTAAGTATATAACTGCGAAGAAAATATAAAAGGCAGGGGATTTGCCCTATAAAAAATAATTAAGGAGAAGGATTTTAAAAAAAAAGGAGCACAAAATGAAAAAGAGAATCATGATCCTGGTCACTGCAATCCTGATGATGACTATTCTATTGGCTTGTGGCTTTTCCTTTGGTGATACGGGCTTAAGTGATACTGAAAAACTTCAGACTGCAGTGGCGGCGACCATTGCCGCGAATCAACCTGCGCAGGTTGTACCAACGGCAGCACCACCCACTTTACAGCCAACCACTGCCCCAGCAAATAAAGCGGTTGTTCCACCCACTGCGACGCCATTACCTTGCAACCAGGCACAATTTGTTTCCGAAACGATCCCGGATGGTACTGAATTCAATGTCGGGCAGGATTTTGACAAGTCTTGGCGCCTGAAAAACGTTGGCACCTGCACCTGGAACACCAATTACAAGATCATCTTTGCAGATGGCGACAAAATGGGCGGCCCATCAAGCAAGAATTTGACCATTTCGGTTGCCCCGGGCGAACAGTATGATTTTCTGGTTGATCTGACTGCGCCGAATACTGCCGGCACTTATAAGGGCGTTTGGCAGATCGCAGATGACCAGGGCAAAATATTTGTTCATAACCTTTGGGTGGAAATCAAGGCAAAGGCGATACTTGCTCCGCCACCGGTTGGAAAACCCGACCTGATCATTAATTTATTTACCATCGATCCGGCAACACCAAATGCAGATGAGAATACTCATACAAAAGTTCGCGTGAAGAACCAGGGTTCAGTGGATAGCGGCGGATTCAAAGTGCAATGGTATGGCTTGGACACTTTTGCAGATCCCAGCTGCTACTGGAATGTGAATGGCGGGGTTGTTGCCGGCGGAAGTGTTCTGCTGGAATGTGACTTTGTCTTTGCCAGCTGGTACCCGATCAATAAAACAAGCATTGCCATTGTTGACACGAATAATTCAGTCGATGAGAGCAACGAAGGCAACAACACCAAAACCATATCGCCATTTGGTGTGAACCCTTAGAGATTTGTTCATTCTGAAAAGGTGAAATGCTTTTTACATAATCAACAGAATAGGGCAGTAAGAATAATTGGTATAAATATTGCAACAATTAACGCGAATAGGTTTAACTCATATCAAATGAGCAAATTGAATGGAGGTTCAAAATGAAAAAAACCTGGATTATTGTGGTTGTAGCGCTGGCGATGGTTCTTTCGTCCTGCAATTTCCCTTTTGCGCAGGCGTCAGATTCGGCGTTGGCCACCTCGGTTGCACAGACCGTAGAAGCGCTTGAATCAGAGGTAAAGCAGCCCGAATTGGCTATCCCAACCCTCATGCCGACCCTGGCACTGCCGACCGTCGCACCAGTTGCAACCATAACACCCATACCAACCAAAGAACCTGATCCATGCCTGTTTGCCGCCATGGTCAGCGAGACCATTCCCGACAATACCAAATTTAGCGCGGGTGAGACTTTTACAAAGAGCTGGACGTTAAAGAATACCGGCACCTGCGACTGGAACACGGGATATAAGTTATCCATTAAAAGCGGCAAGGATATGAGCGTCAAGGGATATGTCAATATCAGCGAAGAAACTGACCCTGGCGAGAAGATCAAGATCGAAGTTCCGATGACCGCCCCCGCATCCGCTGGCACCTATAAAGGTGTCTGGCAGATGGAGACAAATAAAGGTGTTAAGTTCGGCCAGGTTTGGGTCCAGATCATCGTCGAGTAAACCTCTTTTTTCAAAAAAAAATCATAGGCCGGCAATCGCTTTGCCGGCCTGTGGAACTTAAACCCTGTTTTTTTCGTTTAACAGATATCGTATTTCTTTATTCGTTTAAAAAGACTCTTAACGTTTAAAGAGGAGATTGAACATGACCAAAAAACTAACCCTGCCAATAATTCTAGCCATCGGGCTTTTGTTATCAGCCTGCAATTTCCCATTACTTGCTCAACCGGCGGAAGAACCAAACGCGCTGGCCACAGCAGTCGCGCAGACACTACAGGCCATGGCTGAACAGCCAATGCCGACCCAACAGCCACCCGTGTCTCAACCTACTACTTCTGCTGGCCTGCCAACGGTAACACCTCTGATGCCCACTGCGGCTTTCACTGTACAGGCGCCGCCAACGGCCACCCCGCAGCCGTGCAATAAAGCACTGTTCGTATCCGAAACGATTAAAGATGACACTGAATTTGGTCCCGGTGAGGCTTTCACAAAGAGCTGGACCTTCAAAAATGAGGGAACTTGCACCTGGAACACCAATTACAAATTAGTTTTCGCCAGCGGCGAGGCGATGGGTGGACCGGCATCTGTGAAATTCTCCAAGACCGTAGCACCCAATGACCAGATCACTATCCAGGTGCCGCTTGTGGCGCCTGCTTTGGCGGGAACTTATACGGGAACCTGGAAGCTGCAGGCTGATGATGGCACCCTGTTTGGACAGGTAACGGTCAGGATCAAGATTAAAACGCAAACCTTTGCTGTTACCAGGGTGGTAACCAATTTAAGTGATGTCATTCCAGGCAGCTGCCCGTACACCTATGCTGTGGATATCAGCATCACTGCCAGCGCAGCCGGAAAGGTGACCTATGAGACCGAGACCAGCACGGGCGATTTCAGCGGAACGAAATCCTTGAATTATGATGCTGCTGGAACAAAGGTCATTGAAATGAATATCGATGGATTAGGAGAGGACGGTGTGACAACTGAATATTGGTTAAAAGTATTCATTGCGCAGCCCAACAACCAAACCTTTGGGCCATACAAATTTAATGTGACCTGCCCATAATAAATTTCGAGCGGCGCGGATTCACCCGCGCCGCTTCGATTGACAGCGACCTTTAATACGATATAATACCGGCACGTTTGGCGCACTAGCTCAATTGGCAGAGCAACTGACTCTTAATCAGTAGGTTCAGGGTTCGATTCCCTGGTGCGTCACTAAAATACCGTAAATAGGCGGTATTTTTGTTTAAATACCCCTATCCATGGGGGTATATTTTATAGTTAAACGGAATTTTTTGAATCGGGTGCAACCGGGTGCAACGGGCTTTTGATGTTTTCCCCTTTGAAATCAGCATCCAGATTCACAGGAATGGGTGTCACCAGGTTTTCCATTAATTTAGCTGCTTCTGACTGCATTTCTATCGAAACATGAGCGTAGATATTCATGGTTATACTGGGATTAGCATGTCCAAGTATTTTTGATACGATTACTGCAGGAATGCCGTTGGAGATCATAAGCGTTGCAGCCGTGTGCCTCAAATCATGAAAACGGATGTCTGGAAGTTTAGCAGATTCCAAGATCCGCTTGAAATCCTTATAGAATCGTTTGAAGTATATGAGAGTGCCGATGCCGTTCGTAAAGATAAGGTTTTCTCCAGTCCTGTCTTGATGTGCAAATTTCTGATAATGTTCCCGAAGGACTTGTAGCGTTGATTCACCAAGAATTATCGTGCGGATACTGTTTCGAGTTTTTGGCCGGTTGAATTGGAATCCTTTACGAGGTACATATTGAAGTTGCCGTTGGATTCTGATCGTACCTCTTTCCCAATCAATATCGGTCCACTTCAAACCGGTTAGTTCTCCATATCTCATACCTGTTGTGATTGCCAGGTGATACAGCGCTTTGTAACGCGATTCTTCCGCAGAGATCAAGAATTGGGTGACCTGATTTTCTGTCAGCACTCGCATTTCATTTTCTTCTTTTCGCGGCAGCAGTGCTCCGATGCAAGGATTTCTATCCATAACCCCTGTTTTTACTGCATGCTGCAATGCCATTCTTAGGACGCTGTGAATGTAGTGAATCGTTCGAATTCCTCTATCCATCTCATGTTGCTTGGCAAAGAAGTTTGTAATTTGGTGAGTGGTGAGATCTTTTAATTTGACTTTCCCAAGATAAGGGACAATATTTTTAAAGATAATTCTCTCGTAATCGTAAGCAGTCTTGGGTTTAATGGTTGTCTTTTTCACCTCGTACCATTCCACCATGAACTCTTCGAGTGAAGCGTTCCTGTTTTGAAGCGTCATGCCACGATCTATAAGGATCATCGTCTTGCGCAACCATTCATGGCATTCCGCGCGCGAATTTGATGTAAAACTTAGCCTTTTTCCTTCAAACGAAATCTGCGCTCGCCAAGTTCCGTTACTCCGTTTGTAGATCGAACCTTCGTTATTTCCTCTTTTATTCGCCATTTCCTTTACTCCTCTCTTATTTTGAGTTTCAGGAAAGGCGACTCTTCTTGCTCTATCCAATTGTTAAAGTTCCGATTCCCCCATAGCAACCGTGCACCTTGTATGGAACTTTTTATACTGCAAGAGAGAAAAGCGCGCAAGGGTTTCATCGCAATTTAGCCTGTAAAAAAATCTCAGGAAATCACTCGCTGCTTTTCTATATAGGAACGTAAGTCACATGCCATGACTCTAACCGCACGATTGATTCGCACTACCGGGATCTGGCCGTTTTGCATCAGATGGTAAGTCAATGCCCGACTGATATTTAGCAATTGTGCTACTTCCTTGGCTTTGAGCAGCTTTTCTTCTTGATAATACCTTTCTATTAATTCGTCCATTTAAAACCTCTCATTCTTCTAACACCGAGACCTTTGAATCCTTACCGCATTTGCTCCAGATACTTTCCTGGAGGGTATTCGCCGAAAAGAAGTCCTGGAAGGTGGTAAAGAGAAACAGATCGGCATCTTTGTGAATCATTTTCTCTGTCTGTTTCATCAGGTGCTTCATACGGATACCGCTAGTTGTGATTACCAGCCAGCGCCCGGAATTATTGCCAAAGCGTTCCAGATAAGCTTTACTCTTGATATAAGCAGAACCTGGCAGAGATTTTTCCCAGCCGAAGCTGAAGTTGTCGTGTGTGGCCATATCCACTTCCAGAAGGAAACGAGCCCTAAAAGGCTGATTCATTCGACGTCGCTTTTCATCCACCAGCACCAGCATTCCATCTGGACAGACGCCTTTTTTCTTAGTGATCACTTTTTGCTGTCTTGTGATGAATTTGACATCCACCACATCCATATGGGAACGAAATTCACTTTCGTTAACCCACTCCTCAAGCTGGATCAAACCGAATTGCGCGCAGTAATGTTGAAAGGTTAAGCGCACATCAATTACCGTTAGATCGTGGTAAAGCTGGCTCCAGCGCGGTTCTCTCAGCCAGGAAAAACCACCCATTCTTAGATTCTTCTGGAGCGTCCGTTTCTGGTTTTCATTATTCTTCTCAGGCAAATCAACCTGAATACCTGACAGACTTGCCAGATAACACGCGCCTTTCCAATCCAGCCAGACGACCGGCTCGGGATTAGGATTCACCCGGCGCTGCTCCAGGGATGCCCAATCGATGTAGGCATAACTTTTCAGTTTAGCCAGGCGTTTCTCCATCGCACGTTTGCTTTTATTGGGCCAGAACAAAGCCTTTAGCTGGCGTTTAGCCATCACACCGCCCATATCCTGAATAGTCTGCAGGACATCCGCATCCCTGGCTTGAAAGCGCAAGCCTGGTTGCTTGATGGTTGAGGTGGTTGCTGTGTTTTTCATCCTTCCCTTTGCTATGGTTCCCATAATGGATTCTGTTCAGATTCCGGATTGCGATCTGATTGAAATTCTCCCCTGGTATATCCGCTGCTTTCTTCCCCCTGCCGTATGTCTTTTTTCAACCTAGCATAGCGAATTCCGGAGGTATCCACAAGATCTGAAATTCGGGTACGTATTTCATTGTTCATCGGAGGATCGGGCATATCCAGTGATTTAAATCGCGCTGGCGTCCAGTTTGCTCGGGATCGGATCCAGAAGCAGCGTTTCTGTAATCCTGCCAGTGCCTGCGCGCAAACCTCCCAGCCTTCATCCGTGCTTTCTTCTCGGATGCGCAAGCGCGGCAGCAGACCCGACCCATTGAGGTTTAAAGTGACCTTCCTGGATCCCAGGAAGTCGGGGGTGGGGAAGATGTGCCTGGCCAGCTTGCTTGCATCGTTGTACCCGATACGGAATGAGGCCAGCGTTCCGGCGGTATTGAGCACCGCTTCACGGATTTCTGGAGTGAGTTGCGCAATGTACTGGTTGGCGATGATCAATGAGAGCGCATACTTTCTGGCTTCGGAGAGGATATCTCTAATATTGTCGGTGGTGTAATTCTGAAATTCATCCAGGTAGAGATAAAAGGGATTACGCCACGATGAATGGGCGCGAGCTAATGCCGCTTTTTGCATCTGTGCTACTAAAAATGCACCCAAAAGCGCACTGGCATTTTCTCCCAGAATACCTTTGGGGATATTTACCAGCAGGATGCAGTTCTCATCCATCACCTGGCGGAAATCAAGGCTGGATGTCCCACTCAACAAACAGCGGATATCGGGATCATAGAGAAATTCGCCCATTTTGTTGAGCAAGGGCGCCGCCCATTGTCTGACCCCATTGGAGGTTTTAGGAAATTCGTATTCAAAATATGCCCGTGTTTCGCTGTTACTGATTTTTAAAATCCGCTCCGCCCGGAAATCAGAATCCAGCAGGAAACTCGACAGGAATGTGAGCGGCAAGTTCAACTCAGCCAAAGCCGCGAAAGTGTTCCCCATCAACCAGGCCATACGCGGGGCTTCAGTCATTTTGAGTGACCAGATTTTGAGGACGACATCGGTCAGGAACCAGGCCATGCGCGAAGCTGAATTCCCGCTGGCAGCGACCAGCGGATTGATAGGCACTGCCCATTTAGGATCGCAGGGATTGATAATGATGACCCGCTTCCAGACTTCTGGATGTACGGCGATCCTGGCAATGAGGTGATTGAATAAATCACCGTGCGGATCGATGATCCCAGCACCATTGCCAGCTAGCACATCCTGCATGAACCAGGATTCAAACAGGCGCGATTTTCCGGTACCCGGCTGCCCGATGACATAAACATGCGTCTGACGCTGGGAAGACCTCATGATGGACCCTTTGTAATCTGAGGATAAAAATTGGTTGAGTTTCATTAGATTTTCTCCCCGATATGCAGGCCTTGTGGTTCAAAGAAATCTGTCCACAAGCATGCCACCGCGATACCATGCGACCCAAATACCACGGCAGCAATCCACGAGATCCGCAAGTGAAGGATCAGCATGACCAGAAAGCCAAGGCAAGCAGAGATCACTACCGAAAAAAACAAACGATAAGGCATCTCCATTGCACAGATACCCAACTGGTTTTGCGCCACCGGATCCAGAAGAAGAAAAATGCGGCGATACAAGCGAAAGGCCCATTTCAGCAGGAAGCGGATGATATGGCCGAGCAGCTCTGCGAAGGCTGGGATGCTGCGCACCAGCAAAGCAACTGCTACCATCATCAGGCTGGTAGAGAGCAGGCAAATGGAGAAAATCGTTCGGGCGAAAAACACTTTACACCTGCCAGCGATCGATCTCGATCCAGTACCCGTCTTCGGTGACCACAACTAGGATAGGGTCAATCATGACCGCGCCTGCGATCAATCCCAAGGGTAACAACATACTGCCAAGAAGTAGAACTCCCAGCACTTTGGCGATCGCACCTACTGCGTTGCTAACTCCTTTCCATTCCACTGGAGGTTTTTCTTCAATGACCGGTTTGGGTGCCGCTAGCTGCATGGGCGCTTCATGCACCACCACAAATCCCTGCGGGTTCAGACCTTGAGAAAAGATAGTGCGAATGCGATGCATGGTTCTTGCCGGGATCGCTGTTGTATCTTCATGTGCGGGTACCAACATCCAGTCCTGAAGGCGGACGGCTTCTTTGAGCATCGGCGCTCGACCGATCACTTGCGTTTGCCATCCCATGCGGTCGCCCAGTGTAAGTAATTGCTGTGCCTGGCTGCGTGTAGTTAAATCTCCTGGGGTTTTCAGAAAAAGTTGATTAGCTGATTGTTCTTTCA
>Ga0172375_10013169_pt1 | contig 10291 bp, 8 predicted proteins | sample LakKiv1m_FD_114537 | JGI IMG/M metagenome (GOLD analysis project Ga0172375, IMG submission 114537) | Freshwater microbial communities from Kabuno Bay, South-Kivu, Congo - kab_092012_11.1m | ecosystem: Environmental > Aquatic > Freshwater > Lake | place: Democratic Republic of the Congo...
GGTATTGATGAAGCTGGCCGTGGCTCTTGGGCAGGCCCAATTGCTTTTGCCGCTTATTGCTATGATCTCTCAGATAAAATTATTCCTAAAGTTAAAGATTCGAAATTATTAAGCCCTGCTAAAAGAGAGGAAATACTCTCAAAGCTTCCAATATCAAGATATAAATATGTACTTATTGAGAATGATTATCTTGATAAAGAAGGTATGTCTGAAGCAATCAAGATAGGTATTAAAAGACTTATTTCTATGTTTGATCCCAGTGATTCGATTTTCTTAATTGATGGAAACTATAAACTGGATTTAGATGTAGATTACAAAAGCATTATTAAAGGTGACAGATTACATTATTCCATAGCCTGTGCTTCAATAGTTGCTAAAGTTACAAGAGATAAACTAATGAGGGAATATGCCAAACAATTCCCTCAATATAATTTAGAAATTAATAAAGGTTATGGGACTGCAGCACATTTAAGATCATTAATTGAATACGGACCTTGCAAGTTGCATAGAGTATCCTTTAAGCCCATAAAGGAAATTGTTAAAAAATAGAGTTAAAGACTATCCAAAATCATCGGAAATAGATATAATTACAGCGTATATCACTGGGTCGGTAGCTCAATGGTAGAGCAGCGGCCTTTTAAGCCGGTGGTTGCGGGTTCGAGTCCCGCCCGACTCACCAGTTGATACACTTCACTTCATTTCAGAAATATTCCATAATAGGTCATAGCTTAATTACTATGATATTCAATAGGTTTAAATTCTCAACTTCACCTGCTAAATACAGGATCCTATCCTTTCTAATCCCTTTGTTCTTCTTCTATATGAATGAGAACATGATCTCCCTACTATTCCCTCTAGTATCAGAGAGAATTGTGAATAGTGCATTGCTTATTGGAGCCATAATCTCAGGAACCACAATAATTTCAATTCTTTGTGATTTTATGTTCCCGCAGATTCTGAAAGCCTCAAATTGGAAACAACAATTTGTTATTGGCATACTAATTGCAATTTTATTAAATGCTACTCTATATCATTCTTTAAACACATCTGATATCAACTTACTAATAGTCTCAGGATTATTGTGGAGTCTTTACTATGAATTCTGTGCTTTTGCAGTAAACAACTTTTTAGCTGTTTCTGAAAAAGGGAATAATTTCAGTTACGATTGGGGCTTAATTTCTGTTGTTTATAATATAACAAGCATTATTGGACCTATTTTAGCTAGTTTTATTGCCAATGATTTCTTTGTCTTTTTACTTGGATTTGAATTAATGGCTTTAATAGGCATAGTCTTTTTAGGCCTGATCTCCCCCAAAGCAGAGCAAGTCGTGCATAAAAGCAAGATAAAACAGACAATTGATTTAATGAAGGAACTTAAAATATGGGAGATATTAATACCTAAAGTTCTGCCTTTGTTTCTATTCTCAATTGTAATAGGCATGATAGACTCCTTTTATTGGACAATTGGAGCTCTGTATGCTGAAGATCTGTTTGAAAGAGAAGATCTTACATTCGTACCTATAGTTATTTATTCAATTCCTTTTGTTTTCGGAGGTTTAATAATTGCCAAGATTAATTTAAAGAAATACAAAAAGAAAATATCCCAATTAATGCTTATGATAGCAGGACTAATCATGAGTTTATTTTTCTTTAATGAGCATAATAGTATAGTTTCAATTATCTTAATAATGATGTCCAGTTTGTTTCTGGCTTTAGCAGGTCCACTCAATGATGCAGCTTATTCCAATCTCTTACAAAGACTTGGTAAGAATATGGAACATCTAGTGGGGATTAAGAAGATGAGTTACTCAACAGCCTATCTTCTGGGTCCTATCTTTGCAGGATTTTTAGGTCAATACTTTGGATATGGAACTAGTTTTGGAGTGATGGGGATAATTGCGATAATTGTTGCAATCTCGCTGATTTTAACAACTCCCAGGAAACTAATACTTCCACAACAGGAAATTGCCACAGTTATTAAATGATTAAGGGATATATACCTTGACCATAATCACATCTTCAAGGGGTTTATCACTTTCATCCCTTTCGACTTGAGAAATAGCCTCAACAATCTCATACCCTTTAGTTACTTTACCAAACACAGGGTGCTTTGAGTCCAGGAAATTATTGTCTTCTACGTTAATGAAAAATTGGCTGCCACCAGTATTTGGTCCAGCATTTGCCATAGAGATGGTACCTTTAAGATTCCTATTTGTTTTTGTAAATTCGTCAGCAATTTTGTAGCCAGGACCTCCCATACCAGTTCCTGTTGGATCACCTCCTTGAATCATGAAACCAGGAATTACTCTATGAAAGATAATGCCATCATAAAATCCCTGTTTAACTAATTTAATAAAATTACCGCCAGTTAAAGGCATAGTACCTGTGAAAACTTGTAATTCAATATTACCCAAATTAGTTTCCATAACTACTACAGTATCTGTTGTGACTGTATTATCAGTAGCATTATCTGTTGAGCTCATGTTTGAGGGTTGACTAAAAAATATAATTAAAAGCACTAAAAATAGTAATAGGAAAAAAACTGTTTTCTTATTCATTTTTTAAAGGATCAATAGTTTTAGGATAATTATCATACCAGACGAACCAATATATTGAAAAGATTGTATATGATTCACCACTCTCATCAGCAAGTTTAACTTGATCAGCTATTTTTGTAATATTAAAGATTTGCCCAGATACATTAAATTCGAAAGTGCCTTCATTTGAGAGTACTGTATGAAAGGGGACATCATTGATCAAAAATGCCCATATAACTTCTTTAGCTTCATGTTCATTACTGTAAAATTCAACATCCTCAATTACTTTATTATTATTTCGATATTCCTCAAAGGGTTTTGCTGCATAGTCAAGCCTGAAACCAGTATCGTAATTCATATATAGAGCATCAGGATAATTAGTAATTGCTTTTGATAATGTAGAGATCTCTATAGTATCTACAGACTCCAAAAAGGCTCCTATAAGAGAACCTACTAACACATTCCCATCAAGTTGAGACCATAATGATTCACTTTTAGAATCGAATAAGAGATCGGTATTTTTAAACAGAAACCCAGAAACTCCAAATATTAATTCCTGATCATTAACTTCCCTTATATATACTGCGTAGTGCTCAGTCAGTGGCGAATATGATATTAATAATGGAGTAGTCCCAAAAATATCATTAATTACTATATGCTTTTCTAGGATCTGTCTAGGGTAAACCTTGATAATATCATTGTATTTAACAATTATGACCGGATCATCCATTGGGGTACATTTGGTGATGTCCTCACTTTTGGAAAATCTAGGATTCTCAACGGCTGGGACCTCGTTTTTGGATAATGAGGTTTGAAAAAGCTCTGTTTCTACATTAATAAGACTTAACTGTCTAACTGTTTTCAAAGTCGAAGTATCAAGAGTTAGGATCTCATCTGCAGGTGTCATATCACATAAAAATGTATTATCTGTTGACTTTTTACTTCCCTGATTCACAAATGTAATAGTAAAGAAACCGATGGCCATAAAAAAGAAGATAAGGCTAATCTGTTCGAAGTTTTTAGCCATTCTTTTATAACTATTGTTTATTACTTGAAGGATATTCGCCATTTAGATTGAAACACTATCAATGAGTATAGCATCAACCAATGTTCTCGAGGTAAGAGAGCCGGTAGGTGGTCCACAATATTGCATTCTAACCATGGAAACAGGGGCCGCACCTGTATAGAAACCTGTGGCTTCAGGAGAAACTACTCTAATTGCAGATACTTCATAAGTATATTTAAAACCCTGATAATATATGACCACCTCATCATTCATACTTAAACGATCCATATAGGTGAACCAGGCATTTTCATTCAGAGCATTCTGAGGATTAGAAACAGCATGAGCAAAAAGATAAGTGATACCAATCTGATCAGGATAAGATGTAAACTTGCCATGAGATACACCTGCTTCCCAGGATTTCACGTACACATCTTGATATCTGGGGTCTACATCCTTAACAATCTTTTTAAATAGTTTAATTTTATCGATTCTTAAATAGAATTGATTAGGATCAATACTAGACTCATTGTATTCATCAAATTTCTTAGCAGCAGTACCAGTTGATACATCAGCAATATTGTAATTAAGGTAATCGTAATTTTCTTTGGAAGGAATGAAAGTATTGTAGAGGTCTAATGCGTTGGAGCTATAGAAAAAGATATTTATACTAAAATACAAAGCAATAGATATGGATAGGAACAGGGCAATTTTTAACAATGTTCTCATTTGCAATTATCTACCTTCAACACCTGGAATCAAATCCAGTCCAGGTTCTGCTAAATATATATTGGGTATTTGTTTTTCTAAAGCTAGATTTAAGGTAAATCTTTTTTCAATTACTTCATTCTCAGGGTTAGTGAATACCTTGACAACCACATCGCTATTTTTATCATGATCAAACCTGTTACCATTGTCGTCTCTGAGATCTGCCAAATTAATTTTATATCCACCATTCTCATTGATGATACTACCTTTCTGTGCGGATGAAATACCGTTATGTATCAGATTAAGATAAACAAGCCCCCCTTTTTGTGGTGTATATCCATCCATTGAAAAAACTTGTCCAATTAACCAGTGATTCTCCTCAATTAAATTATCCGGATAAGTTGTTGTAGAGTAGGTTTGAGTGAATAGGGTACCATTACTAAGTAGTTGAAACTGATAATTAGTATTTGGATCCAAATTAACAACATTTAATTCATGATATTTAGTATCCTGTGGTTCTGTATATGGCTCTAAAGATCCCGATAATCTTAGTAATCCAGTTGTTGGTTTTTCGGTATACCAGGTAACTTTAAAACTTTCGGCATTTATATCTGAGATTAAAACATTCTGAGGCTCATCACTTAAAAATGCTTCGATTGTGAAATCCAAATTCCCGTTTTTTAATATATATACTGTCAGAGGAAGAGAAATTGCAACAAGGGCTAAGCTAAAAAAATTAAACACCTTTTGGAATCTTGTTTGCATGATAAATTATGGTAAGAATATTTTTTTTAAATGATCCGGGAAAGCACTAACTTCCTCGGGAAATATTGATGTTATTTCATAAATTAAAGATAAAGGATCAGGAAAAAGCTTCTTATCTTTTAATGCTTTTATAAGAGTATCCTTACCATATGTATTTAAATCGTTGATGATCTTTTCTGTTTTCTGATCAACTTCTTCCCAGTCAGAAGAGGTGAGATCCGTAAAAGGTCCCCAATTCTTCAATGCCCGATAGACTTCTTTAAGTTCCAATTCCAGACCCATATTTGAATTATCAAAAACAAGATTATGTTTTTGATTAATTGTATCAATATTGAAATACTCAACACCCCATAACTGCTTATACTGCTTTGAAAGTACATTGTCTCTTTCATCTAGAAATTCCATCTCTAATTTAGATGCCATCCTTTCTTTTCTAGTAGTAAGAGGGGTTGAAAGGAAAATTGAAAAAACTTTGGGATGCTTACCAATTCTAAAGCAGGTAATATCACTATCTAAAATTAAATTATTTTCATTAAGAAGTTTGAAATCAGAATATTGATCAATGGTCTTACCAACGATCTCTTCAATATATTCATCAAATTGGGGTCTATTTATTCCCTTATCACTAAAACCCATCTTCGTTCCAAGGAACCTATAAATACTTCCAATATATATATATTCCCGTTCAAATACATTAGCTAGGATTAATGCTAAAGTAGTGGCGCCACTTCCAGGCCATCCACTAATAGAAAAATTGATTTTATTAATACTCTCTTCAGTCATCAAGATTTAATATACCAAATGAAATTATCTTTTTTTCTAAAATGTTTTGTAACCAAAGGTTTTGAACATTCAATAAAAGTTTCCACTCAATCTTACTAAGAGCTATTTCCTTAATATCTTGAGCGTTAATTTTTAATAGATATTTCTGTACCTTCAATATATTATCCTTTATGAGAAAACTATTATCAAGCTCGCTTATATGTTGTTCACACATGTATCCCACTCCTTCTGATGTAATCGCACTTCTAATTTCATTCATAACAAGCTTGTTGGAGCAGATCGAGCACACATCAAGCTGTGGCGCATATCCAAAATTGTTGAGACTTAGTAATTGGAAATAGGAGAGGGCAGGTAGGAGCAATTCCAAATTGGAATCGAGTAATTGTAATAGATCACAAATTTGATCAAAGAATGAGGTTAAAGCCATTTCCGGTTGAATAAAAGAGCTTATCACTTCAAGAATATAGAGAAGGGCAGGGAGACCCTGCTTTGAACCTTTGAGGTTGGACAAATCGTCAATCAGTTTAACTTCCAGTAACAGATCAATGTCGCTTTTCCCTTTGTAATAACTTATCTGAATAATATTACCCCCATCGAGGCTGGGAGCAAGTTTACTTAAACTTTTTCCCGCACCTTTTACATTTAATGTTAATTTGCCCCTGTGAGGACTAAGAATAAATAGGAGTTTGTTCGCATCTTTAGTCTGCTTTAGGTTTAATACAATTCCTATATCACTATTATTTCTTTGCATACTTAATTATGCGCTCAATTATTGAAGTTGTTGATATTTGATTATACTGCTTCAACTTAATAACTTTAAAGCCATACTCACGCGCAATTTTTTGCTTGTTATCAACACCGGGGTCTTTTGTAGTGATAAATAGATTAATTATCTGAATTGTTCCAACAAAATCCCTTATACCTTCCCATGGATATTGCCAAGGCAATAGATAATCAATATAACTGATGGAAGTTAAAATCAATAAACGCTCTTGAAGGGGATAGATTGGACGTGTAGGACCTTTTCTCGCTTTAATATTGTCATCATTCAAAACAATCACTAGAAGAGGAATTTGAGGATTGTAAGCCTTAGCCTGTTTAAGGAAATCTATATGCCCAGCATGAATCAGATCAAATGAGCCAGTCACTAGATTTATTTTCTTAACCTTAAACAGAGCTAAAGCCTCATCTTTATTTATTATCCGCATTTTGAATATCCACAGGAACGACAAAGTATGCATCCTTCGGCGTATTCAAGATCACTTCCGCATTCTGGGCATTCAAATAGATCACCGAACTCATTATTCTTTGAATATTTACCCTTAGTATCATCTTCAACATTTTCACTGACAGGTATAACATCCACAGACTTAGGAGTAAGTTCTTTAACTGCTTCGACTTTGGTTTCACTCTTTGTGCCTTCAGGTAATAACTTAATCTGTTGTTCCACAAGCTCCAAATGTTTCTTAAGGATCTTGGCAACTGCATCAGGCACTGAGTAGACAATCATGCCTTTATTAAGAGTTGGAGTTGAAGTTCTAATACCTTGTAATTGTTTAACTATCATTATGGGCATAATACCCGATCTCAAAGACATGGAGATCAGTCTACCTAAGGCTTCAGTATATCCAGCTGAGAAGCTACCACTTTTACCCAAATTAAGGAAAACTTCAAAAATACCTTTGTCATCTGAATTAATTGTGACATAAAGATCTCCCTGTTCTGTTTTGACCTCATATGTTTTACCACTGGTAAATTCTCCTCTTTGCCTTGGTTCCAAAGTATTTCTAGGCATTGCGATACTAACAGGACTCTCTTTTTTCTCACTATTCTTAGCTGTACCTACCTGCAAGGCTGGATCTTTACTACCATCTCTGAAGATAGTTATACCTTTACATTTGAGATCATAGGCTAAAGTATATATCCTGGCGATGTCCTGCCAGCTGGCACTATTTGGAAGATTAATAGTTTTGCTAACAGCACTATCGATATATTTCTGGAAAGCAGCTTGGATCCTGACATGATCTTCAGGATCGATCTCATGAGTAGTTTGAAAAACATCAACAATATATGAGGGAATTTTAAATTCAGAGGCTAACTCTTCTAAATGTTTTCCTGATGAAATATTATGCAAAAATTTATCATTGTAAAAACCATATGATCTACTTACCTGTTCAATCAAAGGATCGATGACCTCTTGGTCAGCCCCTCCCATACTGTTCTTTCTCCTATAACCCAATGCAAACACAGGTTCAATTCCAGGATTACAATCTGCAACTATTGAGATGGTACCTGTTGGCGCTATTGTTGTTACTCTTGTATTTCGCATATGTTTCTTACCCTGAGAAGCCCAAGTGGAGTTTTTAAATTCTGGGAAATTACCTTTCTCTTTACCTAATTCTTCAGAAGCTTCATGAGCTTTCTTCTGAATGAATTTCATTACTTCTTCAGCAACTTTTATCGAATCTTCACTACCATATCTAATACCCAGTTTTATTAACAGATCAGCAAAACCCATGATGCCTACTCCAACGTTCCTGGTTCTTTTTGTCATATCTTCAATTTCTTTGATCGGGTAGTGATTGATTTCAATAATATCATCTAAAAATCTGACAGCCACTTTAGTGACTTTGGCCATTTCTTCCCAATCAACATTCTTTAATTTCTCAACTACTTCTTTCTTCATTAATTCAGGATCCGCTATAAGTGGGAAGCCTTTAACAAATTTACTTAAATTAATATGGCCCAAATTACATGTCTCAAAGGGGATTAATGGTTGTTCCCCACAAGGATTTGTGGCGTCCATGGTACCAAGAGAGGGTGTAGTGTTTCCTTTTTCTGCAGTATCTAGAAAATACATGCCTGGATCTCCGCTTGTCCAGGCATGTCTTGCAATCTTTTCAAACAACTCTCTAGCTTTAACTGTCTTATATATATGAGCATCATGTGGGTCTATAAGATCCCAATCACTATCACTTTTAACAGCCTTCATAAATTTATCTGTAGCACCGACCGAGATATTGTAATGGGTTATGGAGGTTAAATCATCTTTAGAGTTAATAAATTCTTCAATATTGGGATGATCAGCATTAAGAATTGCCATAGACCCCAAGCCTCTACCACCCCTTCCTCTGATTGTATCTTGAGCCCTGTTATACATTTTAAGATATTCCACTGGTCCGGCTGCATACTCTCCAGTTGTACTTACTTTAGAAAATGAAGATCTTATCTTACTGAAATTAAAACCAGTACCTACCCCTCTTCTCAAACATTGAATATTCCAATTTAAGCTTTGAAATATGGAATCGATCGAATCATTAATGGGGAGCACCAAACATTTAGATAGTATTGTATCCTTACCCATTCCTGCCCATATCAGCGTTCCACCACAATAAAATTGACCATTATTCATAGCCTGGAAAAAAATTTCAGAATACTTTTCTCTTTCTTCTGCCTTTTCAGCACTAGCTATATATACAGCAATTCTGCGCCATAATTCCTCAGGAGTTTCAACGATCTCTCCATTATCCGACTTATTCAAAGCTCTTTTAGCTAACACTTCCAGCGCATTAGGAGTTAGTTCATGTTTAATTTCAGTTTTAACAGTTGCTGTTTCTGGCTTAGAATCAATATTTTTAAGCACCTGATCGGTCTTAGAGCCATCTCTATATATTGTTATTCCTTTGCAACCACTTTCCCAGGCTTGTATATAGGCACTATAAACATCACTAATCTCACTTTCTTGAGCTAGATTAATTGTTTTACTTACGGCTGCATCAACACTTTTTTGGGCAGCAGCTTGCATTTTGACATGCCATATAGGGTCTATTTGATGAGTAGTTACAAAGATTTTGTAAGTTTCATCGGGAAGTCCTTTAATTCCTAATAGTGAACCTTTGTTTTTGGCAATCTTTTGCATAATTTCATCACTATAGAAGCCATGTTGCTTAGCATACTCCTCAAATTGCTTATCAATATATAGAAGATCTTGCTTGTTAACCTTACCATCGTCCTGATAAAAACTTGATCTTTTATATACCAATGAAAAGATTGGCTCTATACCACTGCTGACATCTGCTACCAAACTTATAGTCCCAGTAGGGGCTATTGAGGTCATGGTGGCATTTCTCACCTTTAAGCCTTTTTTATCCCAGATGCTACCTTTGAAGCCTGGAAATACTCCTCTTTCTTTAGCAAGAACAATTGATTCTTTAATGGATTCATCTTCGATAAATTTCATGATCTTAGCCATCAGTTTGACTGCCTCTTCGCTATCATAAGCAATACCCAGTTTAAAAAGCATTGAACCAAAACCCATTACTCCTAAACCTAATTTCCTGGTGCTTCTGACTTCGTCATTGATTTTTTGTAAGGGGAACCTGCTTAAATCAATCATATTCTCTAATAGATGTATGCCTTTTCTGATTGACTCAGAAAGTAAATCCCAATCTAGCTCAGCTTTACTATTGACCTCTTTAATATGAGAGGGTAGTAC
>Ga0172375_10013170_pt1 | contig 10290 bp, 7 predicted proteins | sample LakKiv1m_FD_114537 | JGI IMG/M metagenome (GOLD analysis project Ga0172375, IMG submission 114537) | Freshwater microbial communities from Kabuno Bay, South-Kivu, Congo - kab_092012_11.1m | ecosystem: Environmental > Aquatic > Freshwater > Lake | place: Democratic Republic of the Congo...
CCGAGGCCTGGATGTGGTATCACCGCAAGATCGGCGCCGAGATGGACCTCTACAGCATTCACGAAGCCGTGGGGCCCGGCCTGATCTGCTGGCACCCACAGGGGGCCCGCGTACGCCACGTGATCGAGACGTTCTGGCGCGAGGCCCACTACCGCAATGGCTACGAGCTGCTCTACACGCCGCACATCGGCCGGGCAGGGCTGTGGCAGACCAGCGGCCATCTGGACTTCTACCGCGAGTCGATGTACTCGCCCATGCAGATCGACGAGTGCGACTACTACGTCAAGCCGATGAACTGCCCCTTCCACATCCAGATCTACCAGAACCGGCCGCGGTCCTACCGGGAACTGCCCTTGCGCTGGGCGGAACTGGGCACCGTCTACCGCTACGAGAAGGGGGGCGTGCTCCACGGCACCATGCGGGTGCGCGGCTTCACCCAGGATGACGCCCATATCTTCTGCACGCCCGAGCAGATCGAGTCGGAGATCGCCGAGGTCCTGCGCTTCAGCCTGTCGCTCTGGGATGCCTTCGGCTTCAAGGACATCAAGGCCTACCTTGCCACCCGGCCCGCCAAGGCCGTCGGTGAACCAGCCCGCTGGGATCAGGCCATCGCTTCCCTTCGCCAGGCCGTGGCGACGTCCGGACTGAGCTGCCAGGTCGACGAGGGTGGCGGCGCCTTCTACGGCCCCAAGATCGACCTCAAGATCAAGGACGCCATTGGCCGCGAGTGGCAGATGACGACCATCCAGTTCGACTTCAATCTCCCGGAACGGTTCGACATGACCTACGTGGGGGCCGATGGCCAACGGCATCGCCCCTACATGGTTCACCGGGCCCTGCTGGGGAGCCTGGAGCGCTTCTTCGGCGTCCTGGTGGAGCACTACGCCGGTGCGTTCCCCACCTGGCTGGCCCCCGAACAGGCCCGCGTCCTGCCCATCAGCGAGCAGTATGCGGATTATGCCCGCGAGGTCCTGGCACGGCTGCGCCAGGCAGGGCTCCGCGCCAGCGTCGACCAGGAGGCCGACCCCATCGGCGCCAAGATCCGCCGTGGCCGGCAGCAGCGTGTGCCCTACCTGCTCGTGGTCGGCGAACGGGAGACGCAGGACCAGACCGTGGCGGTACGCAGTCGCCAGGCTGGTGACGAAGGGGCGGTGCCCATCGAGGGCTTCCTGGCGCGCGTTGCTCAGGAAATCACTGAGCACAGGTGACATGCGGAGGCAGTGGCTGTAGATTTCGGTGTCGTAGCGCAGGTGCTTTGCCGGACGGGAGATGGAACCCGCCGGCTGGCTGCGCTTCCGCGGGGCCGCTCCATGCCGTGCCCCGCTACCCGTCAGGAAAAAGAATAGGAGGACTCCACCATCGCACGGCAACTCAAAGCCAACGACCGGTTCTTCCGCGGGAGAACGGTCCGTGTCATCTCTGCGGAGAACGAGCAACTGGGCCTGATGCGTTTCGAGGACGCCCTGCGCAAGGCCGAAGAGACGGCTCAGGACCTGGTCGAAGTGGCGGGTAATGTGGACCCGCCGGTGTGCCGCATCATGGACTACGGCAAGCACATCTACCAGCAGAGCAAACGCCAGCGCGAAGCGCGCCGGAACCAACACGTCACGCGGATCAAGGAAGTCAAGTTCCACCCCAGCATCGACCGGCATGACTACGAGACAAAGCGGGGCCACGTCATTGCGTTTCTCGGAAAGGGGGATAAAGTAAAGGTCTCGATGTTTTTCCGTGGCCGCGAGGCGGCTCATTCCGAGCTGGGTATGCAGCTCATGCAGCGGCTGATGGTGGACGTCCAGGAGGTGGCCGCCGTCGACGCGCCGCCCCGGAATAGCGGCCGGCTGCTGACCATGATGCTCTCAGCCAAGGCCAAGAAGTAGCCGGTACGTCCTTGGACGCTCCGGGGCCAGGCAGGTCGGAACGGCAGGTGCAGTTGCCATGGGAAACAGCGGCCTGGGGTCGCTGTTTCCCTTTTGTTGGCGCGGTGTCCCTTGGGGTGCCGTGGCGGAATACGGGCTCGCCAGATAACGGAAGACATGCCATGCCGAAGATGAAGACCAGGAAGGCCGCGGCCAAGCGCTTCAAGCAGACCGGCACGGGTAAGTTCATGCACAGCCGGGCCGGCGTGCGGCACATCCTCACCAAGAAGAGCTCCCGGCGCAAGCGGCATCTCGGTCACGATGGCGTGGTTTCCGCTACCGAGATGAACCGCCTCCGGGGGTCGCTGCCCTACGGCCTCTGAGCTGCCGGCAAGACGCGCCGGCCTTCGACGACGTTCGGACCATGACGGAGTGACATGCCATGAGAGTGACGGGCCTCGTTGCATCTCGCCAGCGCAGGAAGAAAATCCTGAAGCAGGCGCGTGGTTTCAGGCACGGGCGCAAGCTGTTGCGGCAGGCCTATGGAGCGCTGGACCGTGGCGGCGCCATGGCCTATACCGGCCGCAAACTGAAGAAGCGCCAGTATCGCCAGTTGTGGACGGTTCGCCTGAACGCGGCGTGCCGCGCGGCGGGCACGACCTACAGCCTGTTCATCAACGGTCTGAAGAGGGCCGGCGTCGCCATCGACCGCAAGTGCCTGGCCGACCTGGCCGCCACTGACGCCCCCGCTTTCGCGAAGCTTCTTGACGTTGCCAAGGCGGAGATCGCCAAGGCGGCGGAGATGGCCAAAGCCGCGGAAATGGCCAAGGCGACGGCCTGAAGCATCCTGGCTTGCGGCGCGCCCGCGCCGCGGTCGTCCACAACGGGAGTCCGGGGCCCCTGCGACAGGGGTGCTGGGCTCCCGCTGCGTTTCCGGGGCTGGAACCCGGAAGCGTTAGAGCACTTACGCCGGAGCATGCGTGCTCCGTGCGTAAGTGCTATGGGGCTTCGCCCTAACCATCAACGGATTGTGTAACGCTACCAGGATCAGTCCGTACTCCGCGTGCGCAGCACGCCTAGGCAAAGCAGCACCGCGGGACCCGGGGCAAGCCGCAACTGCACCGACGGCACCCGGCAACGCGTTGGGTTGCGGCCGGAGGCTGCTTTGCGCCCGATGCGCAGGGCGGTTCTGGCCTGAGCGCCCTTCGCCGATGGCCCCCGGGGGGTGCACTCGCCCTGACCCAGACACAGAGCGGCTCGGATGCCCAGGCACCCGAGTCGCTTTGGAGAGGGGGGCTCTCACGGCCAGCCCACCGGGGTCCCGGCGGGCCGCCGCCTTTGCCTATCGCTCACATGTCATAGAGCTCGTAGCCGTTGAAGCGGATGGGGCCCCCGGCCTGCTTGCCGCGGATGTTCGGGTTGTTGAGCCACTGCGCGTGACCGTCGCCATAGCCGATGTTGGCGCCGCTGCTGTGCCGTGCCACAGCGTCGGTCGTGGTCCCAAGCCCGGAGAGGCGCTGAGCATAGGTGCCGCCGAAACCGCATACCCCGTGGGCGCAGTTGGCGAGGCGGTTGGCGAAGGTGATCGGCGCGCAGACGCCGTCCGAGAAACTGCCCGCGCAGGAGCCGCCGCCCGCCCACAGGCCCCCGCCGATGTTGGACCGCGCCGAGTCCGCCAGGAGGAAGCTCTCCGAAGGCGCACGCAGGGCCGTGATCTTGCCGCCGCGCGAGGAGCAGCAGGAACTGCCGCCGCCACCCGCTGTATCATAGTTGGCGCCGATGGCGATGGAGTAACCGTAGGTCATGCCCTTCTGCCCCGACACACGGTGCCCGCACATGTTGCCGCCGGGGCCGCAGCCGGAGTTGTTGTTCCACTCGAAGCTGGCGGACGGGCACATGAAGAGCTGCGCGTCGCCGGAATAGGTGTGGATCGCTTCCCACCAGGGCTGGCCCCACTGCTGGGCACGGCACCCCGGCGTGCCGATGGGGAACCTCTGGTTGGCGTCGCCAGCGTACATGATCATACCCAGAACCATCTGCTTCACGTTGGAGGTGCAACTGATGGTCTGGGCCTTCTCCCGCGCCTTGGCCAGCGCCGGCAGCAGCATCGCCGCCAGGATAGCAATGATCGCGATCACCACCAACAGCTCGATCAGTGTGAATCGTCTGGCCTTGTGAGAATGCATGGTGCCGACCTTTCCTTTCCCCGGTCTCGCCCTTTGCCCCGGACTCACTGGTGCACGGCCATGAAAAATCCGTGAACGATACTATGTACCACGGAACCGCCGTCCCGTCAAGAGCCCATTCCGCCAAAGTGCCGACTCTCGGGGATGGCTCCCCGCTCGCGCCGCGCGGGCTGGCCAGGTCGACGCCGGGCGACCCGGACTTGGTCCGGACGGACCCCGGCCGCTCGTCGAGACCGCCAAGGGAAGGGTGTTGGTCGTGCTGAGGTGGCCATTCCTGAAGGGCCCGGGTCCTGTTTGGCGACCCCAAGGAGATATCGTCATAACCGTCTCGCTGCCGGCGCCGGCCGGCCATCCGAGCCGGCCGACGCCAACCGAGGTGCTGCCAACGGTGGACTGCGGCCCGGACCGACTGATCTAGGTGGACCCCTGTGGCTGGCGGGGACCGGCACCGACCCGCCGCCAGCGGCCCTCGTTGCTGGCCGCGCGAACGGGTCCCATCTCCTGGCAATCGCTGTGTGCGAAGGTATCGTAGCCCAGCACCGAGGCTGAGGTGAGTTCTCTTGTCGGCACCGGTCACGGCTGCACGAGTGCAAAGGGGACCACTGCCAACTGTGTTCAGAGTCATCTGTTGCCCGCCCCGGGCCGGGACCCCATGGTCCGGCCGGCCCGCCGCACGCGAGGCATGGGCGCAATGCCACAGATCTTCGACAACATCGGGACCCACCTTCTCTCCGGTCTGCGGAGTGCCCTCGGCGTCTCAGAACGCGCGGACTTCTGTGTCGGCTATTTCAACCTCCGCGGCTGGCGACAGGTCGACGCCCTCGTGGAGAACTGGCCCGGTGGAGATGGCCACTGCTGCAGGCTGCTCGTAGGCATGCAGCAGATGCCGCAGGACCAGCTCCGTTCGAGCATGGGTCTTTCCAAGGGCGAAGACCAGATTGACCAGGGCACGGCCATCGCGCTGAAACGGAGACTGGCCCAGGACTTCCGTGACCAACTGACCGTTGGGGTTCCCACCAATGCCGACGAGGAGGGCCTCCGGCGCCTTGCTGCTCAACTCGCATCGCGCAAGCTTGTCGTCAAGCTCTTCCTCCGCCACCCGCTCCACGCCAAGCTGTACCTGCTCTTCCGACAAGACCCGCTGAACCCGAAGGTCGCTTACCTGGGCAGCAGCAACCTGACCCTGGCTGGGCTGGCGAGGCAGGGCGAGCTGAACGTCGACGTGCTGGATCACGACGCCTGCGACAAGCTGGCCAACTGGTTCGAGGACCGCTGGAACGACCGCTTCTGCATCGACATCTCACAGGAGCTGATCGCCATCGTCAACGGCAGTTGGGCGCGTGCCGAGCCGGTCCCGCCCTACCACATCTACGTCAAGATGGCTTACCACCTGTCCCAGGAGGCGCGGGCAGGGCTAAGCGAGTTCCGCATCCCCAGCGACTTCGGTGACATGCTGTTCGACTTCCAGAAGGCAGCGGTCAAGATTGCTGCGCACCACCTGAACAAACGTGGCGGCGTTGTGATCGGCGACGTGGTGGGTCTCGGCAAGACACTGATGGCCACGGCGTTGGCCCGGATCTTCGAGGACGACCACGGTGTCGAGACCCTGGTCATCTGCCCCAGGAACCTGGTCCACATGTGGGAGGACTACCGGCAGCGCTACCGCCTGCGGGCGAAGGTCCTGTCGATCACCCGGGTACAGCAGGAACTCCCGGATCTGCGGCGGTTCCGGCTAGTGCTGATCGACGAGAGCCATAACCTCCGGAACCGCGAGGGAAGCCGCTACCGGGCCATCGCGGAGTACATAGCAGCCAACGACAGCCGCGTGATCCTGCTCTCGGCCACGCCCTACAACAAGACCTACCTGGACCTCTCCAGCCAACTCCGGCTGTTCATCGACGAGCAGCGAGACATCGGGATCAGGCCCGAGAAGCTGGTCCGCGAACTGGGCGAGACCGAGTTCATCCGCCGGCACCAGTGCCCCGTTCGCTCCCTTGCCGCATTCGAGAAGAGTCAGCACGCCGACGACTGGCGCGACCTGATGCGCCTCTATCTGGTTCGTCGCACGCGCAGCTTCATCCAAGAGAACTACGCCAGGCTCGATCCGCAACGCGGCCTCCGTTACCTGGAGTTTCCCGACGGTGGGCGCTCCTACTTCCCGACGCGCGTCCCCAGAACCGTGAAGTTCCAGATCAACCCGAAGGACCCGACCGACCAGTATGCCCGCCTGTTTGCTGATACCGTAGTTGCCGCGGTCAGCGCTCTGACACTGCCCCGGTACGGCTTAGGCAACTACCAGGTCTCGTCGCCCAGGAAGCCCCCGACGCCGGACGAGGCGCGGGTCCTGGCCGATCTCTCCCGTGCCGGAGCTCGCTTGAAAGGGTTCTGCCGGACGAACCTGTTCAAGCGCCTTGAGAGCTGCGGGTACGCGTTCCTTCTCTCCATCGAGCGACACGTCCTCCGCAACTTCATCTACCTGCACGCCATCGAGAGCGGCCTGCCCATTCCCGTCGGCACGCAAGACATGGGGCTCCTCGACACGTCGGCCAGCGACCAGGATGGCGGCCTGTGGGACCCGGCTGAGGACGATGACGGCGGTTCCCCGGACGAGGTCGCCGCCGCGAGCGGCGGGGCGGCATCAGCGTCCGATCTCCGGGAGCGTGCCGCTCGGATATACGCTGCCTACGAGAGCCAATTTCGCCGCCGCTTCCGGTGGCTCAAGCCGGAGCTGTTCAGCGACGACCTGGCGGCCGACCTCCGCCGGGACGCACAGGCACTACTGGACGTGCTGAAGCACGCTGGCGCCTGGGATGCCGACCATGACGCCAAGCTCAGAGCCCTCCAGGCCATGCTGAACAGGCAACACCCGAGAGACAAGGTGCTGATCTTCTCTCAGTTCGCGGACACCGTCAACTACCTCGGCAGACAACTGGCCGCACGAGGGGTCTCGGCGCTGGCGGCCGTGACCGGTGATTGCGAGGACCCTACCGCCATCGCCTACAGGTTCAGCCCGAGAAGCAACGACAGGAAGGTCAGCCCACCCCAGGAACTGCGCGTCGTGCTCGCCACGGACGTCCTCAGCGAGGGCCAGAACCTACAGGATTGCGCCATCGTCGTGAACTTCGACCTGCCCTGGGCGATCATCCGCCTGGTGCAGCGGGCAGGCCGTGTGGACCGCATCGGGCAGCAGGCGGACACGATCCTGTGTTACTCGTTCCTACCTGCCGACGGCGTTGAGCGCATCATCCGTCTGCGCTCCCGGGTCCGCCAGCGCCTGCACGAAAACGCCGAGGTGGTCGGCGCGGATGAGACGTTCTTCGAGGACCAGGACGATGACCAGGTCGTCCGCGACCTGTTCACTGAGAAGGCGGGCGTCATGGACGGCGATGACGACACCGAGGTCGACCTGGCCTCCTACGCCTACCAGATCTGGAAAAACGCCATCGACCGGGACCCCGAGTTGGAGAGCACCGTCCCCGCCATGCCCAATGTGGTCTACTCCACCCGGCCGCACCAGCCGACGGCAGAACAGCCCGAGGGCGCACTGGTGTACCTGCGAACCGCCGAGGGCAACGACGCTCTTGCCTGGATCGGCAGGGACGGCAGAAGCGTGACGGAATCACAGTTCGCCATCCTGCGTGCCGCCGAGTGCAGGCCCGAGACCCCCGCCCTGCCGCGCCATGAAGGCCACCACGGGATGGTCGAGAAGGGCGTGGCGCTGATCGTCGAGACCGAGAGATCAGTGGGCGGTCAACTCGGCCGCCCGTCCGGAGCACGCTTCCGAACCTACGAACGTCTGAAGGCCTACGCCGAGGACGTGAAGGGGACCCTGTTCGACCTGCCCGAACTGCGCCATGCTATCGAGGATATCTACAAGTACCCTCTGCTGCAGTCCGCCACCGATACGCTGAACCGCCAGCTCAAGGGCGGTGTCAGCAACCAGGCGCTGGCCGAACTCGTCATGGCCCTCCGCCAGGACGCGCGGCTGTGCCGCCTGGGTGAAGACGTACAGTCGGCCGAACCCAGGGTGATCTGCTCTCTGGGCCTGCGCGAACCGGCCCACGCCGTGTGCCCCGAGGCGAGGGCAGCAGTGGAACCACGCAGGGATCGCGTATGCCCCTGAACGTCCAACGTGCCCGCGCCATGCTGCAGGGCTTCGAGTTCCAGACGCTGTTCATCGAGGAACTCGGCTGGTCCTGGCCACCCTCGCGCCAGGCGGCGGCGACGACGTTGCGTGGGGTCGACTACAGCCGCACTCCCGTGGCGCAACTGGCGGGTGTCGTAGCCTACGAGATCGGGGCGCCGGATGGCCGCATCCCAGACGCCAGGACGCGTGCCGACATCCAGAAGGCAGTCGCCGCGCAGGTACACGAGCACCTGCTGATCTTCACGGACGCCACCCGCACCCAGAGCCTATGGTACTGGGTCAAGCGCGAACGCGGCAAGTCCTTTCCGCGTGACCACCTTTTCGTCAAAGGGCAACCGGGCGACCTCTTCCTGTCCAAGCTGGCGGGCCTGGTCTTCGAGATTGGCGACTTCCGCGAAGACGGCTCGATGGACATCATGGAGGTGACCTCGCGCCTGAGGAGTGCCCTCGACATCCAGCAGGTCACCCGCAAGTTCTACACCCACTTCCAGGAACAGCATGACCTCTTCCTCGGACGCATCGAGGGGATCGACGACGAGAACGACCGGCGCTGGTATGCCTCGGTCATCCTCAACCGCCTGATGTTCATCTGGTTCCTGCAGAGGAAGCTCTTCCTCGACAACGGCAACGCCGAGTACCTCCCGGCCAAACTGGCCGAGTCCAAGGAGCGTGGCCCGGACCGCTACTACCGCGAGTTCCTCTGTCTGCTCTTCTTCGAGGGTTTCGCGAAACCCGAAGCCAAGCGCTCGTCCGCGGCGCGCCAGCGACTGGGCGCGATCCGCTACCTCAACGGCGGCCTCTTCCTGCCGCACCCGGTGGAGCAGCGCTGGGGCGAACGGATACAGATCCCCGACGATGCCTTCGCGGAGCTGTTTGCGCTCTTCGCCCGCTACTCGTGGAACCTCAATGACGAGATCGGCGGCCTGGACGACGAGATCAGCCCCGACGTGCTCGGCTACATCTTCGAGAAGTACATTAACCAGAAAGCCTTCGGCGCCTACTACACGCGCCCCGAGATCACCGAGTACCTGTGCGAGCGCACCATCCACGGGCTGGTCCTCGCGGCGGTCAATTCGCCCGGCATCCCCGGCGTCCTGCCCGGCCGCCACTTCGACACGGTCGCCGACCTGGTGCTCAGCCTCGACGCCCACCTCTGCCGCCGCCTGGTCAGCGACGTGCTGCCGAACCTGAAACTGCTCGACCCGGCCTGCGGCTCCGGCGCCTTCCTGGTCGCCGCCATGAAGACCCTCATCGACCTCTACGCCGCCGTGGTCGGCCGCATCAAGTTCCTCAACGACCGCGGTCTCACCGAGTGGCTCGCGAAGGCCGAGCGCGAGCACCCCAGCCTGAACTACTTCATCAAGAAGCGGATCATCACTGACAACCTCTTCGGCGTAGACATCATGCCCGAGGGCGCCGAGATTGCCCGCCTGCGCCTCTTCCTCGCCCTGGTCGCCTCGGCCAACACTGCCGCCGACCTGGAACCCCTGCCCAACATCGACTTCAACATCCTCACCGGCAACTCGCTCGTTGGCCTGCTGCGCGTGGACGACAAGGCTTTCGAGAACCGCACCGCAAGCCTCTTCCGCCCGAGCTACCGCGCTGTCCTGGCCGAGAAGAACCGCCTCATCCGGCTCTATCGCCAGGCCGAGGGCTACGCCGAGCACCTCACCGAGCTGCAGGCAGGTGGCCTGGTCGGGGGGCTTCACCAGACCGCCTTCGATGTTCGAGGTGAAGGACCGCTTCCGGTTCATCGCGTCGTCGAGACCGCGCTGGGAGATACCGCGGTGGGCGCGCCACTCGCGAAGTCGTTCGGCGAAAGTCGGCATGGGAACCTCCGTTGTCGAGGTAACTACCTCAGGCGACTTGCGCAAGTAAGGCAGGCGCATTAGTGGAGCGTGAAAGGCAGCAGTCATGACCTCCATTCTTACCAGCCAGTCCCCACACGTCGGCCTTCGCCTGCTGACCACGGGTGAACTCTGCGAGAGCCTGTCCATCAGCCGGCGCACCCTGGCGCTGCTGGTCGCACGGAGCAACGCTGCGGGGATCGTCGTACCCCGCCACATTTTAGGAACTCGTACGCATCGCTGGCGGCCCGTCG
>Ga0172375_10013174_pt1 | contig 10288 bp, 7 predicted proteins | sample LakKiv1m_FD_114537 | JGI IMG/M metagenome (GOLD analysis project Ga0172375, IMG submission 114537) | Freshwater microbial communities from Kabuno Bay, South-Kivu, Congo - kab_092012_11.1m | ecosystem: Environmental > Aquatic > Freshwater > Lake | place: Democratic Republic of the Congo...
CCCGCCGATTTCCATGTCTTTCCTTTCTGCTTGGTGCAGGCCATTTCCAGGTGCCGGCGCCTTAGGCGCATCCCTTGGCCAACCGGGGATTGCCTGGCGGACCGGAGTTCTTTGCTCCGGTGCAGGGGCGGCTGGAGGGACCTTGCGCCGCCGGGGTTTAGCCCGTGCCTGAGCTGCCCGAGGTGGAGGTCATCCGCCGGGGGCTGGCGCCCCGCCTGGTGGGACGCCGCTTTCTGTCCGTCCTGGTGGGACCCCAACGTCTGCGGCAGCAGTCCTCCACCCAGGCACTGCGCCGCTGGGTGCCGGGGCGGCGGCTGAACAGCCTGCGCCGCCGGGGGAAATACCTCCGGTTCAACCTGGAAGGCGGCGTCACCCTCCTCATCCACCTGGGCATGACCGGGCGTCTCCTGGTGGCCCCCCCCGGAGTTGGCCCCTTGCCCCACGTTCACCTGGTGTTCCAACTGGAAGGCGGCTTGAACCTGTGGTTCCAGGATGTGCGGCGTTTCGGCCAGGTCCTGGTCTATCCGCCCGGGGTGGCCCCCGCCCCCCTGGCCCGGGTCGGGGCCGAGCCCTTTTCCCGGAAAGTGACCCCTGCCTGGCTGCTGGAGCAGGCCCGGGGGCGCTCCCGGCCCATCAAGAACTTCCTCCTGGACGCCCGAATACTGGCGGGCATCGGCAACATCTACGCCTGTGAAATCCTGCTGGCCGCGGGGCTCCACCCGAGCACCCCGGTGGGCCGGCTGAGCCTGGCGGATTGGGACCGGGTGCTGACCGAAACCCGCAGGATCCTCAAGCACGCCATCCAGGCAGGCGGCACCACGGTGGCCGACTACCTCAACAGCGCCGGAGAGACCGGCCTCTTCCAGTTACAACTCCGGGTCTATGGCCGGGCCGGCCAGGTCTGCCCTTGCTGCGGGGTCCTTATTGAGCGGCGGGTTCAGGCCGGGCGCAGCACTTTTTTCTGTCCCGTCTGCCAACCGGAAAGGAAGTGGGGGTGAAGTTTTTCGCGGCAAGAGCCGGCGATCCCCGGGGGCGCCCCCCTGACGTTCTCGTGGTCGATTGTTAGGCAGCCCCGAAGCCGGCGAAAATATTTTTTCACCCGGGCGCCGCTACTTGGAAGAAATGGGGTTTTCTAATAAAATAAAGGCGCAATCCGGTCCAAGCCTCTGCCGCAGGTGAGATAAAGCCGGTCCCGCAAGGTGTTATGCGGAGAATAAGATATTTCCCTATATGGTTCCCCCAAGAGAGGCGGAGGGTCCGGATTCTTCGGCCCTTGCGAGGTCTTCGAATGAGATGCAGGGGAACAACTTGAGGCTCTGAGGTGCGCTGATGAGATATCCGCACCCTCTCTTGGCCGGCCTGCTGGGACTCCTGGCGCTGGCCCTGCCCGGCGCCGCCGGCCAGAAAAAAGTCGTGGGCTGGATTGAAAAGGTTCGCATCTATCCCGGCAATGTTCTGGTCCACGCCAAGCTGGACTCCGGGGCGGAATATAGTTCCCTGGACGCCGCCAACCTCACGGAGTTTACCCGGGACGGCAAACAGTGGGTGCGCTTTGACCTGGAGGAAAAGCGCGAGGGGAAGAAGCTGACTATCGAGCGGCCCCTGCGGCGCTGGGCCCCGATCAAACGGCATAACCAGGAACCCCAGCGGCGTCCGGTCATTTCCCTGGGGGTTTGCCTGGGCGCTATATACAAGGAAACCGAGGTCAATCTGGTAAACCGGCAGAACTATCAATACCGGATGCTCATTGGCCGTAAGTTCCTGGAAGGCGAGGTGGTCATCGACCCCTCGGCCCAATACACCCTCGAGCCTCATTGCCAAGAGCCCCGCGGCCTTGAATAAAACCCACCTCTACGTTTTAGCTTTGATCCTGGCGGTCGCCGGCCTGGGCCTGTTCCTTTACAAGGTCCTGGCCCTCAACTTTCCCCTGGCGCCGGGGGTCGAGTCCTACACCTGGAATGTCGAAGCCAAGATCACCTTTACGGCCAACGACGAGCCGGCCAAGGTCAGTCTGTTTATTCCCCGCACCAGCCGGCGTTATGCCATCACCAATGAAGCCTTCGTCTCCCGGGGATATGGGCTCCTCACCGCCAGCGAGGACGACAACCGCCAGGCCACCTGGTCCATCCGCCGGGCCCAAGGGCCCCAAACCCTGTATTACCGGGCCGAAGTGGTGCGGGTCAGCGGGCGGGAGCCCGTCAGCCCCATCCCACCGCCCCGGCCTGAAGAGCCCGGCTTCGAAGGGGCTGAACTGGCTGCGGCCCAGGAACTGGTAACCCAGATTCAGCGACGCTCCGCCGACAATGAAACCATGGCCGCGGAATTGCTCAAGCGCCTCAATCAACCACACCCCGCCGATAATGTGGCTCTGCTCCTGGGCAGACAAAACTCGGAGGCGGCCAAATTGAGCCTGGCGGTCAGGGTCCTGGCCCTGGCCGGGGCGCCGGCCCGGGTGGTCCACGGCATCGTCCTGAAAGAACAGAAAGAGAAACTGCCCCTGGTCCACTGGCTGGAAGTATATACCCAGAAATATTGGCAGCCCGTTGATCCCGTCACCGGCGGCCCGAATCTTCCCGGCAATTATCTGGCCTGGTGGCGCGGGCCCCTGTCCATGGCCAGGGTGACCGGCGGCGCCGATCTGCGAGTGTCTATGTCCTCCTCCAGGGAGCTGGAAGCCGCCATTTCCACCGCAGTAGTCCGGGGTCAAATCAAAAAACCCTTGCTGCTCCGGTTTTCCCTCCTGAGCCTGCCGATTCATTCCCAGCAGGTCTACCGGATCCTGCTCATGGTGCCCCTGGGGGGCTTCTTGCTGGTAATCCTGCGTAACATCATCGGGATCAGCACCTTCGGCACCTTCATGCCGGTGCTCATGGCCCTGGCCTTCCGGGAGACCCAACTCCTCTGGGGCATCGTGTTCTTCAGTTCCCTGGTGGTCTTAGGCCTGGTTATCCGTTTTTACCTGGACCGCCTCAAGCTCCTCCTGGTGCCCCGTCTGGCCGCGGTGCTCATCGTGGTGGTCATCCTGATGGCCCTGATGAGCATGGTTACCAACCACCTGGGACTGGAGCGCGGCCTTTCCGTGGCCCTGTTCCCCATGGTCATCCTGACCATGACCATCGAACGCATGTCCATTGTCTGGGAAGAGCGAGGCCCTTATGAGGCCATCAAGCAGGGTTTGGGCAGCCTCCTGGCCGCGGCCCTGGCCTACCTGGTGATGCACCAGCGCACCGTCCAGCATCTCTTTTTCGTCTTCCCCGAACTGCTCCTGGTCCTTTTAGCCGCCACCCTCCTGTTGGGGCGCTATTCCGGCTACCGGCTCCTGGAACTCCTGCGCTTCAAGGTCTTGTTGAAAGAGGAACCCTGATGTTCAGGCTGGCCAAGCGACTTGCTGAATTGGGGATCATGGGGATCAACCGGCGCAATGCCGAATACACCCTGGCCCTTAATCCCCGTCGCTCCTATCCCCTGGTGGATGACAAGCTGCGGACCAAGGAACTGGCTGTGCCCGCGGGTATCCCGGTGCCGGACCTCTACGGGGTGGTGAAGTCGGAATATCAGGTGCGCCATCTGCCGCTATGGCTCAAAGACCATGAGGATTTCGTCATCAAGCCGGCCCGCGGCTCCGGGGGCGAGGGCATCCTGGTGATCGCCGGCCGGGTCCAGGCCAACTTCCGCACCGCGGGCGGCCTGGTGATGACCCCGGAAGAGCTGAACCATCATGTGTTCAACGTCCTGGGCGGCCTCTACAGCCTGGGAGGGCAGACGGATGCCGCCCTGGTGGAGTACCGGGTGCGCTTTGACCCGGTTTTCCATCATATCTGCTATCAGGGCGTGCCGGACATCCGGATCATTGTGTTTTGGGGAGTCCCGGTGATGGCCATGTTGCGTCTGCCCACCCAGGCCTCCGGCGGCAAGGCCAACCTCCACCAGGGGGCCGTCGGCGCCGGCATCGACCTGGCCACCGGGGCCACCCTCAAGGGGGTGAGCCGCCAGGGGATCGTCAGCGAGCACCCCGACACCGGCAACCGCATTCCAGGGCTTGTCATCCCTCAGTGGGAAGCGCTGCTGACCATGGCCGCCCGGGCCTATGAACTCACCGGTCTGGGCTATCTGGGGGTGGATTTGGTCCTGGATCAGGACCTGGGGCCTCTGCTCCTGGAACTCAACGCCCGCCCCGGCCTGGCCATCCAGATCGCCAACGCCGCCGGTCTTCTCCACCGGACCACGCTGGTGGAACAGCACCGGGGGGCATTGGCCAGCGTGCCGGACCGGCTGGCCTTCGCCCGCCGACATTTCGGCGTCAAGCCGTGACCCGCTCCATATACCGACCTGCTTTCCTTAGCTCTTTCAGGATTCCCAGCCTGTCGGCCGGTACTGACAAACCCTATAACTGTCGGCGCTCCATCTCTTCGGGGTTCGAATGCCCCGATTATTTTGCACAGATGATGTTTGGGGCGCCGAATTTTCCTAAAAAATTGGTTATTATAATAACAATTAGGCGGACTGCTTTCTGGAGGGGGATAAGGACTCATTCATTATAATATAATGCCCTGAGAACGATGGCCCTTTCGGCCCGCACCAAGTTTTTGTTTCGGTTAAGGGGGTGAGGAGCCATACGGAGGCCGCCCAGACTGGTGGACATTGGAAGCTGAATGATGGACCTGAACATGAGGATTCCCGGTAAACGCACCCTGATCATTACCGCCGTGGCGGCGGCTGTCTTCTTGATATTCATGGGATGGTTGCTGCTCGGCGGCGACAACCGGGCGGCGTTCCGCACAGTGGAGGTGCAGCGGGGCGACCTGAAGGCGACCATCAGCGCCACCGGCACGGTGGAGCCGGAGGAAGTGGTGGACGTGGGGGCCCAGGTGGCGGGCAAGATCGTGGCTTTCGGTCAAGATAAGGACGGCGGCGAGGTTGACTACGGCTCTGTGGTGGAAGCCGGCATGGTGCTGGCCCGGATTGACGACGCCCTCTACGCCGCGGATGCGGCTTCGGCCTCAGCCCAATTGGCTCAGGCGAAAGCCGCACTCCAGAAAGCCCAGGCCGATGTGAAGCAATTGCAGGCCAAGCTCTTTCAGGCAGAGAACGACTGGGCCCGGGCCCGGAAGCTGGGGCCATCGGACGCCCTGTCTCAGACCGACTTTGACGCGGCTCGGGCAGCCTATGAAGTTGCCAAGGCCAATCTCGCGGTGGGCCAAGCCGCGGTCGCCCAGGCGCAAGGCACGGTGTCCCAGGCCGAAGCCACCTTAAAGCGGGCCCGGCAAAACCTGAGTTACTGCACCATCGTCTCGCCGGTGAAAGGGGTCATCATCGACCGGCGGGTCAATATCGGCCAGACGGTGGTGGCCAGTCTCAATGCCCCCAGCCTCTTCCTGCTGGCCAAGGACCTGAAGCGTCTCCAGGTCTGGGTCTCGGTCAATGAAGCCGATATCGGCCGGATCAAACCGGGCCAGCCAGTCACCTTCACCGTGGACGCTTACCCCGGCGAAGTATTCTCCGGGGAGGTGGGAAAAGTGCGGCTCAATGCCACCATGACCCAAAATGTCGTCACCTACACCGTGGAGATTATCACCGACAATTCCAGCGGCAAACTGATCCCATACTTGACTGCCAACGTCACGTTTATTGTGGGGGAACGAAAGGATGTCTTGCTGGTCCCCAACGCGGCCTTGCGTTGGACCCCCCGCTTGGCCCAGGTGCTGCCGGAATTTCGGGGCAGTCCCAAGAAGGCTGAGGAGTCCGAGGAGTCACCGCAGGCTCAGCCCGGGGCCGGGTCCGGCAAAGGAGAGCAAGCCCGGGGCGTGGTGTATGTCCCCCAGGGAGCCCTGGTGCGCCCGGTTTACGTCGATCTCGGCCTGAGCGACGGCAGCCTGATGGAGGTTTCCAACAGCGAACTTAAAGAAGGCGCCCCCCTGGTGGTGGGCGAGAGAGCAAAAGAGCAGGCCGGGGAACCGGCAGCCGGCGCCAGTCCCTTTACCCCGCAACTCATGCGGAGGTCCTCCAACGCCCCCAGACACTGACATGGAGAGCGGCAACCCGGCGGTGAAAGTGGGTGATGAGAGCGTCCATGGAACTGATTGAACTGCGGGACATTTATAAGACCTACCATCTGGGCGAGATCGACGTGCCGGTGCTCAAAGGCGTATCGTTGACGGTGGCCCGGGGGGAATTCGTCGCGCTCATGGGCACCTCGGGTTCGGGCAAGACCACCCTCATGAATATCCTGGGTTGCCTGGACCGGCCCTCTTCCGGGGAATACTGGCTGGACGGCCGGGATGTGGTGGCGTTGTCGGCAGATGAATGGGCCCAGTTGCGGAATCAGAAACTCGGTTTCGTGTTCCAGATTTTCAACCTGCTGCCCCGGACCAGCGCCCTGGAAAATGTCATCATGCCCCTCTCGTACAATGGGGGGCGCCTCTCCGAACCAGAGGGGCGCCGGCGGGGGGAAGAGCTGCTCCGGCGGGTGGGCCTCTGGGAGCGCCGGGACCACGAACCCTCGCAACTCTCCGGCGGGCAGCAGCAACGGGTGGCCATTGCCCGGGCCCTGATCAATCAACCCTCCATCCTCTTCGCGGATGAGCCCACCGGCAACCTGGACTCCAGGACCAGCGAGGAGGTCCTGGAACTTTTCCGGAAACTCAACGAAGAGGAAGGCGTCACTATTATTCTGGTCACTCACGACGCCGACGTCGCCCAGTGCGCCAACCGGGTCGTCAGGATTACCGATGGGAGGGTGGAAGCCGAAAAACCCCAACCCCAAAAGGCGCCGGGAGGGGAGGGGGGGGCCCCGCCTCCGGGGGATGCGGAAGTCTCGGCCCGGCCGCGCTCAGGACTGGCGTGGCTGCGGCTCCAGTGGATGGCGCGGACGGCGCTGCACGGCTTGCGGCGCAATGTCATGCGGGCCGCGCTGACCACCCTCGGGATTGTCATCGGGGTGGCTGCGGTCATCGCCATGATGGAGATCGGCAACGGCTCGGCCAGCGCGATTCAGGCCACCATTGCCACGATGGGGGCCAATAATCTCATGATCCTGCCGGGCGCGGCCGCCAGCGGCGGGGTCAGCTTCGGGGGCGGCAGCGTCATGACCCTCACCCCCCAGGACGCCGACGCGATCCAGCAGGAAGCCCCGGCGGTCAGGGGCGCGGTGCCGGTGGTCCGGGCCCGGACCCAGGTCATCTATGGCAACCGCAACTGGGTGCCCACTTTTATTTACGGCACCGCCCCCGACTGGCTGGAGGTGCGGGAATGGGGCCTGGCCCAGGGGGACATGTTCACCGACAGGGATGTCCGCAACGCCAGCAAAGTCTGCGTCTTGGGCCAGAGACTGGTGCGGGAGCTTTTCCAGGGTGAAAATCCCCTGGGCCGGGAAGTGCGCGTGAAAAACGTCTCCTTCCGGGTGGTCGGGGTCCTCACCCCCAAAGGGGCCAACATGATGGGCATGGATCAGGACGACATCCTCCTGGCCCCCTGGACTACCATTAAATTTCGGGTGACCGGCTCTTCGGCGGAGACCGCCAACCAGAGCGCCGCGGCCGCGGCCTCCTCGTCCGGCGCCACCACCACGGTGAACACTCTCAACCAAATCTATCCTACCAGCCAGGTCCAACTGTATCCCCTCCCATCCGCGACCCAGGCCGCCAATACGCCCCAGCCGGTGCGGTTTATTAATGTGGACCAGATTCTGGCCGCAGGGCGCTCCACCCCGGAAATCCCGGCCGCCATCAAGCAAATCACCCAGATCCTGCGGGAGCGGCACCGGTTGGGCCCGGAGGAGCCGGATGACTTCAGCATCCGGGATATGACCGAAATGACCAAGGCCCTGTCTTCCACCAGCACCATGATGACCAGACTTCTGTTGGCGGTGGCCATGATTTCCCTGTTGGTGGGCGGGGTGGGCATCATGAATATCATGCTGGTGTCGGTGACGGAGCGCACTCGGGAGATCGGCCTGCGCATGGCGGTGGGGGCCTGGAGCCGGGATATCCTGCAGCAATTTCTGGCGGAATCCGTGATCCTCTGTTTCTGCGGCGGCGCCGCGGGCATTTTGGCGGGCCGGGGCATCTCCTACCTGGTGAGGGCGGGGTTGGGCTGGCCCACGGAATTGTCCCTGGGGGCGATCGTTGCGGCCTTTGCCGTGTCGGTGACGGTGGGCGTCGTGTTCGGCTTTTACCCGGCCTGGAAAGCCGCGCATCTGGATCCCATTGTGGCCCTGAGGTATGAATAGTGATAGTTAAAACGGCGAATAACTTTAGGTAAAAAAACAGCATGAAGAAGCGATAAAAAGATATAAAACCCGGTGGCGCAGGCTTTCCAGCCTGTGCGCAAAAAAGTTATTGTAAAAATTTTGAAAAAGCTGGCTCAGAGTAGCACAGCCTAGAAAGTCTGCGCCACCAAAGAAAGTGAATGCTCTCATGTCTATGGCGGTTGGAGCGGGACCGGACCACAGGAAGCTCTTGCCGAGCCTGACGGCTTTTTTCCTGATTATGCTGGCGGGCTGCGCGGTGGGCCCCGATTACCGGCCGCCGGCGACCCAGGTCCCGCCGGACTGGGACGCCCAGGCCGCAGTGACCCCGGTCCAGCCCAGTAAAACCACCCCTCATCCCGCCAACCTGGTGGAATGGTGGCGGGCGTTTCAGGATCCGACCCTGAGCTCCCTGGTGGAAATGGCGATCCGGGCCAACCTGGATGTGCGCCAGGCCGAGGCGCGCCTCCGGCAGGCCCGGGCGGCTTTGGGGGTGGCGGGGGCGGCCTTCTGGCCCGAAATAAACGCCAGCGGGATTTACGAACGGAGCCAGAGTTCCAGCGCCACGATGACTTCGGGCGGCCCCGCCCTGGCCACCGCGGGAGGGCTGCGGGAATTATTCCAGGTGGGGCTGGACGCCAGTTGGGAACTGGATATCTTCGGGGGCGCCCGCCGGAGCATCGAGGCCGCGGGGGCCGACCTGCGGGCCGCCCTGGAGGACCGCCGGGACGTCCTGGTAAGCCTGGTGGGGGAAGTGGGGACCAACTATATCACCCTCCGGGGCCTGCAACAGCAGCTGGCCATCGCCCGGCAAAACCTAAAGGCCCAGCGGCACACCGCCGACATCACCCGGAAGCGCCATGAAGCCGGGTTTGTCGGGGCCCTGGACGTGGCCAACGCCAACGCCCAGGTCGCCACCACCCAATCCCAGATCCCGGTGCTGGAATCCCAGGCTCGGGGGACGATTTACAGCCTGGGGGTGCTTCTGGCCCGGGAGCCGGCCGCGTTGGCCAAAGATTTGGCTCGGGCCGCGCCCATACCTCCCCCACCCCCGGAAGTGCCGGTGGGCCTGCCCTCGGACCTGCTCCGGCGCCGGCCGGACATCCGCCGGGCCGAGGCCCAGGTGCACGCCGCCACCGCCCGCATCGGGGTGGCCACCGCCGATCTGTTCCCCCGGTTCTTCCTGACCGGCAGCTTCGGTTTTTCCAGCAACGACCTGACCAAGTTGGGCAATTTGACCGACAGCAAGTTCTGGTCCTTCAGCCCCAGCGTCAAATGGCCGATCTTTGCCGCGGGCCGCATCCGCTGGAATATTAAACTTCAGGACGCCCTCCAGGAGCAGGCCCTCCTGACCTATGAAAAATCGGTGCTCACTGCGCTCAAGGAGGTGGAAACCGCGCTGGTGGCTTATGCCAAGGAGCAGGAGCACCGGCAGGCCCTGTCCCGGGCGGTGGCGGATAACCGCCGGGCGGTGGACCTGGCCATGAAGTTGTACGTCGCCGGCAAGACCGATTTCCTGAACGTCCTCAATGCCCAGCGGTCGCTGTTTGCCTCCGAAGAAGCCCTGGTCCAGAGCACCCGTACGGTAGGCGCCAACCTCATCGCCCTTTACAAGGCCCTGGGCGGCGGCTGGGAAAAAGATGCGGTGTCCCCGGCCAGGGATCAAGCCCGAATGGGCCGGCCGGATCAGGGGTCAGACCGGACCGCCGAAAAAGCGCCCCCAGATTGACCGAGTATTGGTTGAAATAAGATAAGCAAAGTCAAATACCCCCTGCTTTCTTTCCTTTCCCCCCTTTCCCCTTGCCGCCGGGGGCAGCCTCGATGGCGGCCAATCCCGCCTACAAATCTTTTCTTCGCCGGCGAGGGCGCCGGCCCCACCTTTTGATTTTAAAGGAAACAGGCCAGACTTTCATAGGGTCCCAATTTTGCCTCGAGGTAAAGAGGTAACAAATGAGACATTTTTACTCATAATTTAAATTAATAAGAATATCATATAGTTATATTTAATGTCGTGTCTCCCCAGGCAAAAAGACCACTTTTCGC
>Ga0172375_10013176_pt1 | contig 10287 bp, 8 predicted proteins | sample LakKiv1m_FD_114537 | JGI IMG/M metagenome (GOLD analysis project Ga0172375, IMG submission 114537) | Freshwater microbial communities from Kabuno Bay, South-Kivu, Congo - kab_092012_11.1m | ecosystem: Environmental > Aquatic > Freshwater > Lake | place: Democratic Republic of the Congo...
ATTCCCTCCGCGGCAGACGTTCTCAGGACGCGTAAGGGCGATTGCAATGAACACACTTATCTTTTTGTGGCTCTCGCGCGTGCCGCAGGTTTGCCGGCCCAGGTAACTGTGGGCGTAACATATACGGAATCATACGACGCGTTCTATTACCACGCATGGCCCTCTGTTTATGTCGGAACGTGGGTCGAGATGGAACCGACATTCGGAATGCACACTGTGGACGCAACGCACATCGCCCTGCTGCAGGGCGATCTGGGCGACCAGCTTGCCCTGGCGCAGTTGATGGGTAGGTTGAGAATCGAAATAATCAAGCAGGAGGTGCCGGCAAAATGATTGAACTCAAGAATGTTTCCAGACGTTTTGGCTCTTTCTATGCCGTACGCGACCTGACACTCAGCGTTCCGCGCGGCCAGATATACAGCTTCCTGGGCCCGAACGGCGCCGGGAAAACCACTTCGATAAAGATGCTGACCGGCCTATTGAAGCCGACTGCAGGGGAAATATCGGTCTGCGGCTTCGACATGGAGCGGGACGCGCTTTCGGCAAAGAAACTGATCGGCTACATCCCGGACATGCCGTTTATCTACGAACGTCTTACTCCTATCGAGTTTCTTCGTTTCATAGGCGATTTATACGGCATGCCGTCACGACAGGCCGATGAGGAAATTGAAAAAATGCTTGTGTATTTCTCGCTGCTGGATCACAAGCACGCGCTTATCAAGGATTTCTCGCACGGCATGCGCCAGCGGCTCATATACTGCGCCACGCTCATGCACAATCCCGAAGTGTTGTTCATTGATGAGCCGCTCATGGGACTTGATCCCCACACGATCCGCAAAATCAAGGATCTTTTGCGAAGCAAGGCGGCTGCAGGAACCGCCATTTTCCTTACCACGCACATACTTGCCCTTGCTGAAGATATATCGGACAGAATCGGTATTATTTCGCACGGCCGGCTGGTTGCCGAAGGATCCGCAGGTGAGCTGGCCAGCCGGTTCGGCATCAGAACCGGTCTTGAGGATATCTTCCTTTCGCTAACGGAAAATGAAGGAGTTTCAAATGTCGGCGGTCAGCGCACTGATTAGGAAAACCTGTTACGCGGTCGTGGCAACGCAGCGCGAGGCGGCAAAACAGTCGCTTCTCAAGGCCGTGTTCATTGCCTGTTTCATACTTGTTCTGGAAGCCGGCCTTTTAAGCCTGTTCTTGAGCGGGTTTAATTTCCTGGGCCGGGTGGCAATTATTATCAGGCCCATCTTCTCCTTTGTCTTCCTCGGGATCGGGATAATGCTCGTCATATCGAGCATACTGACGTCTTATGCGTCGATGTACAGGTCGGCCGAGGTGCCATTTCTACTTTCCAGGCCTTTTTCAATCAGCGAGGTCGTGTCATACAAGTTCCTCGAATCCTGCCTGTTGAGTTCATGGGCAATGTTTTTCATAATTGCGCCGTTTATAGCGGCTTATGCCTGGAGCGAGCATCTTACCCCGCTTTTTGCCCTGTGGACCCTGTTGTTTTCGGCGCCTTTCGTAATTCTCTGCTGTGGCATAGGCACCCTTGTCACTATGATTTGCGTGCGATGGACCCCAAGAGGCACATTGTTCAAGGCCGTGGGCGTGGTATTTCTCGCCGCTTTATTCATTGGTATCTGGGTTGCGGTACACGTTTCGCGCCGTTCGGAGAACTCAGAGGCGGTAATCCTCGGCAGCATGATTCCGGGCCTGCGGATGGCGTCGCATCCGGCAATTCCAAGCTGGTGGATTTCCGAAGGCATCACGTGCTTTGCCGACGGAATGTGGGGCCGCGGCTTGCTGCTGCTCCAGATGCTCACCGCCACCGCGCTGCTTATATGGGTGATCGTTGATGCCATCGGTCGCATGTTTTATTATCAGGGCTGGCAGAAAGTACAGGGTGCAGACGGCAGTACCAGGATCGGGAAGCCTCTGTTGAACTGGATGAACAGATTCCTTGCATTTGCCCCTCATGATGTGCGCGCCATGGTCGTCAAAGACGCACGCATGCTTGTCCGCGACCCGCTGCAATGGTCTCAATTCCTGGTGTTTTTCGGTCTGCTCGGCATTTATTTCGCGAGTCTGCGCTCATTCCGCTACGACCTGATCGACGAGCAGTGGCGGATAATGATTTCCTTCCTGAATATGTTCAGCATGGCAACGGTGATTTCATCGCTTGCCGCCCGCTTCACCTATCCTCAGCTCAGCCTGGAAGGGCACGGCTTCTGGATGCTTGGCCTGTCGCCCACAACCATGGGGCGTATTCTCATGACAAAATTCGTGACATCGGTGGCAAGCATGAGCGCAATAAGCGTAACACTCATGCTGATTTCCACCCATATGCTGAGCGTTACCATGGAGATGAAGGTTGTCGCCGTCGGACTTGCCATCGCCATATCAGTGGCGGTGTCGGCCCTTTCGACAGGACTGGGTGCGATTTTCCTCGATCTGCGCGAACGCAATCCCGCTGCAATAGTGTCCGGATTCGGCGGCACATTGAACATAGTGCTGAGCCTCGGCTTCATGTTGATCACGGTTATCCCGGCTGCCGCCGTGTTTTACACGCAATGGGCCGGACAGCTTCAGGCTGCGGCGTTTCAGAGGGCTTTATGGCTCGTATGGGGATGGATATTCATCGTGACCGCTATCGCCACTGTTACGCCCCTTGTTCTAGGCCGCCGCGCGCTTATGACACGGGAATATTAACCCGCGTTTACCCATGGATTTGTACTTGTGTCCAATATCCGGGCGGCTTATGCTCAATGTGATATTCCCGTGTCATGAAAACGCGATTAACAGTCCGTATTCTCGTGGTTGAGGACGAAGATGCCGTTGCCGCGGATATACAACGGCGGCTGAAGAGCTTCGGCTATGCCTCGGCGGCGGCCTCAACGGATTCCGAGGCGTTGTCAATCGCCAGGGAGATGAAGCCCGATCTTGTCCTGATGGACATCAAATTAAAGGGCGCGACCGACGGGATAATGCTGGCGCAGAAGCTGCGCGACAGCTTCGGCATTCCGGCCGTTTACCTCACGGCATATTCGGACGCACCAACCGTATCAAGGGCTAAACTTACCAATCCCCTTGGCTACCTCCTGAAGCCGTTTACCGACTCCGAATTGCATGCGGCAATCGAAATTGCCCTGCATAAACAGGCGGCCGACAGCAAGGTGAGGGAAAGCGAAGCATGGTACCGCGCGATTCTCCAGTCGACATCGGATGCCGTAATCGTGACTGATATCAGGGGATCCATCCGTTTCCTGAACCTGACCGCGGAGAAACTCACCGGATGGCGGAGCAGTGAAGCGGTCGGAAAGAAACTGGAAACCGTTTTCCGCATTACAAGCGAAAACAGGCGAGCGCATGTCGACATTCCGTTTCCGAAAATCATCAAAGGCAAGGCTCACCGCAGGATTGCCGGTCATGTGCTGCTTGTCTGCAGGGACGGTAAGCGAACGCATATTGAGGACTCGGCTTCAGCCCTAACCGATGAAAAAGGCAAAGTTATAGGCGTCGTACTTGTATTCCGCGATGTTACCGAGCGCAACCAGTTGGCCATACGACTCATGACCGATGAGAAAATGGAAGCCGTGGAAGCCCTTGCAAACGGTATCGCAGTGGACTTCGGAAATATTCTTGGAAACATATCGTCATATGCCGAATCGCTGTCGGACAGCTTGCTCCCGGGAACATCGGCGCACGAGGATTCCGTAAAAATTACCGGCGAGGCTAAAAGGGCCGGCGAACTCACTCATCGCCTGGCTAACATCGCGCAGGCAATACGTCCAATCCAGAGCGGAGAGGTTTCTCCTGTTCGCCTCTCTGAAGCTCTTGGCGACACGGTAAAGCTGATGGAAAAGACCTTCACGGACAAGCGCATTTCTCTTGCCACTCCTGATCCGGCTGGTTTTCCAGTGGTTATGGCGCATGCGGGCCAAATGATAGATGTGCTGATGAATGTTTTCCTGAATGCCGTCGATGCGATGCCTGATGGCGGAACCGTTTCGGTGAATGTCGCGGTTCGCCACATTGCCAAACCGAATCACAGGTTGAACCCGGAATCCAAAGGCGGCAAATATGCGGTTATTCGCATAAGCGATACCGGATGCGGAATGCCCCGCACCGTTTTGGAACGTGCATTCGACCCGTTTTTCACGACAAAAAACACCGGGGCTCTTAAGGGACTTGGCCTTACCATGTCCAATGCGTCGGTTCAACAGTGGGGAGGATGGATTACGATCAGGAGCGCTGCACAACAAGGCACCACCTTGAGCATATATGTGCCGGCCGCTGATATGAAGTCTCCTGCCCGGGCGGCAGGCGGAGAGCGCCTTATCCTGGTTATTGACGACGATGACGCCTGCCTGTCAGCGATTTGCAGCCATTTGAAAGCCGACGGTTATAAAACTATTACGGCAAAATCGCCACGGGAAGGCCTCAAACACTTCGGAAAAGCCAGAATCAAACCCGCCATGGTAATCCTGGATCTTATCATGCCCGGGAGGGAAGGCGGACGGGAGGCTTTTCGCATGTTCTCCCGATTCGGCCCTTCTGTCGGAATTGTGATTGTATCGGGTTTCTCGCGCGATTTTGTACGCGGCTACCTTGGGCAGGGCGGATGGGCATTTGTGCAAAAACCGGTGGAAAGGGAACATCTGTCCGGCGTACTCTCTCGCGCCTTCATGCAGAGGGCAACCTCAAGCACGGAAATCCGGCACGACAGCGCATAGCCCGTCGTCGTGCAATCGTACCGGCTTAAAATACGGAGCATCGTGAAAGCAGACGGAAAAACATGAATAATACATTGGCGGCTATAATTACGGCGGCAGCAGTTACGGGTGTTTGTGCCGGTTGTTCCGACAGTAAACCGCAATCCGTTCCGCAACAATCATCCGAAAAACCGGCCGCAGTTTCGCCGCCTCAAAGATCCGCAGCAAAGGATGTCGTCTATACAATGACGCAGTACGACTCAATAAGCGCCGGCCGCGCAGCACAGGAAAAAGTCAAAAAGGCTGCTGCGCAGCACAACCGCGACCTGGATGATGCGTCCGACGGTCAGTGATTACAGTTATTTCTTCGGACAATACCCGCCTTTTACCAATGCGCCCCTGATCCTGGCAGCTATTGGTGCATCAACAGTTTCAAATGGCCTGCCCGTAATTATTTCGTAGGCGTTGATATACCGGCGAGCCGCTTCAATACGCACTTCATCCGGAAGCGATGGCGGCGTACCGTCGCCGCGGAACCCCTGTTCAACAAGCCATTTCCTCACGTATTCCTTGTCGATTTCACGCTGGTCGCTGCCGGCCTTGAACAGCTTTTCGTAAGAATCAAGGAACCAGTACCGGGAGGAATCCGGGGTGTGAATCTCGTCAGAAACGACTAGTTTCCCGTTCAACATCCCAAGTTCGTACTTGGTGTCCACAAGAATCAAACCCCGGCTCGCGGCATGATCGCGACCACGTTCGTAAAGCTTGAAGCAAATCTCAGCCGCCTTATCGAACGTATCTGCATCGATCAGGCCCTCCGAAATCGCCTGATCGCGAGACACCGGCCTGTCATGTTTCTCGAATTTTGTCGTTGGTGTAAGTATCGGCTTCGCAAGCTTCTGGTCCTTTTTTAAACCTTCCGGCAGCGGATTGCCGCAGAAATTCCGCACACCCTGCTGGTAATTGAACCATGCTGATGTCTTTGTCACGCCGGTAATATAACCGCGCACGATGAATTCGAGCGCCAGTTGCTTGCACTCCTTTACTATCATCACATTCGGGTCCGGAACAGACGCCACGTGATTTGCGACAATATCCGATGTTTTATCGAACCAGAACGTGGCGATCTGGTTCAACACCTGCCCCTTGAACGGTATTGTGCCTATGATGCAATCGAACGCTGAAATCCGGTCGCTTGTCACGAGAATACGCAGGTCGCCTCTCCGGTACGAGTCCCTGACTTTCCCGCGTATCGCTTCGCCGAGTTCCGGAAAATCCGTATTCTCAAGTATGTTGCCCAATTGCCGTTTGATCACCGAGTCCGTCAGCATAGTTCCAGTTTCTCTTTATACTAATTTAAATTACTACAGCTCTAACGTTGATAATCCATATCAATCACAACCGGTAGTTGCTTCCAACTGCGCGCGGAACCGATCCTGTCGAGCTTGCTCGCGCAAAATCGCTTTATTTCAAATACCATTTGGCGAATTTGCCGATCATTGCGTTTTTTGTCGCGAACCGCTCTGCATACGGACGCAAGGTTTCGCAAACCCAGGACACCCCTGCCGCTGGATTCATCCCATATTCCTGCAGCCGAGTCCAGCATCATGCCGATTGCGGTAAACAGAAGAATTTCAAGACGTTCATCGGACAATACCGACAGCTTCTGGAGATCCATTATCCAAACCGGATGTCCGCCGCCCACCAGGGACGACGACCGGCGCAGCACACCGCTTGTCATCGCCAACACTTTCCTGGCTTTATCGTATTCACCGGCTGAACGAAGAGCCTTGGCCGTCAGACGCCACATGTCGTTGCCAATCCGGCTCCTGCCAATTTCATTCCCAAGGTAATACTCTACCACTCGTGCGACTTCACCGGTACAGTGGCAATCCAGCCGGTCCGCAGCCGGCACGCCGGCGCGCTCAAGTACACCGTGGACCACGGAAGCGAAATCCTTTTCAAAACTCCTTCCGGAAACAACCATTATTCGCGTCCTATCAATTCATCAACAGCCCTGATAAACTGCGTCACATCCTTGAAACGCCTGTAAACCGAAGCAAAACGCACGAAAGCCACTTCGTCGATCTTTTCCAGCTTCTCCATGACCTTCATTCCCATCACCTTGCTGGGAACCTCGCGTTCGTATTCGTTTTCGACCTCGGTAATAATGCCCTGAACCATGTTCTCGATCTGTTCAGAACCGATCGGTCTTTTTTCGCAGGCACGCTCGATTCCAGCCATCAGTTTTGCGCGGTCAAAATCCTCGTGACGGCCATCACGCTTGGTGACCCGGAGCATCGTTTTCATTACCTCTTCGTATGTCGTGTAACGGTGGCCGCAACTAAGGCACATCCTTCTTCGCCGTATCGTGTCGCCCATCCGGGCGGAACGGCTGTCCAGCACCTTGTCCCTCAGGTGTCCACATTTCGGGCAACGCATGCTCTCATCCTCCCAAACCCTGCCGCTCATCACGCGAAACGGAAGGCAGATAATTCATTCGATATCGGGACGGACCCGATCCGTACAAGTCAGCCTAAATCCCCATCATCCTGCGCACCATCGAGATCAGCTCCTCCGGGTTCCGACTCTTCACAAACTTCCGTATTCCTGGCCCGTCATCTTTCATCACCCTGTCGCGCGGCGAAGAACCGGTATCGTCATACAGGATGACTGGAATAGATTCAGTGCTGGGGATCTCACTCAGCATTGCCGCGGCAGTATCGCCGTTCATTCTTTCCATTACAAGCTTCATGAGGATCACATCGGGCTTGTCAACTATGGCCCGTTCCACAACGTCAGGGCCGTTTTCAACAGTCGCGACGATGAAACCATCCATTGTCAAGGCATGTTCTATCGAATGCCTGCTGCCCCCTTCGTCGTCCACGAGAAGAACCCGGCCCAGTCCTCGGGTTCCTGCGAATTTTGGCGCTGCCTTGCCCTGCACACTTGCGGCTATGCGCTTTACTTCACGCAAAAGCGCATTCGGGTCGCAGGGTTTTGAAAGGAACCCTGCTACCTGAACATCCTTGAAGAAAGACTCAAGATTCCCACGCGCAGTAAACACAAGCACGGGAATACTGCCCAGCTTTCCGGAAGACGACGCTTCCTTGAGAAAACCCATGCCTCCTATTCCCGGCATGGTGATGTCCAGAATTATCAAGTCCGGCGTGATTGTCTCAAGTCTCTCGAGACCCGCCTCCCCACTTTCGGCCGTTTTGACGTCAAATCCCTCGAATTCAAGGAAGTCACGCAAAGTCGCAAGCAAGTCGGTATCGTCGTCCACTACCAGAACAACCGTTTTCTGGAATTGCATAATCCCCCCCCTATAATATTACTTAACTTAATGCTCATGCCGTTCGTTCGCGGACGGCACTCTATTCCGATACACCGTCATTCCGACGCGCCAGTATTTCATCAATGGAATCTAGAATGGCGGTGGCCGACGCGTCAGCCTGCAGCATCGTCATCCCCATTGATTCTGCGATTTCTTTTCTGGCTGCATCCATGAGAGTGTTTGCCATAACAATCATAACGCGAGCCTTTTCATGCCCCAGATTCCGCATTTCGCCCGCAAACTGTGAGAACTCCATCTCCGGCAACGGGAATAGTATCACTCCGGCATCCGGCTGCCTTTCCTTGAGCCTGATGAACAATTCGACACCGCTGCGGCACATGACAAGCCGGTATCCATAAGAGCCAAGCCTCTCGAAAATCGAGCCAATACCGGAATTTTCACCGCCGGCCAAGATTATTTCAGGAGGATCGACAGTAGGCATAATTACAGATACAGCCGTTCCCCTGTTTTTTCCGGAAGGGGGGCTCTGTATTTCCAGACTGCCACCATGTGCATCAGTGATCTCCTTGGCGATCGATAGACCGAGTCCGGATCCGTCCCCCTGCTCGCCCACCCTGAAATAACGGGTTGCAACCTTCTCGAGAGCATGCGACGGAATACCTATGCCGGTATCTTCAACCACCATCAAAATTGATCCATAACGCGAGGGATGCGGCCCTGCAGTTACAACAACGGAACCGCCGGCTGGTGTGTATTTGATGGAATTGCCGATTAAATTGACAAACACCCTTTCCATTTTTGCGGGATCGCAATTGATAAAACCGGATTGCGCTGGAACTGCTATCCGCACCTCAATCCCCTTGTGCCGCGACATCAGGTCCAGAACAGCGGCGCTTTTTTCAAGCAGTCGTGCCGCCGGCATTGAAACACGCGACAACTTGAGCGTGTGAGTTTCGATTCTTTCAAGATCAAGTATATCTTCGACCGTCCCGAGCAGTCGCCTGCACTCGCGATAAAAACGCTCTATGTATTCACGCTGCTTGTCGGTCAACGCCCCCCCGCCTCCGTGCATTAAAGTGGATATGCCGTACAAGAGGGATGTAAGCGGGGTGCGCAATTCGTGAGACACATTGGAAATCAGCAGGGCTTTTGCCCTGTCCTGACGTTCCAGCTTTTCAAGAGCGCCCTTCAGCGCCTTCTCCGCCTGTTTCCGCACCGTTATGTCGCGGATAAAAAAGCAAAGCCTGGATTTGCCGTCTGCCTCGCCGGTGCCCATAAGGCTCACGGCAATTTCCGCTGGAAACCGGGAATCATCCTTGCGTACGCACTTGGCGTCAATAACGCAATACCGCCTGCTGGCAAGATTGGCCTTAATATGTTCAAAATGCTCGTCCAGATTAGCAATCACATCCGGCACCCGCCTTGTCAGGAACTCGCTGCTTTCGTAAAGCAGGAAATCCGACGCGCGCGGATTCGCACCAACGATCATTCCGCTCATGTCGGAGATAAGAACGGCATCGTACAAACATTTGAGCAACTGGTCGTACCTGTCAGGTAAGGATTGGCCGGAATCCATACCGCAAGAACCCGCGCCGGCAATCATGCCGGATTCGGATGTCATGGAAATCCGCGCGGATTCAAGCCCTGAATATTGTTTCTTACTTGTTGTCATTTAGTTGCGCCGATTCCGTTGTCCGCCCCGGATTTCCGGCCATAAACTGTGCCAAGTATTTTCGAATCAGGCGTTAGCCCCTTGGGCATGCCGAACAGCTCGGCAAGCTTGTTGATAAGCACATCCAGCCGAGTTGCGCTTTCGCCGGCCAGTCCAAGCATATTCTTCTGCGTTGGCGTAACCTGGCCCATCATTCCCGAACCGACCGCGCTCATCACGCTGTTAATAACGGAAAGCGGCTGCCGTAATTCCTGGATGATTTCCGCCAGAAACTCATATAACGCCTTTCGTGACAGGACAGGCTTGTCATTTCCGTCCTTCGCCGGCTTGATCCGTTCGGCAAATACCTCGATCTGTTTTGACACAACATTGGTCATCCCGGTCACAACTTCTGCGGTCCGGGTAACGATTTCACCGGCATTTTGAATCTTCGGCTGGGCAACTTCGCTCCCGGGCCCGCCAGGGCCCGGACCAAAGCCTCCGGTTCCACCCCCACCCAACCCGGGTCCTGATCCTGTTCCCTGGCCGAATCCACCCATCCCATCGCCCCCCTGTCCGGTACCTGATCCCCCCCCCCCGCCCCCCCCCCCCCCCCCCCC
>Ga0172375_10013177_pt1 | contig 10286 bp, 15 predicted proteins | sample LakKiv1m_FD_114537 | JGI IMG/M metagenome (GOLD analysis project Ga0172375, IMG submission 114537) | Freshwater microbial communities from Kabuno Bay, South-Kivu, Congo - kab_092012_11.1m | ecosystem: Environmental > Aquatic > Freshwater > Lake | place: Democratic Republic of the Congo...
ATTTCCGGAGGCAGGTTTAAATCTATGGTCAAATATTTTGGCATAAGGCCGGACACAGCTACGTCACAAAAAATAATATGGAAACCAAACCAGGCTGCTTTGGCAAAACCAAAAGACGGAACAATGAAAAAAGGGTCAGTGGACATGGCCAGATATTTTTCGCCGACCTTTAAAACCCCATAGTCAACTCCATGCCTGGGGCCAATCACAATATCTTTATCTGCAACTCCTAACCGGGGGTAGATAACACGGTCAAAAAATTCGGGGTGGATCTTTCCTAGCTCGGGCAGGTTCTCTTTACTCATTTTTTTCTCCTTTCGCAGGCATTACCCTGATCAAGTTCTCTGGGTCCCCCGATTTACCCGAGGTTCTCAGCTCTGAAATTAAGAGCTCCCCATAAAAAGCATTATATCATAAAAACAAATTCGCCAAAACCGCCAAAAGAATAACTTGAGGCACCGTTATAATTGGCAGCCACACAGCGCTGCGCCAGCCAATATTTTGCCAGATTAAACCAATCTCTGTATAATCAGTAACAACCCCAGCCATTAAAAAAGTAAAAGCATTGCCCAATGCTCCGGTTTGTCGATAAATTTCAAAAGCAAGAGGCGCACTGCCCTCTGAACATATTTCAATAACCGTGGCAATTGCTAACGTTACCAAAAGGCCTAAAATAGTTGCCCCCATATACTGGTGCATAAAATTAGAAGGCAAATAAGCCGCGGCCAAGCTGGCAAAAAACGCACCAAACAATATCCACCACAACACCATATTAGCCAAAGATAAACTTCCACTCCAAATAGCTTTTACAGCATTCAAACTGGAAGTTAAAGAAACTTTCACCTTTTTCAACCTCATCTTGGCATCATCTATTATTGAAAAACCGCTGTCCAATTCAATGGTATTAGGATTCTTCTCTATCCAATTTCTGCCAGCTAAAAACATATAGATATAACCAGTAATTATGGCAATTATTACTGCAGAAAAAACAATAAACAAAGCCTTAATGCCAAAAAAACCAAACATTAATATAGTAAGCGGCAGATTAGCCCAAGGGCTGGCCAGCAGAAAAGAGACAACGGCCGGCGGAGACGCCCCTTTTTTATGGAGCTGTATTGCCAGCGCTAAAATACCATGACTGCAGGCTGACATAAAAAAACCAGTTATCACAGAATAAATAATTGTCCTTTTTCTTTTTGGCGCCAGCAAAGCAGAGATATACTCACCAGGAATCAGCCAGTCGATAATGCCGCCAACAAACAAGCCGATCAAGATGGGCAAAGCAATCGCCCTTAAGTACATAAACAAAGATTCTTGCAATGGCCGCAAAAAGTTTACATACCCTGCCCCAACAAAGACCAACACATAAAGACAGAAGATTAAGAATAGCTTATTTTTCCACCATTTGGGCTTTTCAGCCGCATGACAATGTTGACAGCTCTCCATATTATTATTAATAATTCTCCGCCAATAATTCATAATAACTCTGCGGATGCAGGCAAGCTGGGCACCTGAGCGGTGCTTCTGGGCCTTCATGAACATAACCGCAGTTGCGGCAATGCCATTTCACTTTTTTATCGCGCTTAAAAACAACGCCGTCTTTGATATTCTGCAACAACTTCCTGTATCTTTTTTCGTGCTCTTCTTCCACTTCAGCTATTTCTTTAAACTGAACCGCGATCTCCTCAAAGCCCTCGTCACGGGCAATTTTTTCAAAATCAGCATAAAGCTTGGTCCATTCTTCTTTTTCCCCATCAGCCGCCGCTTTTAAATTTTCTTTGGTGCTGCCAATAATTCCCGCCGGATAAACAGCTGTAATTTCTGCGTCCCCCCCGTCCAAGTATTTAAAAAACCTTTTGGCATGCTCTTTTTCGTTATCAGCTGTTTCTAAAAATACAGCTGAAATTTGCTCGTAGCCTTCTTTTTTAGCTGCCGAAGCAAAATAAGTATATCGATTCCTGGCTTGCGATTCTCCGGCAAACGATTTCAATAAATTCTTTTCTGTTTCTGTCCCTTTTACACTTTTAGCCATTGTTTATTCCTCCGTGTTTATTTTTTATTTTTTCTGCTAACTCGTCTAAAGCTTTAAAATCAGCTTCTTTTGGATATCCCCTGGCAATCACCGGCTCAAGCAATTCCACCTTTAAGTTGGAAATTAAGCTTTTGATCTCTTCCGGCATCTTTCCACCCCACCCATACGACCCCACAATCGAAACAAATCTGGTCTTTGGCCTTAAAGCATTGGTTAAATAAGCTGCGTATACTGCCAGAGGATGAGGACGAACAAGAACCGTTGGCGTGGCAATCACAATAGTTGCCGCATCAACCAAAGCCATGGCTAATTCACCCAGATCCATATGAGCTAAATTAAAAGTTCTTACAATAATTCCCCTCTTTTCCAGCGCCTCAACCAGATACTCAACCATTTTTGCTACGCTGCCATGCATAGAAACAAAAGGAATTACCACTTCATTTTTAACTTTATTGCTGGTCCAATCTTTATATGCCTCAATAATAAAAGCCGGATCAGCATATACCGGCCCATGGCTGGGCGCGATCATGTCAAAGCCCAAAGCTTCAACCTTTTTGATATTGCTCCTGACCATAATTGAAAAAGGCATCATGATTTCCGCGTAATAACGCTTGGCTGCGGCATAAACATGATTTTTGTCGCGCACAAAAAGAGCGGAAAAGGCAATATGCGAACCAAAGAAATCGCAGGAAAACAGGATTTTATCTTCTTTTAGATAAGTACAAAAAGTTTCCGGCCAATGCACCCAGGGAGTAAAGATGAATTTCAAGGTCTTATTGCCCAAAGAAAGCTCTTCTCCATCTTGAATTTCAATAATCTTGTTTTCGGAAATCAACAAATGCTCTTTAAGCAATTCTTTGTTCTTGGCATTGGCAATAACTTTGGCCTCTTTATACAGTTCTAATATAGTCGGGATCGCCCCGGAATGGTCCTGCTCACAATGATGGGAAACAATATAATCCAGCTTATCAATTTTTAATTTTTTTAAGTTTTCAACTAAAACGTTTTCTTTGGCCGGGTCAACCGTATCTATTAAAACAGTTTTTTTACTGCCTTTAATAATGTAAGCATTGTAGCTGGTCCCATCAGGAAGCGGGATTAATTCATCAAACAACTGCCGCTCCCCATGCGAAGCCCCGACATAATAAACATCTTTTTTCAGCTCTTCAGCTTTCAAAGCTCATACTCCTTTCTTTTCAAACTGGCTCTTATCCGCCCCACAAATGGGGCAAACCCAATCATCCGGCACATCAGCAAAAGCAGTGCCTGGCTTTACGCCGTTTTCCGGGTCACCTTTTTTTGGGTCATAAATATAACCGCAAATCCTGCAAACATATTCTTCCATTTGTTAGCTCCTTTAAGCCTTCCATAATCCATGAAGATTGCAATATTCGCGAACCAGCACGTCCTCAGCCGGCACACAAAACTCTGCCTCCGGCTTGTCCCCGGGCTTTAAGAAAGAACGATAAGCCTTGCCGCCAGATATAGCCTCAATCCATTCAATATAATGCTTTTCTTCCATGGGGTGAGCAACGGAACCAACTTTTACCTTAATGCCAGCTGCTGTTTTTTCCACAACCGGAACATGCTTTTCCTTGGAGGCATCAACAGTGTTTTCCACCATTAATTTCATTGGCTGGCCGCAACAAACCAGTTCCCCGTCTCCAGCGTACAAGACCTCAACAATATTACCGCAAATCTCACACTTGTAAATCCCCAAATAGTTAGCCATATTACTCCCCCCCCTTACATTTTTTGCAAATACCTTTGAAATACAAATGAACTTCTTCAACTATATTCCCATCAACATGACTCTTAATATGCGGACAAATCACCTCCTCTAAATCCAAAACCCGGTTACACTTTAGGCAAAAAAAATGTGGGTGCGCTTTGGGCTCTGCGTCAAACCTGACTTCTTTAGGCGAAATCGTTAAACAAGAAACCAAACCCGCTTTATGCAGAACATCTAAAGTATTATATATTGTAGTCTTAGAAATTGACGGCATTTCTTTTTTTAACGCACCATAAATATCATCAACCGTGGGATGCACACGATGTTGATCTAAATATTGCAAAATCTTAAGCCGCTGAATAGAAACCCGCAAACCCTTGCGCTCCAACCTTTGTTGTAAAGATTCCATACTTGTAATTATTACAACTTTTATCATGCTTGTCAAATATTTTTTAAAATGTTAAAATTTAATCAAACAAAGGATGCGCCCAATATGAAAGACTTAATTGCCGATACCAAGTTGGCCCTTGAACTGGAAAACAAAGGTTATGATTTTTATGCCCAAACCGCGGCCAAGACCAACAACCCCCTCGCCGCATCCACCCTGCAAAGCCTGGCTGACAGAGAATTAGTCCATATTGAAAAGATCAAAGAATTTTACCAGCAATTAACAAGTGAAAAAAAACTGCCAAGTGATTGGCTTAAAAACGTTGAGGTTTCACCGAAAAAAGAAGAGCTGTTAAGGCCGATCCTGTTAAAACTAAAAGCCAGCCTGGACAAAGAATTTAAAACAGAACAGGATATTAATGAGGCCTATAAAATCGCGGAAGGACTAGAAACCGACAGCTACAACCTATATAGTCGCATTACCAAAGAGAGCCAAGACAAAATTACCAAGAAATTCTTTGCAGCCTTGGCCAAAGAAGAACAAGAACACTACGAAATATTAGACGACACGCTGCAATACTTAAACAATCCTAGCGACTGGTTTAAGAAAGAAGAGCGCTGGATCGTAGAAGGTTAAATGAGCTACCCACCACTAATGCCTGGCTAGGTATTTAAAAACTCCTAAAGCCGCTTTGGCCCCGTCTCCAGCCGCGGTAATGCCGGCCGGGCCGCCGCCAATAATAATTAATTCTTTCATTTAATTATACTTTCTAACTTCCTGCTCAAAAGCCGGCTCCGGCCTAAAGCCGACTAAACGGTCAACTTCTTTGCCGTTTTTAAATACTATTATACATGGGATGCCGCTAACTCCCAGCTCCCCAGCCTTCTCCATATGCTCGGTAGTATTAACTTTGCAAAATTTCACGTTAGGATATTTTTGGGACATTTTCTCAAATACAGGCGCCATCATTAAACAAGGCCCGCACCAGGGCGCCCAAAAATCCACAAACACCGCCCCTTGGCCCTGCAACACTTCCTTATTAAAATCCGCGTCACTTATTTCTTTTGCCATTTTAAAGTCCTCCTTGCTCTTTATATTAACATATTTTTTTCATTCATGATAATATAAGGAAATGCTAACTATCAGAAAGGCTTGTGAATCTGACCAACAACAGATCAAAGCCCTGCTTGACGAGCTTGACCTTTACTACCATGCCTTAGCTTTTAAAGACTTCCGGATAGCCGAAGACAATAATCAAGTTGTCGGGACAGTGCAAATAGAAGAATTCCCCAACTTTTTATTTTTAGGGTCATTGGGGATAAAACCAGACCGCCAAAAACAAGGCCTGGCAAAGAAACTGATCACCACTGCCTTAAAAGGGACAAATAAAGACACTTACCTATACACAATTATCCCTGATTTCTTTAAAAAATTGGGCTTTGAGGTTTGCCCGTCTCCATCCGCCCTGCCAAAAAAAGACCTTTATGAATGCGAATATTGTCATCCGACAAAATGTGTTTGTATGGTAAAAAAACATGCTGCCTGAATACCCAAAATTTAAGCCGATTGAAATTAAAGATAAAAAATATTTCGAAGACAACCGCCTGAATATTTGCGAATCCGCTTTTGCCAACCTAGTGCTGTGGCGGGATTTTGACCGGCCGGAAATCACCCTGATCAACCAAAACCCTTGCGTTTTGATTAACCCGATCAACGAACCGCCATTTTTCCTTCAGCCGTTTGGCAACCATGACTTGCTCCAAACAATCAAAGTTTGTCTTGACCGGACAAAAAAACTCTCCCGTGTTTCAGAAGATATTATCAACCAACTGCCTGTCCAAGAATTTAAAATAAAATGCCTGCGCAGTCATTTTGATTATATTTATTCCGTCCAAAAGCTAGCCGAACTAAAAGGCCGCAAATTAGACGGCAAGAGAAACCATATTAAAAAATTTAAAAACCGCCATCCTGATTATAAGTTTTTAAAGCTGGGGTCGGAAGACGAAAAAGAGGCTTTAGAATTATTTGAACAATGGTTTAAGATCAGGCAAGAATCACGTTTCTTCCCGAAATTAGCGCACGAAGCCCAAAAAAAGGCCATAAAAAACGCTTTTCATTATTTCAAAGAACTTGAACTTATAGGCGGTAAATTGATAATTGATAACCAGCTGGCTGGTTTTGTTCTTGGCTCAAAAGTTAATCCTGAAATGATTTCGCTGCACTTTATGTACACCCATCCGCATATTCAGGGGATATCCCCAACCCTCTTACAAGAAGCTTGCCAAAATCTTTATCAGAATTTTAAATACATTAACCTAGAACAAGATTTAGGCATTCCTGGCTTAAGAAAATCAAAACTATCTTATTATCCGGATATAATTGAAAAAAAATACGAGATCACGCCGCTTTAGTGGCCGTGCAAATCTTCTTCGTTATGGGGCTGCCAGCCTTCCAACCCTTTGCCAGTGGTCTTTAATAAATAATCATTGATCGCGCTTTTCAAAGCATCTTCCGCCAAAACAGAACAATGTCTTTTTATGGGAGGAAGCCCGCCCAATGCTTCAATAACAACGTCATTGCCTATCTTTAAAGCTTCATCAATGGTTTTGCCTTTAACCAACTCTGTTATCATGGAACTGGTGGCAATTGCCGCGCCGCAGCCAAAAGTTTTAAATTTTGCATCACTAATAACATTGTCTTTAACCTTAATGTAAAGCTCCATAATATCACCGCAAGTAGGATTGCCAACATGCCCTATCCCGTCAGGATTCTTAATTTCCCCGACATTTCTGGGATTCCTAAAGTGTTCTAAGACTTTTTCACTATATGCGTCTGCCATAAGAATACTATTCTAACACAAAAGGCTAAACTTTGCCGCCGCTATGTTTAACCACCTTGCCGGAAACCATATAAACAACATCTTCCCCAATATTAGTGGCATGGTCGCAGATTCTCTCCAAGTGCCTTGAAATCAAAAGCAAAGGAATAGCGCGGGAAACCGTGCCGGCATCTTTGCCCATAATCTCAACCAACTCATCCTGCACCATGTCCCTTAGCTTATCTGTTTCTTTTTCCTTATCCCAGACAGACCTGGCTTTTTGAGAATCTTTATTGACAAAAGCGTCCAAAACCAAAGCCACTGAATCTTGGGCCAGTTTGGCCATTTTAGGAATATCAACTAATGGTTTAATAAAAGGCCGGCCGGCCAAATCCTGCACTCTCTGGGCAATGTCTTCGGAAAGGTCGCCAATCCTCTCCAGATCATTAGCAATGCGGGAGCCTGTCATGATAAACCTTAAATCAGAAGCTTCCGGCTGGCGCAGGGCAATCAACTCAATACATTTCTCGTCGATTTCCAGCTCCAGCTGATCAACTTTTTCATCTTCTTCAATAACCTCCTCTGCCATTGCCACATTTTGTTCTTTAAGCGCGTTAACTGATTTATATATCAAGCCCTGCACCATGATCCCCATTTTTAAGATCATTTCCTTTAATTCCGCGATTTCAGTGTCCAACATTCTTTTTTTGTCCATCTTATCCTCCTTATCCATAGCGGCCGGTTATATATTCTTCGGTCCGCTTATCCGCCGGAGCAGTAAATATTTTGCCGGTTGAATCAAATTCTATCAATTCGCCCAGTAAAAAGAAACCAGTATAATCCGAAACCCGGGCCGCCTGCTGCATATTATGGGTAACAATTAAGATTGTGTAATTTTGTTTTAACAGCCTCATTAATTCTTCGATTTTCATGGTGGCCATAGGATCAAGAGTTGAACAAGGCTCGTCCATAAGCAAAACTTCCGGCTTTACTGCCACCAGCCGGGCAATACACAGACGCTGCTGCTGCTCCAGGGTTAAAGAAAGCGCGTTGCGGTTTAACTTGTCTTTTAATTCTTTCCAGAGCAAAACAGCTTCAAGGCTCTGCCGGACAATTGCCTCCAGATCTTCTCCCCGCGCCAGGCGATGCACGCGCGGGCCAAAAGCAATATTCTCAAAAATTGACAAAGGAAAAGGATTGGGCCGCTGGAAAACCAGGCCGACTTTTTTACGCAGGGTAACCAGATCAACTTGCCGGCCGACTATTTCCCCGCCTTCCACCTTAATGCTGCCAGCCATCCTGGTCCCTTCTATAAGATCGTTCATCTTGTTCAAGCAGCGCAAAAAAGTGGATTTGCCGCAGCCTGACGGCCCGATCAAGGCGGTAATCATGTTTTTCTCAACTTCTAAATCAACATTGATCAATGCCTGGAAGTTGCCATAAAAGAAATCCAGTTTTTTTACTTCAATCACCAGTTGTTTATCCATATTTAACCAAATCTCCCGGCAATATAATCATCTGTCCTTTTGTCTTTGGGCGCGGTAAACATTTTATTAGTATCATCAAGCTCAACCAGCTCGCCCATTAAAAAGAAAGCAGTGCGGTCGCTAACCCTTGCCGCTTGCTTAGTGTTGTTAGTCACTAAAATCTGGGTGTATTTTTTCTTTAATTCCTGCATAGCCTCTTCCACTTTAGCGGTTGAAATCGGGTCAAGGCCGGAGCAAGGCTCATCATAAAGGATAAGCTCCGGCTCAACTGCTAAAGTGCGGGAAATACACAGGCGCTGCTGTTGGCCGCCGGAAAGATTAAAAGCCGGCGTATGAAGCCGGTCTTTAACTTCATCCCAAAGATATGAGGCTTTCAAGCATTTTTCAACAATCTCCTCAAGTTTTCTCTTGTCTTTCTGGTTGTGCAAGCGGGGGCCATAAGCAACATTCTCAAAAATAGACAAAGGCAGCGGCAGGGGCAAAGCAAAAACCATGCCAATGCGCCGGCGCAAAGACAAGACATCCATGTTTGCGTAAATATCCTGGCCATCCAGAAATATTTTTCCTGCAACACGGCGGCAGGGGATAAAATCAAGCATGCGGTTAAGCGCTTTTAAAAAAGTGGTTTTACCGCTGTTGGCCGGACCAATCACACCCAAAATCTCATTGGCCCGCACTTCCAAGCCAATTGCCTTTAAAGCCTGGCAGCCATCAAAATTAACAGTTAAATTTTCAACGCGCAGTTTTACCATAATTTTCTTTTCCTAAACCTGGCTCGAATGACCGAAGCTGTAATATTCATGATAAAAACCAAAAGCACCAAAACTAAAATAGTCCCATATTGAATCTTGTTGGAAACATTAGGTACTTGCGTTGACAAAACATAAATATGGTATGGCAAGGCCATAACCTGGTCAAACATAGATTGCGGCAGCCGGGGCAAATAAAAAGCCGCCACAGTAAAAAGTATGGGCGCGGTTTCACCGGCCGCCCTGGATAAACCTAAAATAGTCCCGGTTAAAATACCCGGCACAGCATTAGGCAAAACAACCCGTTTAACTGTCTGCCATCTAGAGGCGCCTAAAGAATAACTGACTTCACGGAAAGACTTGGGCACAGCAATCAAAGCTTCTTTGCTGGAAGTTATAATAACCGGTAAAGTCATGATTGCCAGGGTCAATGAGCCGGCAATAATAGACGCGCCTAAATTTAAAAAAATCACAAATAAACCCAGGCCAAACAAGCCATAAACAATAGACGGCACGCCTGCCAGGTTGACAATAGCCACTTCAATTAAGCGCGTCAGCCAGTTTTCTTCAGCATATTCAGTTAAATAAATCGCAGCCAGCACGCCCAGCGGCAGAGAAAAAACCGCGGTCCCAATCACCAGATAAAGCGTACCCACAATCGCGGGAAAAATCCCGCCGGCTCTCATGCCCATTTTAGGCATGGAAAAAATAAATTCCGGGGTCAAAGCCGGCAAACCATTAACCAGAATGAGCAGGAATATTGCCAGGACAGGCAAAATAATTAAAACTGTTGCCGCCCCTAAAAGAAAAAACACTATTTTTTGTATTACTCGCGCGTCATTTTTCATATTCTTTTCCTGTGCAGGAAGATATCCGCGATCAAGTTAATCATAAAAGTAATAATAAACAACACCAGGCCAATACCAAACAAAGCATAGTAATGAGAACTGCCCTGGATCACTTCGCCCATTTCCGAGGCAATAGTAGCGGTGAGTGTCCTAACCGGCTGTAAAAGGCTGTGGGGAAGAATGGCCGCGTTGCCGGTGATCATTAACACAGCCATGGTTTCGCCAATCACCC